>ENA-OQIS01000070-OQIS01000070.1-human-gut-metagenome-genome-assembly--contig:-NODE-70-length-31203-cov-3.010844_pt1 | contig 31203 bp, 32 predicted proteins | sample MGYA00242589_ERZ504754 | MGnify/ENA primary metagenome ERZ504754 (study PRJEB26092, sample SAMD00036351) | human gut metagenome | host: Homo sapiens | study: EMG produced TPA metagenomics assembly of...
GATTCGGCCTGAAGCCGTGCGAGGTTTTGCGGAAAATTGGCTCATAAACCGATTCCAGCAGCATCCGCAGGACTTCCTGAACCAGTTTGTCCGTGAAGGTTGGGATTCCCAGCGGACGCTTTTTACCGTTTTGCTTTTGGATGTACGTTCTTCGTACAGGTTTTGGTTGATAGCTTCCATCTGTGAGGGATTGGATAATCCTTTTAATTTTCTCTTCACCAAAGCCATCCGCCGTATCGTTATCCACTCCACGTGTGGCGGCGCCGTCATTGGCATACAGGTTCTTGTATGCCACATAATAGATGTCCTCACGCAGCAAATATCGATACTAATTTTGTGAACACTTCTTCATGGTTTCTTTTTTGAATTGTTTTGGATATTCTCCAAAATCTCTAATGTTGGTTTCATTGAGGTTTTCCTCCCTAATCATTGTTGATTTTGGTACGCTGTAACTGTTCCCCTTCGCCATGTGGACGGCGTTACCGCCCCCGGACTACTACGGGAACTCCGTTGCCCTGCGGGATATTCAGACCCTTTGGCCATAGCCTTTTGACTTTCCCGTTTAGGCAATCCCCAGTTAGTGCTGTCAGTAGGCTTGTGAAGTATCGGATATGCTTTCGTTTCTTTAACACGGGCTCTCCCGCACGTATCGCAGGCTACTTGATAACCTGTTGCCCGAAGGTAAATGACAACAGTTCCTGCAACAAAGGTTTCAGGCACTTTCCTCCGCCAGACCAATAACTGGTACTCGAAACTCACATTCAACAAATCCAGCTTTATCCTTGTCTTCACTTATCATTGCAGTTCAGTCGCACCCGGTTGCCTTTAGGTGACTTACCGCTTTCCCGCCATGCGATTGTTCCGTTCCGCTTTCGCTTCTTCGGTCAGACGGGTTGATTTCCGCGCTATCTTGCGGTGTAGTGCCTTATGCTACTTCTGACAGCACCCTATCTGGGCGCACGCCCTCGATGGTATAAACCCTGCCGTTTTCCACCTTTTCCACGATTCCCACATGGTCGATCCATTCGTCCTGATCCCAATTAAAAAAGATAAGGTCACCGGGATTCGGCGTGTAGGTATTGTCCTGCCATTGTCCTCGTTCCTGAAACCAGGGAACCCCCTGGGAGGTGCAGGCCGCAAACTTAGGGAACAGGCCGGCGTCAATATAGCCGCACTGATCGGCGCACCAGGAAACGAAACAGGCGCACCATTCCACATGGGATTCAAACCCATACCAGCTCCAATAGAGTTTTCCACCGATGTTTCCTACCTGGGAACGGGCCACCGCTACGAGACCGCCGCCATCGGAAATCATGCCGGAAAGGACTCCAGTCCACAGGGCATCGAATTCCGGGGCCAGAAGTTCGGTAAGGGCGGCCTTTTGACTGGGATTAAAAAAGTACCGCGCCGCCATTTCCTCCGCCGGCTTATGGGTTACGCTGACCGTCAGCACTGTTTTCTCCACTGTCTGCTCTTTCTCCACCGCGTTTCCCTTTTCATCGGTCTGGACAACGATCTCCGTTATCGTTTCTCTGCCGATCTGATGGGAGATTGTATTCATATCCCAAAAAACGCCCCGCAGAAGCTCTTTCTTTTCTTCCGTTAAATTGGCCACCACCTGGGGATTCTCCGAATCGGTATTTACCTTGACCGCGTAAACCGCAAGCACATCCTTCCAGGGCGCTCTGGAGCCGGAAAGCCGAAATACTTCATGCTCGTTTTCTTCCTTCAGCTGATCCAGCCTTTCCCCATATTCTTCATTGATTTCCGCAACAGCCGCCTGCATGGTGATTCCTGTGCCGGTATCTTCCCCGGAGAAAAAAATTCCATAGCAGGAGTAAATGATCGCCGCAATCAGGCAAATTGCCAGAATGACAACCACCGCGACCCAGCCTCCCGCGGCTATAGCCGCAATCAGGCTTTTCACTATCGCTATGGTAGCTTTCACAACAGCTACCGCTGCTTTGGCCAGGGCTTTCGCTCCTTCCGCTGCGGCTCTTGCTGCTGCCCTGGCTGCCTGCGCCGCTTTCTGAGCCGTCCTTGCCGCAGCCTGGGCTGTTTTCTGGGCCGCTTTTGCCGACCGTTGAGCGGTCTTAACGCTTTTTGCTCCTTGCTTTACTCCCTTAATGGAACGTCCGGCGGTTTTCACTGTCTTTTGGGGTTTCCCTTTGATAGTTTTGGCTGCTGTATTCTTTATTCGTGTTTTAGAAACCGTATCTTTGACTGCTTTTCCAGTCTGGCCTGCAGCGTCTTTCGCTTCCTTGATTACACGGGAAGCCTCACGTTTTTCCCGAACCTTCCTGGAGGCGGTCTGGGCCAGCTTCTTTCCGCCCCGATAGGTAAGGTCCGCGCCTTTTTTGAGCTGCGGTTTTCATACCGGAGACTGTCTGATTCGCGGCGCTGTTGGCCGGAGTATTGGAGGATTCCTCATTTTGTCCGGCAAAGGGAGTTTCTTTTAATTCCGAGACCGTTTTTTCTTTAGACTTCAGCCACGCTTCCCGCATAGCGGTTTTTGGGGGGCTCTGGCTGCGCTTTCCAGCACCTTGGGGCTGCTGGTTTCTGGCTTCAGCTTAATTTCTTTCAATGGCATACCACCTTTATACGCAGGATAGTCCGGGAACCGGCAAATAGTTCCCGGACTTCTTTTGCTTTCATCGAATCGCCTCGTCCGGTTTGGTCGTCATGAGTTTGTACAGCTTGGTATTCTGAGGGAAGCTGTTTTCAAAGGGGACGATGTTTCCGGCGCAGCGGATCAGGCCGCAGCCCGCCGCCACATTGGTGATGTACCCCAACTGGGTTTCGGAAATATTCAAAAGCCTGGCCAGTTCCTCCCGGTCCGTGGCGGACTGATTCAGCAGAATCAAAAATTCCGAGTTTGCCAGCATAAGGCGGGCAGTATCAGAGCGGAGCAGCTCCTCGACGTTCTGAGTTAATCCTGTCACCAAGCCGTTATATTTTCGAATTCGCTTCCACAGCTTGTAGAAAAAATCAGCGCTGTACTGATAGCGGAAAAGCAGATAAAATTCATCGGCGAATACCCATGTGGTCTTGCCCTTTCTCCAGTTCTGGATCACCCGGTTGAAAATGGCGTCCAGGGTCACCAGCATTCCGATGGGCATAAGCTGTTCCCCTAATTCCCGGATATCATAGGAAATGATCCGGGCCTTGGTATTCACATTGGTTTGGTGGGCAAAGGTGTTTAAAGACCCGGTGATAAAAAGTTCAGACGATAAGGCAAGACCCTTGGCCTCCGGTTCCGGCTGATTTAACAGGGAATGGTATAAATCTTTCAGGGTGGGCGGCTGCCCGGTGTACCTGTTGGCTGTGTATTCCCGGTACACTTCTTCAGTGCAGCGGTCCAGAATGGATTTTTCCCTGACGGATACGTTCCCCGCCCCTACAAGCTGCTCAAACAGGGACAAGATAAATTCCGACTTTTGGATCAGGGGATTCCGTTCATCTCCATAGGCCCGGTCCATATCCATGGCGTTCAGGTGGGTGCCGGAGGAAGCCGATACCCGGATCACTTCGCCGCCCAGCGCTTCCACTAAATATCCAAATTCAGACTCCGGGTCCAGAATCAGGACATCGTCATTGGTAGTCAGGACGATGCTGACGATTTCTTCCTTGGCGGAAAAGGATTTTCCCGAGCCGCTGACTCCAAGGCGAAAACTGTTCCCGTTGAGAAGTTTTCGGCGGTCAGCCACAATCATGTTTTTGCTGACCGCATTTTGTCCGTAGTAAATCCCGCCGTTTTGGAGGATTTCCTGGGCCCGGAAAGGAATCAGCACAGCGGTGCTCTCGGTGGTCAGAGTCCGCAGGGCCTGGATTCTCCGCAGGCCATAGGGGAGAGCCGTATCCAGGCCATCCTTCTGCTGCCAGCGCAGAACGCTCATCTGGCACAGGTTCTTCCGGGCTATCGAGAGCAGTGTTTCCGTATCGCTGTCCAGCTGTTCTTTGGAATCCGCCAGATGGACCATGGTAACCAGGCCGAACATCATCCGCTGGTCCCGGTTCGTCAGATCGTCCATCATTTCCTTGGTTTCTTTTCTCTGCTGCTCTATATCATAGGGCAGGACAGCAGAGAAGTTGTTGGCGGCATTCTGCCTCCGCTGCCAATTGGTGGCATTTGTTTCCACCCCCAGCAGCTTATTCTGCACCTCTCTGACCGCCTCGTCGGTAGGTACCGGGAGAATGTCAATGGAAAGCATGAGACTCCGGTCCAGATCGCAGAGCTCGGATATCATGGCGTCCTTCAGGTAGCTGGCGTAGCCCTGCAGGTAGAGCGCCCGACCCCAGCGGCCGTTTAACCGGAAACAATCCTTGTGGAATTCCATACTGTCCGGGCACAGCCAATCTTTGAAGCTGTGTCCCAGCCTCATGTTTTCCTTGAGATTAAAGTCAAAAGCCGCCGGCTCCCCGCCTTTGAAAAAGTCCCGGAAAATCCGCAGCCGATCTTGAGGTTCCAGTTCCCGGCCTACTGAGGAAAGCTGTGCAAGATGGGTGATGATGCTGGTGCCTACGCGGGAAAAATAGGTGCGGGCCTCGTTAATGTTCTTTTTCACCACGCTGACCGTAATGTACCGATCCTACACCACGCTGCTGCTCACACCCGTCACCTTGGAGAGCAGCATTTCATTGTACTCTTTTCGGAAATGATCCAGCCCGTCTCCCTTTTCTGGAAGCAGCAGGTCTTTTTCAAATTCCGCCTTGTCGATCCTTCTGTTATTGATGGTAATTTTTAGCGAAAGCGCCGGAATCCAAGGCGTTCAAAAGTTCCGAGTAATCCAGAAACATGGCTGTTTTATCCTCTTTCCCGGCGATGCTGTAGTTGATATCGGTAAAGGAAAAGGATTTCGAGTATAAACTTCCAGACTGAAAAATCCCATCCGGCCAAACACGGCGGATGGGAATCGCGTCCTGAACGGACCGGGGAATGGTAAACCGTTCTTTTTCCTGTTTGAGTGCTCTTGATAGGGTTTTAATAATAGGCGTCTCTCCTTTCCGGGTGAAGTAACTGGCTGTTATCGTTCCCAGCCTTTGGTCTTGGGAGGCCGCTGCTCCCGACTGACGTCTTTCTGCTCTCCATCGAGAGGGATTACCTGGCTTCCTGTTTGTTCGCAAAGTTCGGCAAATTCACAAATGTGGTATAGGGTTCCGCCAAATTCCCCCTCTGTTTCGAAGTGGGTATCGTCAATATACCGGCAGATCCGGTCACGGAAATTCCCGTCGGCTCCAATAATTCGTATCCTTTCTCCATCGGCAACGCGGAACTTCTCTTTGTAATCAGGAGTAATAAAGCTGATGCCCCTCTCAGCTTCTTTCATATGATGTTCCAGCGCTTCAGTAGAATAGGCATAGAGATAGAAGCAGTGGTCTTTTGACTGCGGATGGCAGAGTATTAAATAGGAATACCGCGCGGAATCCACGCGAAGCCCATAAACATCGGCAGTTTGGCTTTTGAAAAAGCTTGTATGGCTGGCGCAGTATTTCTGCATAGCATTTCTATCCTTAAAAATGGTATTCCTCAGTTCTTTTAATACGCTTTGCGCCTCCGACCAAAATGCTTCCCTTATCGGAGGTTCTTGCAGTATATTCCACTTCATGGACAGATCCCTATCCTGCTGATTAAAGTTTCCGACTAAGACGCCGATGAAGCCTGTCTGCTGGGAGATCTGGCTGCTTTGAAGTTCGGCATAAATTTTTTTCCTGGGGCGTCATCGGGCGGATATTCAGATCGGTTTTCATTAGCTGTCCTCCAGTTTTAAAAATGTTTGGTCATTATCTTTCTTGTCCCTTACGGTATGGCTCGCGGCTGGATCGCATAGGAGGGTCCAGGGGCAGCAGGCGAAATTTGTTTGCTGCTTCCCATTCCGGAAGCTCCCGGATTGGGAGAATGATGCTTTCATGAAGTTCATCGAACAGCACCGCCCGTTCCTTATCGAAATATCGGACGGTGCAAAAACCAGAAAATCCGTCTTGGGAGGTAACCCTGAGTTTTCCGCCGTCCAGCATACGGAACCGTTCATGACCTTGCTGATCAAGGATAGGAATACCGCTTCTAGCTTCCCGCATATGCCGATCCAAAGCCAGAAATGAAAAAGCATTTAACCACAACCGGCAGTCTGCAGAGCGAAAGGAACAAACAAGCATATATGAGTATCTGCCGGTATCGATGCGAAACCCGTGCCGTGTATCTGCGCTGGGACTGTCCTTCAAAATGCTGTCCGGGTAGGCGGCACAGCAGGCGCGCAGTTCTGCCGGGCTTTTGAGAATTCCCTGGCGCAGGGTACCGATCATCTCATTGAATTCATCGGTAAATTCCGCGGTGTTGAGTCGGAACGTTCGGCTGCGCCAGGCGCTTTCAAATTCTGGTGTGCCGGTATTAAGGTTTCGCTGTCAGAGATCCGATGCAGCCGATCTTTTGGTCAAGCCCACGGCTGCTTAGTCCTCCCATGCAAACAATTTCCTCCGGGCGGATAGGGTATAGGTTCAGTTCCATTTCTCAGGCCCCCTGTTCTTTCTTCCCAGCCGGTGGCTGGGGTTCGGTATTTTTCTTCCATTTGCGGGGAGGTTTTTCCCCTTTTGCGATGACGTCCCGCATGACCTCATAGTAAAGGCTGTTGGATTTGAATACCAGCTTTTTCACATACAGGAATTCCGACTTAAACCATGCCCACGCGAATTTTTCAGCGGTCATTCCATGATATTTGAAAAAGCCGCAGGCCGCAAAGGGCGAGGCCCCAAGAATGCATATCCAGCCTACTTCCTCGCTTCCGATCAGCGGCCGCAGCCAAAAATACAGCCCCACTGCGGTTCCTACGGCCAGCAGGGAACAGAACAGCTGCCGGAAATTCAATCCAAAAAAGATGGATTCCTGATAGTCCCGGATTTCCTTTGGTATCTTTACTTCTATTTTGAATCACTCCTATCAATAAAAATTTTTCTGTTGGCTGTTCTTTTTCAGCCGGTCATGATATACTGAAAACAAAAAGGGGGAATTTCCCATGCCGCTAGGTTCTTTATTTTATACAGTATCCATTTCGGCTTCCGTTTTGCTCCTGATCCTCTCTCTGCTGTTCAAGGTAGCTGGAAAGCTGCGGCTGACACTTCCTCTGCTTTACATGGTTGCAGCGGTTATCAGCACATTTTTCACAGACTGGACAAGTAAAAATGAACAGCTTGTTCTTTTGGGACTGTATGTGCTGATTGGATTGGTCTTTATCAGTTGGATTGTTTCCCTGGTAAAAGCTGTCCGCAGGAGACGTATGGCGAGAACCATGGAAGAGGACGTCGCGTGGCAGATTAATCGCGCGAGAGAATTAGGGATTCCCGTCGATTCCTTTTTAGTAGATGAGAACGGTACTGTTTTGGATGCACAAACCAAAAAGCCTTTACTCTGACAACTGATAAAAAGCGCTGGAATAATTCCAGCGCTTTTTTACAATCCCAATAATTCCTTGACGATTCGGTCGCTCATTCTGACCGCGCCTACTAAAACCAATAAATTGAAAATCACTTCCATGATATAACTCCATACCGCCGTGACGTCCGCCACGCCGGGGTTTACCAGCGGCGGGGAGGACGCCATGACAGTAAAAATGACGCAGGCCAGGGCGATGATTACCCCTTCCAAGCAGACTCCGCGTAAGCCCGGAAGTAAAATTTTTCCCGATATTGCTGGTGGTTTCTCCCGCAAAGGAGGAAAGGGGGATCGGCGAAATCGCCGTGAAAATGTAGATTTTAAACATCCGGGCATAAACCGTTAAAATCATGATAAACGAAAGCACAATAATGAACAGGCCGCCCAACAGGGTGACGATCCACAGGGGAATGCTGTTCAAAAAATCCACCCGGTTAATCCGGTCAACAATTTCCTGAGGAAGCGCTGTTCCTGTTACCCCGGACAAGCCGGATTGGGTAATCACTGTGGAAACCATTCCCTGTATGATGGAAAACAGGGCCAGCATGAGATCGAGCCCGTATCCTACCGCCGCCTTTGCCAAAGCGAAGCGGAGCAGAAGCTTGAACGCCAGTTCCGGCCTTTTCATTTCAGCCAGGCCGGAACAGGTTTTGACCACTCCCACAGCAAAAAATAGAACCAGCAGGCCGTACCCGATGGCTTTCAGCGCACCGTTGATATCCAGCATAACGTTCCAGATCCCGCCGCCCTTAAAGGTATCGGGCTCCTGGGTCAGCAGCGCCCATATTTCGGACAGTTTTGCGTTCCAGGTATCCAGCGCGTAATTTAAATTGTCCACAATCCAGTTTGCGATGGATCACCTCCTTCTTTACTACCGGTTTTGTTAGCCTGTGATCAGGTCCAGAATTTCCTTGGCAAACGTGACGACCAAGCCGCCCGCCAGCGTCAGGAAACCCTGGGACCTCTGGCTGGGATCGTGGCTTTGGAAGCTGAGACCCACCTGCACCACGCCCCAGCCCAGCAGGATCAATCCGATGGCGCGGATCAGGGAAAAGATAAAGCTGGAAAGGTTATTCACTACGCCAAGGGGATCGCTGGCAGCGAGTACCGGGGCGGAAAAGCAGCAGGCGCACAGCACAGCCGCCGTGTAAAAAGCAAACTGCTTCTTTCCTCTTTTTCCAAGCCGCAGGGAATTTGACGGTTCCCGGTTTTCGGGATATGCTTTATTCCGGCTTCTTCTCAATGGCATTCCTCCTAACAAATCATATTAATATGGTAATTTTTTTCGGGGCTTCTCCTCCAGAAAATCCTCCGGGTCCAGAAGTTTGAAATCGTTGTACTGCTCCGGGGAGTAGTCCAGATCGTCCGCGGCGTCTTTCGCCTGGGTATAATCGTAAGGCGGCGCGCCGCCATCTTCCGCCAGACGGATATTGGGGTGGCGCATCAGGTCGTATTTATCGTCCATGATGGGACGCTCTCCCCGGACAAATAGAATCGCCTTGCGGTTATCCAGCAGCCGTACTTCATCCGGTGTTAAAAGTTCCCGGCCTGTCTGCTGGTCGTTAACACTGAAGCTTCCGCTTCGTCCCCGGCTGCGGCCGTAGGTGTTGGTATCCAGCGTTTCCCGGCCCATAAGTTCGGAAACGTATTTATGAGTTTCCTTCTCGTTCCCACCAAGATAGAGGAATTCGTCGCACAGGCCCACCAGCGACTCCCATTGTTCCTTCGAACAGCGCCTTGATCTGGGCCATATTCTGAGCGATATAGCTGCAAAAATATTCCGGCTTCGCATGGTGGAAAGCCAGGGCAAAAAGTTATCTGTGGGCAGGGCGATATTCGGCGCTTCATCGATCAGCAGATGAACCGGCACCGGCAGCCTTCCCTTGTATTTCCGGTCGGCTACGAAGTACAAGGTCTGAATGAGCTGCCCGAAAATCATGCCCACCAAATAGTTCAAGCTTTTGTCCGAATCCGGGATGCAGCAGAACAAGGCCACTTTCTTTTCTCCCATTTCTTCCAGGCGGAGTTCGTCAGTGTAGGTCAGCCGGGCGATCTGGGGGGAGATTAAAAGGCAGACAGGGCGGACGCCCACGCTGATCAGGATGGATTTCAGGGTTTTCCCGGCTCCCATCTTGAAAATACGGTACTGCCTGACGGCGATGCTTTCCGGGTTCCGCATTTCCAGGCGGGCGAACAGGATGTCCAGCGGCGATTCATACTCGTCATCTTCTTCCCGTACCTCCGCAGCTTCCAGCATTTCCATGACCATAGCGAAGTTCTGTTCTTCCTTGGGAGCTTCGTGCATGAGGTAAAGCACGAGGGCCTGCAGAAGCGCCGTTTCCGATTTTGTCCAAAAAAGGATCGGAGGTTTGGGCTCCGGGCGGGGTAGTGCTCTGGATGAGGGTTTCAATCAGCCGCAGCACGTCCTTGTCATCCCGGACATAGGCCAGGGGATTGTAACAGTAGGAGGCGTCGGGATTTAACAAATCGAATACCCGCACTTCAAAACCATTGGCTTTCAAGGCGGCTCCTGTTTTCCGCAGGATTTCACTTTTTGGATCGCAGACTGCCATGGAGCATTCCCCGCAGTTTAACGCGTTGGGAATCGCATAGGACCGGCTTTTTCCCGCGCCCGATCCTCCGATGACCAGCACATTGGTATTGCGTTTGTGTTTATGTCCGTCCAGCCCCATCTGGAAATGCTGGGTCAGGATAAGGTTTTGCCTTGGGTTCTTTTTGTCCCGGTACCGTTTGGCGGTTTGGAATACGTCTCCCCATTGGGCCGAGCCGTGTTCGGCCCCTCTGCGGCGGTTCTTCCGGCTGGAGGAAACCGCCAGCGCGATGATTCCATATCCTGCGGTGAACAAAAGCAGGCATCGGACGGAATATTCCGTCCAGCGAAGGGAAAAAGGGCTGTTCATGGCTTCGGAAAGCCTGGACAGCAGTTCCACAAGATTTGCCCCGGCGCGCCAGCTTCCGGCTGTCAATAAAGCCAGCCACCACACGATAGGCAAAGGAAACAGCCAAACCCACCAGGGAGTTTTTCGTGTGCTTATAGAATCAAAAAATATCCTTCCTTTCGCAAGAAATAAAAAAAGCCCCCGAAGCCCAGGGAAAAATCCCAAAAGCTTCGGGGGCAGCCGTAATTGTTTACCGGACAGGCGCCCGTTTGTATTTACTGTTCATCAGCTTAAAAAGCGCCCGGTCGATTCCGCCGCTGCTCCGGCCCGCCGACAGGTAGGCGTCGCGCAGATTGTTAATCCCGCGAACGGCGCATTCATACTCCGATTCGTCCAGAAAAAGCTTCCCGCCTGTTACCGCCATCGTCTTGCGGATCAGGGCGTTCACTGTCTCTGAATTTCCGCCCCTGCTTTGAACAGAAACCGCATAACTGCGAAGCCCCTGCATTAAAAAATTCCGGTCCACCATTGTCATTTTAAACAGCCTTTGCTTCTCCATGGAAGCGCCCCCTTTCTCTGCTGTTTTTCCACCTTCACCATACCACACCCTGGGCCGGAAAGCTACCGGACAAAAGAAAACAAACTGAAAACTTCCGGCTTACCGCGGAATTTCCTGAGTCTGTCCGTCCTTTGCCTTAGACGATTTGGCAGGCTTCTTCGCTTCAATGGAAAATTCATCGGGCTGGATGATTTGGTCCAAGTCCTGGAAGCACCTTTGGATATCCCGGCTGACGGTATAGGCCGCACTCTTGACTTCCCCAATAAAGCCGCGCTTTTCCTCCGCGCTCATTTCAGCACAGTTTTTGCATACTGTGTCAAACCGGAAAGCGGAAGTATCGAGGCCGAATTTCTGCGCCGTCACATAGGCGGCGCAGTATGCCTGGGCCGCATACGCCTGCCGGTAATACCCCATGCCTGCCGTATCGAATCCGGCGTGGGCCTGCTCCCTGGCGATGGCGCAGATGGTAGCGGTTTCGTTCATCCCGTTTCGCACATAGATGGTCCGCTGTTTCGGTACATACTGCGCTTCCACCCCCTGGGGAAGCTGATCCGAGATTGCCAGGGGGACAGGGCTCTGCTCGATCATGGCGGCGATGATTTCCTCCGGCAGATGCTTTGCGGGAGGGATCAAGCGCGGCCCTCTTGTCTGGGAAATATCATAAGCCTTGGTAATAACGTATCCGCTGCCTCTGGTCCCATCTTTTCTTTGGTATTCCTGATCGGCAAAGAAAAGATATCCTTCCGCGTTGCCGTATACGGTCCGGCCTGCTTCTTTCCATCTGTCTGCGGTGCGCGGCTGGGTAATGGACGGGTCCTGCTCGTAAAGGAGCAGCAGGTTTCGGGTGCTCTGGGGAGTGCATTGGGCCATGAAGTTCAAAAAGCCCCTCATGGACTCATCGTCCCGGAAGACCTCCTCCGCCTGGGCATTCACCCGGTCCCATATTTCTTCGCGTTCCGCCTTTTTCATGGCCGCGTATTCTTCCTTGGACAGCCTTCCGCCCTCCTGCAGTTCAGGCTGCTGAGTCTGCTGTTGATTCGTAATCAGCTTTGTTAAATCGATAAAGCATTACCTTCCTTTCGCTCTTTTTCTTTTCTTCTTTCGGGAACGGCCGGCAGCGGGAGGCTGATGCTCCTGCTGTTTGGCCTTTTCTGCTTTTTTCTCCGCCTGCTCCTGTTTGATCTCCTGGAGCTCCTTTCTGACAGAGGGTTTCTGTTCCGGGGTTCGTTCAGGGCCTTCCGAGCCGGGCAAGGAGTTTTTGCTGGGCGAGGAAAGCCCGGACGGATTCTTTTTCTGCTCCGGCTCCTTTTCCCGGCCTGGGGTAAAATTTTCAGCGCTGTTCTCCTGGGCCGCGGCTCCGCTGATACTGAAATCGTCCTCAAAGCCGCCTACCTCAAATGACACCGCGCCGTTTTCCATCTGAACGGTTTGGCTTTGGCTGGGAGTGGGCGCCGTGGGAGCCACCGGTTCATCCTCCTGCCCGATCATCACTTTCGCCCCAGCGTGGGCCTTGACGTAATCCAAGCCAAGGTTGTCGTAAATGCGCTGGATTTTTGCGGCGTCATCGGCAAACACCACAACTTCGATGCTCTCCGGCTTCTTCTTGTTCCGAATGGGAACATACAGCAGTCCATAGCCTTTCGCTTCCTTCGCAAATTCCTTCATGAATTCTGCCGGAAGCCTGAAAAACTTAAACGGGCGCTGTTCCTTCAGCATTCGTACCATGCGGGTTTTGCCACGGGTTTTCTTCTGATCGCTGAGTACGGCGTAAACAAACATGGCAAAGTTTTTCGCCGCCAGTCCTGATAGCTTCAGAGCCACCTCCGTCCCCTCCAGGGTGAACCGGACGATTTGATCCGCTGGATCGTTTCCGTAGTTCAGTCAATTCACTCTCCCTTCATCGCTCCCAATGATGAGAGCGTTTGTCTTGTTCTTTTTCCTGCTCTTGCTGTTCCCGCCGCTGTTCTTCCAGCCTGGCAGCCCTCATTCTCTGTTCCATTTCAATGGAATGGGCGGCGATCTCTCGGCACAGCTTTACAGTATGCCGGAGTTCTCGAAGCCGGTCTGTAAAAACCGCTATTTGAGGGGACCCCGGCTTGTACCGGTAAAACTTCCGGCGTTCTTTGACCAGGGCTTCAATCTCCATTTCCTTTTCCTGCCGGATCGAGGCAAGCTGTTCCCGGTCCTGGATCTGATTCCTGAAAATGAATTCCATCTGCTCGATCCGCTGGTCCAGCTTTCGGATATCCTCCCTCAGCGCATAGTTTGGACGCCGGGGCTTTTTCTTCAGCACTCCCATCTGATACAGATAGGAAAAGTACAAAGCCCGCAGGCCGGTGATCCCGCGGGAAGGGAGCTTCCCGGCCCGGAGGGTAAAGCGCCGGGCCGGGGCTGTCCTTTTCCCAGCCGGTAAGGGAGGCTGGGTTTCCAGAATGCGGCGCTGGATCGCTTCCGGGGTGTAGTCCGGGCCCAGGGTTTTAAACCGAACGGGACGTTCCTTTCCCCGAGGACGCAGCGTGAAATACTTGCGGTTCAGCTGAAAGGTATATCCCTGTTGTCCCAGAATCCACAGAAATTGTTTCCAGGTCAGGGCTGATATGGCCGCCGCGTCCACATCCTGCTGAATTACGGTTTTCCATGTTGGCTGCCCCTTTTTTTCCGCCAGCCATTGGGCGTAGGGCATAGCTGCCTGTTGGGATTTCTCTGTATCGATAATGGAAAGATGATACTTTTTGCACAGCTCATCGGAAATCCGGCGTATTCGGGTAATGTATGATTTTTGATTGCTCCGGTATTTCTTTCCATTCGTAAGGGATACCGAGTTCCAGACCAGGTGATTGTGCAGGCATTTGGTATTCAGGTGGGTGCTGATGATAACCTGGAATTTTCCGTTTAACAGCTTTTGGGCGAATTCCTGTCCGATCTGATGTGCCAATTCCGGGCTGGCCTCTCCGGGAGCAAAGCTTTGGACCAGGTGGAAGCCCTGCACGCCTTTTTCCTTATGCCACATCTTTTTAATCAGGCACATATCGTCAAAGGCCGATTCCACAGTGCAGCCCACAGCGGACAGAAACAAATCCCTTTCCGTTTGATCCTGATTCAGCGCCTCATCTACCGCCTCCCGCAGCGAAGCTTCCTGTTGAGAGCGGGAAGCCTTTTTCTCGTCGAGGGTGTATTCCAGGCTGACGTCCAGGCGGTAAACAGGGATTACGCTGGTATAAGCCACCAGGCTGAGTCTGGACGCAATTCGCGCCCATGTTCTTGCGGGAACCATAACTTGGCCGCCCGCGAATCAGTATGATCGGTTACCAATTGTTTTTGACCTCCTTCCAAATCTGTCTGGCCAGGTGGATCATTTCCTCTATGCTCTGCTGATCAGCTTCCCCGTAAGTGTTGGCGATTCTGGCAAGCTGGTTGGCGTTGTTGCAGAGTCCGGCTGTCTTTCGGAGCAGATCCGCGTGATGGGTGCAGGGCCTTGCCCGCAGCTCCGTTCCCATAATGAGGGAACGCAGGAATTCCTCACGGGGCAGGCCGCTTTGTCTTACCTGCTTTTCCAGGTATCCAAGTTCCTTCGCGTTTAAGTGCAGGGGAATCACATGGTTTCGCTTTCTCATAGGGACTTCCTTCCATCATCTGACATTCTCCCAATACCTTCGTTTCTGTTTTTGAGGCGCTTTGGCTGGATACTCATAATGGATGGGGACATCCCTTAATCGAAGCTTTTCACAGTCTGGGATAAACGCCGCGTACCGGGCGTAGTTGTATCCTTCCGCTTCTATCAGGACTCCATCTTTGCTGGTTTCTCCCTTGACAAGCACACAGTGCCAGCAGAGTTTTCCTGGATCAAACCACATCTTATCCCTGCTGCCGAACAGGAAGGGCTGGTCGTTCATGAATCCGTTCTTCAGAAAGGAACGGTACTGTTCATCGGTTAGGACGGTTTCCTGTTCCACCTGGAAGCTGGTTTCCTGTTCCGGGGCAGGCCGCATGGGGTTCTGCCCGTTGATATCATCGACGCTGCGGGGCCTGTGGTAAAATACGGCGTGCTCCTGATAAGCTTTCGGTTCTTCTAAAATGATATATTCTTCCGGTACGCCTTTTAAATACACCTTACGGCAGTCCTTTCCATAACCAAGATACAGGGCGTCTCCGTCTTGGGCAATGAGCAGACATTCCTTTTCTTCTTCGGCCCGCGCCATAAGGCAGCGGAACAATCCGCCCGGATCAGCGCTCATGTGTTCCCGGTTATCCTTAAGGAAAGGGTATTCGGGGGAGACGTCCTCTGAAAGCTTCTCAAAATCTTCTCTGCTCAGGATAATAACCTTTGTCACTTCAAAAACGCCGGGAACGCAGCTTGCTTTCTTCCTTCGCAGGCTGTCCAGCGTTTTGGCGTTTGCCGCAAACGCGGCGTATTGTTTTTCCTTCAGTTTGCTTCACCTCAAATTTCTTGAAATCAGCTTATGTTCCAGTAGAAAAAGGGGGGGCTGGGGTTCTCCCCAGATGCGTTTGGATATCCAAACGCTATGCTTGCGCTTCCAGGTACCGTCTGGGAAGACGAATCAGAGGGCGCTGTCCTCAGCCGGCCCCTTGATTTTGGCAAGGCCGTCAAGGGTAGTGCAGATAAGGTTTCTCTTTTCCGCCTGACCAATCTCAGCGGTCATCGCCGTGCTGATTTCATTTCCGCACACCACCAGCATCCGGCACCGTCCCAGCTTTTGCCGGGCGATGCTGTAAAACGTCCTCTTTTCATCGGGACTTTCCAAGGCAAGATACTGCCCGTCGCTGAGTCTGGGACATATGGGGATATATCCTAATTCATAAACCTTCCGGCAGTAACGCTTTAAAAGGCGGGGCGCGGCTTCTTCCGAAGCGCAGATGTACGCGAATGCTTTTTCCACAGCTCACTTCTCCTTTCTCATTCAGATGTTGGACGTCCCTATGGGCGTCCAGCCTTTTCCCAATCATACGCTTGGGCGCCCATATGGACGCCCAGCTTTCATTGACCGGCTGTTTCCTCTGATTTTTCCTGGGCTTCCAGGGCAAACCGGACGCGGTCAACGCCTAGTTTGTAATACGCGTCGGTAACCTCGATCCCTACGGCCTCGTAGCCTTCCAGCACAGAGGCGAGGACTGTGGTTCCCGCGCCGCAGAAGGGATCGAGAATTCTTCCTCCCGGCACACAGATTTTAATAATCTCCCGCATTAAAGGCAGGGGCTTCTCCGTGACGTGAATACGGTTCTGCGGGTTTGCGTAGCGGTAGACTCCCGGCAGACAGCCCACTGGACGGCTGATGGGCATGGGACCGTTGGAACCCCACACAATGTATTCGCTCTGCTGCCGGAACCGTCCTTTCTGGGGGCGGCTGGTCAGCTTATCCCAAACCACTACGCCTCTCCAAATCCAGCCCGCCCACTGCAGGGCGTCGGTAATGCTGGGGTACTGCCTCCAGTCAATGAACAGGCAGACAGGGGCCCCCGGCTTGCAGGCTTTCCTGGCGTCGGAAAGCCACTCGGCCATCCATCTCGTCCAGCTTCTTTGGTCCCGGTTGTCCCCGTCAAAATCCGGCAGAGCATTTTCCGGGTCCATGCTGCTGTATTTCTGGCTTGTGGTCCGGTTCTTCTCCGATGGCTTCCAGCCGCCGGAAGCGTAGGGCGGGTCGGTAATAAGGGCGTCAAACGTCTTAGGCTGAAAGGATTTGATCACCTGCAGAGTGTCTCCGTGAATAATCGACCATTTTTCTCCGCCGCTGTGTTCCATAGATAAACCGGATTCCTCTGCCGGGTTATTCAGTATTTTTGTATCGTTCAGAAGCCTTTCTCCTTTCCTTTACCGTTCCGGCCCGGAACGCTTTTTCTTTGCTTCGGGAAGCCTTTCTTCCCGTTCCCGGAATCTCTCTTTTAGTTCCCTTCCTAAAAGCTGGAACAGCATTTCCGGGTCCCTGTAGTTCTCCGTATAATGGCCAATTACCTTGCTCATTTCTTCCGGTGATAATTCTGATGTTTCTATTCCAAAGCCGGTATATTGATTTTGCTGATCTCCCTGCACAATGGATATCGTGATTTTCTTTACCTTTTCTTTTATGTCAGGATCGTCAAAGTTTTCAAAGAATAGCTCTTTGCTGATATCAAGTTTCAGAGAATGCTGGCCATTCGCTGTCAATCAGGTCACCTCCTGGATTTCTGTTGTTTTTAGCCTTATCGTTCTTCCCAGCGGGAAGGAAACCGGCTTTTCTGTTTTTGCTGTCCTTCTCCAGCTATGGGCGGGGATAAAACACAGAGTTTTTCCCCAAACGGTTTCTTTACCACTATCCTTTCTGGGTAAATATGAAATATGTCCGTTGTAGGGTTATCGATTTTACTTCCCGGCAAAATCACTGTCCTGCCATGGATTTCCACCCTGCCCCTAACTTCTCCATAAACGGACGCATTTTCGCTGATTACCGGAGCCTCTCCAGTAACGCGGCTGGCAAAAATTTCAGCGTTCCCGCCTATGTACGCATGATCGCGGATGCGGCCCGCCGCAACAAAAACGCCGCCGTCCAATACAGCGTTTCCGCTTACAATAGCCCTGTCAAATATCGCGGCGTGCCCACAAGCCCAGGCGTTATCGCTCAGGAGGCTGTGACCGGACACACAGGCTTCTTCCGCGGCTATCGCATTGTCGGCAATCCAGCAGGTTCCTTCCTGGCTGAGATTCCTTTCCGACTGGACAAAGCCGCCAAGGTCCCCGGCCCGGACATCCTCTCGAACATTCCGAAGGGCACGGATGCGGTGCATCCACGGGAATTTCGGGTGGACAATCCTGGTAATCTCATATTTAGGCGTCATCTGACATTCCCTCGTTCCTCTTTTGGCTCTGCAAGCGTTTTCTCTGACAGCTCGGTTTCCACATATTCGCTGATAATATTGAGGGCCTTGTAATAGTCTCCGGAGTGATAGACACGATTGCTCATTTCTTCGGCCTGTTCCACCTGACCGTTTCTCTTTAACAGCCTGGATGCCCTGCCTAGAATGGCAAAAATATTTCCATCTTCTCCTACTAATTTCATTTTAGGGCGTCTGGGCGGCTGTTCCTGCTCTTTATCCGGCGGGGGTTCTACCCGTTCTGCTTCAAAGCATAACCCAGGACTCCAGAAATGAACGTTTAAGACGCCGTCGCTGGTTTGGATTTCCTGCTGCTCGAAGCCTTCGCCCCAGCCATCGGAAAACTGGCCCTTGAGATAATCCTGCAAATCCTGCATTTCCGGTCCGGTGAGAGGTTCCTTCAGACGAACCGTGGTGCAGCCCTTAAGCTCATCACCCCGGATTTCCACCGAAGGGATGGCACTGAGCGTCTTTGCTTTGACATTGGGATTTCGTTCCTCGTCAAAGTAAAGCATTAAGTTCCTGCCATCGTCGCTGCTGCGCTGCTTTACCGCTTTCTGAATACTGTCCACATAGCAGGCCATATCGACGCCGGAAAAAAGTGTGGGATAATCGGCCACTCCGTTGTTCCATCCGTATTCGTCCACGTCGTTTTTGTAAAAATCCCCGGTCAGCGGGGAATAAAGCTTCAGCGTGATTTCTTGTTTCTCTATGATGTCATTTCTCCTTTCCTTCACCGCAGTAAGAGTGTTCTCTGCCTTAGGGCCTGTTTTTCGTATCTTTCTTTTGCCAGATCTCCATAGTCAAAACCCTCCCGTTCCGGCAGGTTCTTCACCATGCGGTATTTGCCCTGATAGGCTTTTTCCAAGTGTTCAGCCGCCCAGCGTCCGGCGAAATCATTGTTTAAGCAGATTTCAATCTCTTCGATCTCCGGGTGCCGGCCAAGGAACGATTCCAGAGCCAACGGTTTTTTGAAGGGACGCGCCTGGCTTCCTTCCCGTGGAGCGTAAATTCCGCCAAGGGAAAGCCTGTGCTTATCCGCTGTTCCCTCCAGCGTCAGGTGGGCCATGGCTTCGATAGCGGATTCGTACACCGCCATTTTCCTGGAATTCCCCTGGGGCGGGAGGCAGAAGCAAAACCGTTTGTCGCTGCCTGTTACCTCCGCCTTGAACGGCTTTTTGCTGTTGGAATAGGTTCCCCGCAGGAAAGCGTACCGGGCAGTTCCTTGTTCGTCCCTTCCGACAAACACGGCGTTGTGGTAACCAGCGCTTTCATAGAGTATCCCGGCCCGGACGCAGGCTTCGATCACTTCCCGGCTGATCCCGCGCCGGACAAGATACGCAAATACCCTTTTCTTGTTTTCTGCTGCCGGAGGCAGAACGAATTCCTTTTCTTGCTTTGACTGGGAAGAATCGGGGAAGTATACGGGGCTTTCTCCGCATAGGGATAGAACCGCGTCTACAAACTTCATTCCTTCTACATAAATCAGGTAATCGAGAGCGGACCTCCCTCCGACGTCCCGGCTTTTCCAGTGCCAAAGGCTGGTTTCCCCATTGATTTTAAAGCTGTCGTGATCCCTTAGCTGGTACTCATTCCGGCATTCTCCTTTTACCAATTCTTCTGGTCGGTACCGCCGTAAAAACTCAATAGCGGTCATTTTCTTGGCAGCCTCGATCTGCTCTTTCGTCACTCCCGGCATAGCTGCCCCTTTCTAATCAGAGGACTGCTTCCCGCAGCAGCTTTGCCTGATCGGTTTTCTCCCAGGGCAGATCCGGTTTTCCAAAGTGCCCATATACGGCGGTCTGGGCATACCGGGGCGTCAATAGGTCAAGCTGGGCGATAATCTCCCCTGGGGTCAGACCGAATACCAGCTTTGCTGTTTCCGCCAGCCGATGATCGTCCTGAAGCAGTCCGGTGCCAAAGGTATCCACCTGCACCATGACAGGCTTGGCTCTGCCGATAGCATAAGCGAGCGTTACCTGGCACCGGCTGGCAAGGCCCGCCGCCACAAGGTTCTTGGCGATGTACCGGGCCATGTATGCGCCGGAGCGGTCTACCTTAGTTGGGTCTTTCCCGGAAAAAGCTCCGCCCCCATGAGGAACCATGCTTCCGTAGGTATCCACCATAAGCTTTCGCCCGGTCAGGCCGGTATCTGCTTCCGGGCCTCCCAGCACGAACCGTCCCGATGGATTGATCAGAATTTTGGTATCCTCATCGGGAGGCAGCGGCTGGAGGTCGGGGAACAGCACCTTGTCCGTTAATTCCCAGCAGAGCTCGTCATGTTCTAATACCGGGCTGTGCTGGGCGGATACCACGACAGTGTCCAAGCGCAGGGGCTTCCCGTCCTCTCCATATCCCACAGTCACCTGAGCCTTTCCATCCGGCCTCAAGCCGTGGATCAGTCCGTACCTTCGGGCCAGGGCGAGGGATATGGTCAGGCGGTGGGCCAGGATAACAGGCAGAGGAAGCATTTCCGGTGTTTCGTTACACGCATAGCCGACCATCACGCCCTGATCCCCGGCTCCAAGCTGCGGTACGGAATCTTCCTGTCCGCCATTTCTTCTCTGCTCCAGAGAGCAGTCTACACCGGCCGCGATATCCGGGCTTTGCTTGTGAATCAGGCATTGGATGGAAAATTGGGACGGATCATATCCCACTGCGGATAAAACCCGCCTTACAATCTTGGGGATCTCCGGCTCATACAGGCTGGTGATTTCCCCAGCCACAATGATTCGGCCTTTGGCAGCCATGACCTCGCAGGCGACTCTGGCCAGGGCGTCATGGGAAAGGCAGGCGTCCAGTACGCTGTCGGCTATCAAATCGCACAGCTTGTCTGGATGCCCTTCTGTTACGGATTCTGCTGTGTAAAATTGTTTCATGGCATTCTCCCTTCCTCTTTCTAGGTTTAAAAAATATACGGACCAGCGGATTTTCTTTTCCGGCGGGGATATATAATAATCCCGCCGCCTTTGGCCGGTCCAGCTTGGTCCTCCGGCTGCGCCTTCACATAGGAAATTGCTCGCGCGCAGGCTTGCCCCATTTTCTGACGCCAGGCTGTAGGTTACAACTCTTTGATATCCCATGTTTTTTGCGATTCGCAGGCAGGCTCCGTACAGCTTGCTGCAGACATTGGGCGTGCCGTCTGTGCAGTTGCGGTAAATCTCCAGTGTTTTTCCATCATCCAGCCTTCTGGCTACCGGCCTTCCACAAATAGCTGCACCGCATAGCCTTTCCCCGTCCCAGCAGGATATGGAGAATTTTCCTCCGATTGGCGGAATATTATGCCGGTGATTCTTCTCAACAAAGGACTGTGCTTCCTTTAGGGTAATAGGACGTATTGTGAGCAGTGGTGCGTTCTCCTTTCTATCGTTCCGGGGCGGATTTATCCTTCGGCCTTTCGGGAGGGTGTTTTAATTCCTCCTGGATTCGCTGGTATGTCTGCTCGGAGCATTTCTGCGCGAACAGGCCCATGGGACTGTTACCGATAAGCTCCGGGTATCGGAACTTTTCCTGGTATTTAATCATCAGCGGGTCGGAAAGGCTGACAAATCTGTCTCCCTCAACACCGCAGATAAAGAAATTCCCCGCGATCATGTCATAATCCTCCAGCGCCCGGTTCAGGGGCAGTCTTAAAAGCTTTCCCTCGTCATTACAGATTAGGGCCACCGGGTCCTCCCAGGGATAAAGCGCCTGGATTTGTCCGCCCACTATCGCCTGCATCTCTTTCAGGTCTCCCTGGATTTCAGCAGGCTGGGCTTCTTTGCCCGGCTCGACAAATAATATTTTCATCCGCTCACCTCATGGACAGGGAAAAGGGTTTCAGGCTTTGCCTGACTGCTTCGTAGCTTTCAAAACGCACCTGGCAGCCCAGCAGGTAGGATACGGCTTCCTCCCATTCCTTTAAGGGGTACTGCTCTTTCGTCTCCATACGGTACAGGTCCCCCAAAGCTTCCCACTTCAACGCGGGCTGCAGCCGCAGGTTGGAGATAAAGGTCCGGTGCTGTTCCGCTAAATCTTCCAATAATCCGGTTTTCAAGCGATCCCTCCTGTGCAATAAAATATGGGCGGGGCGCTCTGCGGTGCTCCGCCCGGTTACATTGTTCTTGTTCTTATGACCAGTAATCCTTTAAATACCGTATGGCCCTGTCGATCCGTTTCTTATCTCTTTTTGTCAGCCGCCTGTTCCAGGCTCGTGCTTTCATCCACAGCAGCACCTTTTGCTGTTCCGTTCTGCTGATCTCCTGCGATAGTACAAACGGTTTTCCCGCCAGTGTGTCGGCTTCCTCCTGTCTCACCTGCCGGTATGCCTCCTTCATTTCTTCAGGCTCAACCCGGTCCCGGTGCAGCCGCAGAGCTGATAAGGCCTTCAGCAGCATATTGGCAAACGGCTGGCCCGCCATTCCCATAAGGTTGTACTGATCCTTCGCCGCGTTAACGACGCACTCCGCTTTCTGGCTTGCTGTCATAAAAATTCCCCTTTTCCTTTGATTTGTCCTTTTGGACAGCCAAAGTATACCGGAAAACCTTCCACAAGGAGATAACATTTTTTTTATCATCTTGTTTCCATACCGAAAACTTCCGGCGGGGCTATTTCCTCCTGCGGTTTCGAATGTGAAGGAACACAAGGCCGCCTAAAATGACGGCGCATAAAACAACTAATATAATGGCTTTGGTATCCATTTTTCTTTTCCTTTCCTCTCTGGTTTTATCGTTTCTTTCTTCTCCGCAGGGCAAGCAAAACCCCCAGCCCGACCAAGGATAAAACAGCCGCGCCTCCGATGGTCCAGGGAAGCCAGGGCAGATCCCCGGTCTTTGGGAGTTCTTTCGGGATCAATCGGTTGTGCATCGCCACAGTAATGGTTTCTCCCGCCTTGATTTCTACTGTCTGGCCGCTGGGGAGTTCGTATGCCGCGGCGTCCTTTCCCGGCAGTTCGGACACCGTGTATTTCCCCACCCGGAGGGTGACGCTGATTTCTCCTTTCTCATCGGTTTGAAATTCCTGCTCATACCCGCCGCCTGCATAGGCGATCCCTGTGACTAAGAACTTCCGGTCCTCAATTTTATCATCGTCCGCTGTTTTTACAATTTTCAGAGTCCCGGTCTGGGCTTGGTTTAAAAAGCCAGCGCCGGCTTTTGTTTCCACCCGCACGACAGCTCCGTTTTCGGTGATGGAAAAGGGATAATACCCATCGTCTTTCTCGAAAAATTCCGGCGCTTTCTGTTCGTGCAGGAAGTAATCGCCATATACCAAATCCTTTAGCTGATAATGGCCCGGATCGGATTCCGCCAATTCCCCTGCCAGCAGGTCAATGTCAGAGTTAAATTCTCCGTTGCTGTCCACATCGGCGTATACTTCAAAAACAGCCCCGGTCAGCTTGTTTTCCGGGTAGTCGGCGTCCGCCTTGGTGGTTTCTACCGTACCTCTGATGATTTGGTTCTGAATGGTGATTTCAATGGTTTCCCCATCTTCCGTGATCTCTGCCGGGAAGCTTTCCTCGTTTAACACAAAGGCTTTGGGCGGGGCGATCTCATGGATCTCCCAGCTTCCCGCGGGCACTTTGTTAAATTCAAAGTAACCGATAGGATTGCTTTCCGTCACCATGAGGGCGGTTTCCTCAGTGAATTCGGTTTCGCCGGCGCGGAACAGACCGATTTTCGCGCCGCCTAAGCCAAAGCCGTCCTGATCTGCTTTCCAGCCGGAAATCTTTCCGTACTTGAGGTTGTTTTCAATGGGTTCTCCGTCGTTCACTTTAATTTCGACTTTGGCGGTATCCTGTCCGGCATACTCGAACGCCACCGGATATTTCTCGCCTCTTAAAACATAGTGCTCATCGGTTTCCAGTTCCTGCACATAAAGCGCGGCCCCGCAAGGCACGTCGGTTTGAAATACAGAGCTTCCGCCTTCGTCAAGGCCGATGGTTTCCAAAAGTCCGTCTGCCGGGATCAGGGTTCCGTCTGCTGCAGTCAATTTTTCCGCCGCAAACAGGCCGAATGTAACATTCTTCCACTCCTCATTCCCGCCGACGCCAAAGGTTTCGTTCTGCTCCAGAAGCTTTTTCAGGCTGATCTCCACCTTCTGGCGCTCATTGGAAAAGCTGACGCCGGTGTTCGTGACGGAGACTTCCTGTCCCGCATAGGACAAAACCACTTCCTTGGGCTCTGGATCACGCACCATGCCCTCCGACGCTTTCCGTTCCAAAACTTGATAGCGGCCTAAATACAAGGGCGCTGACGTATCGGTTCCTTTGCTTCCGGTTGTCAGGGTATCCACCACTTCTCCGGCTTTCGCCCGGATTGTCCCATCCGGCGTGACAATATCCTCTAGCGCCGTTATGTCATAAACCGCATTCGGCAGGCCCTTTGTCTCGTATTGTGGCTGATAAATCCCACCTGCTTCCGTGACATGGCTGAACACCTCGCCCTCTTTGGTGACGGTGATGGTCCCTTTCTGCGGGGCGTTGTATTTTTCCACCCCCACGGTTTCTTCCGTTTCCTCTACAGAAAAGTAAACCGGTTCCCTGTCGAGGACGTATCCCCATGGACTCTGCTGTTCATACAGGGCGTAATTTCCGGCCCTGATTTCTTCCGGCAGCATCAGGGTCCCCGTGCTGTCGGTGATAAAGGTATCCAGGTCTATGGGGCTGGGGTAGCTGATGTGCTGGGTCACCCATTTCCCGGTATCGGTATTGAGGATTTTGACTGCGGTCCCGGCCAGGGGAATGATCTTCCCGGTTTCCGCGTCCTTCTTCTGGAATTTCAGTCGGGAAGTAAATGAGGGGTTGTTCAGAATGAAATAATAGGTCTTGCCATGCTCGGAAATGGATACTGTAAAATCCGGCGCCAGCTTCTGTCCTTCCGCACCGGAGGTCTGGTGGACCGTGTATTTCCCATAGGGCAGGTCCTTGGATTGGTCGAAGCCATATTCATTTGTGAGCAGGACGTCACGCTCGGTTTCCTTCGCGTTTTCATAGCTGCCCGCGCTGGTCAGGTAAACCTGGAACTGCGCTCCCTGTTCCGGCTGCTCGATCTGATCGGAGCCGCCTCCCTCCGCCGGCTGGTCGGTATGCTTGGTGATGGCGATGGAGCCCATGACAGAGTCCTCTGTCACAGTCAGAGGGATGCTGTTGTTTTCCAGGGTAAAATTCCCCGGCTCCGCGCCTATGGGATAAACGGTTTCGTCCAGCAGGTACCCCTCGCTGGGGGAAATCTCCTGCATGGCATACCCGGAGCCGCAGGGATAATACTTGGTCGTGAATTTCCCGCCGTTTGCTGTGGTATAGGTATCCAGCAGCGCGCCGTTTTGATAAAGGCCGTACACGGCTCCGTCCAGAGTGGAATCCCCCTGGGCTGTTCCCGCGGCGGAATCTGTTTTCCGCAGTTCTACCCGGAATTTTTTCAGGGTGTTATGAAAGGTTACGGCAGAGGTCTTTCCCGGCGAAACCGTCACCCTCTGGGACTGAGGCTGGACATACTGGCCCGGCGTCTTTTCCGTTACGGTATAGGTTCCTGCCGGGAGGTTATTGGTTTGGACGGTCCCATCCGGTCCGGTGGAAACGTCCTTTTCCACGCCGCTGCCGGAAATGTGGAAGGGGAGGCCGGAGACTTTCCCATCCTCAGAGGTCTTGACTATCTTTAAATGCCCGGCTTTGACCTCCAGCCCGAAATACGCCTTGACCGGCAGGGGCTCTCCGCCCACCTCAAAGGTGACTACATTCTGGTAATGCTCGTTCAGCCAGTACCGGGAGGCTCCTTTCACAACCCCGGCTATGGACGAGGGCAGCTTTTTCTCTCCGCTGACAGTGGAAAAGCTGGTTTTCTCTGAGGAGATTTTCAGCTGGTTTCCCGTCCTGGCAAAGCTGACTCCCGGCTGGGAAAAGCTGAATTCAGACAGCACCCCGTTGCTGTCGGTCAGGGTCGTTTCGTACTTTCCGGTCTGGGCATTGTATTTTAGCTCATAAGTATGGGAAGAGGCGTATTTGGAATCCTCACAGGCAAAGGACGGGATCGTCCGGTAATCCATGACCGCCTTTCTCAGCTTGGTGAATACGGCTTTCGCCCCAGGGCTGTTGACGGTGAATTCCGACACGATCTGGTTTTCATACTGCGTTCCCAGCTGCTTATGGGCAATCAGCCATACAAGGATTTGGGTGGCGATGTATTCGTCCTCCGGGTTTCCTCCGTACTTAACCCCTGTGTCCGTGTTATATCCCAGGGTCAATACGGCGTTGATGAGCTCCTTCTGCTCCTGGGAAAACTGAGGGTAGTCGGCGGAGGGCTGATACTGCTCCTGATAATATGTGGAGATTCCCAATTCCAGGCAGTAAGCGGTTTTCGTCGCGCCGGTACTGGAATCGGTGATCCGCAGCATGGTGTATTTCTCGCTGGCGTACCCGCCGAATGGGGCGGGCAGGCTGCTGCTCAAAGCGTGGTCCCTGCCCTTAATGTCGATCATGGACATAGAGCCGGTGAGATTCGCGGCGCTGGCGCTGACCGGCAGCATTCCGATACAGAGCAGGATCGCCAGCAATAGGGAAAGGGCCCTTTTGAAATGCTTCTTCATTTTGAATCCTCCTTTTACGGCAAACAAAAAAAGCCCCCTGGGGCAGAGGCTCGCTCTGTTCCAGGGGGCAGTCTGATGGTTCTATTCTGTTTTCGTTCTTCTTTACCGGATTTTCTCCAGACCTTTTCTCCGGTTTTCTCTTTCTCCCCATTCCAGGGTTTTCTCCCAGGTTTTCTCCGTTTCATACTTTAAAAACTCGGTAAGGGGAGCGATGGTTTCCTCCGCGTCGTATTTTTCCAGGCACTCGTAATACAGCTTCTTGTCCTGGGCATACACGATCAGCGGCGGGTGGTTATGGGTCATGAGATAATAGTTCAGCAAGGTCCGGCCGGTTCTGCCGTTGCCGTCAGAAAATGGGTGGATATTCTCAAATACCGCGTGGAAGTACGCTCCTGCCCGGATCACGTCCGTTCCACGGTATTCGCTGACTTCCTCCAGCAGATCGGCCATGTCCTCCGCCACACGCTCTGCCGGGACTCCCACTTCGTTTCTCCCGGTAATGTAATCATGCTTTTTGTATTCGCCGGGCCGTTCCCCGTTTTCCAGGAACCTGCGTTCATCGTAGGTTCCGCTGGTAAGGATGCGGTGAACCTCCAGAACCAATTCCTGGGTTAAGGGTTCCTTGGCTGCGATCTTCTCCTTCAGGAATTCATAGCACAGCTTTTGGTTGTGCTGCTCGAAAATCGCCCGGGGGCTTCCGGTGTAGTTCAGCACCTTCCCGTTTTCGAAGATCTCACGGGTATCGTGGAGGGTGATTTCCTCGTTTTCAATTTTCCCGGAGTGATAGGCAAACAGGACCCGGAAGTTATCCAGCCGCTGTTCTAAATCGCTCACTGTTTTTATGGGGAAAGACTGCCAATAGGCGACTGTTTCAGCATAACCGGCCATGGCGGCTCACCTTCTTTCTGTTCTGACAATAGTATACCACAAATCTGAGCCCGGCAGGAAACTTTTTTGCTTTCTAGCCTTGAAAATGGATTTCTTTTTAATCCGCCAATGGGCATTCCTCCTTTCGCTGATTCTCGGTAATATCTATGAAAAAAGCCCCGCAGGGCGCTGTGGTCCCTGCGGGGTGATTGGCTTTGTGTCGTGGTTATATGTAGATTTCTTCTGTATCGGATAATCCGTCGGATTCATCGGTGTTGTCAGTCCCGGCTTCCTCATCCTGATCCTCTATGTCTGTTTCCTGGGTTTCGTCCTCATCTTCTCCATCTTCGGTTTCATCCCAGTTGTTCTCCACAATGTAATCTTCTTCTTCCTCTCCTGCGGGTTCTTCCTGATCCCAGCTTCTCGCTCCATTCTGTTCGGCTGGGGTTTCGCTTTCGTCCCATTCTTCTGGATCGCCGCTTTCCCCGCTCATATCCTCTGTTTCTTCCTCATCGAGTTCTTCTTCCTCGTCCCCGCTTTCCGCTCCTTCCTGCTCGGCAGGGGCTTCGCTTTCCGGGGATTCTTTTTCCATCTCTGCTTCCATTTCTTCCAGCGCTTCCTCGATCAGGCCGATCACAAATTCCTTTTGGGTGAGGCGGCGGTGGTACGTTTTCTCATACCATGCCAGGTACTCCTTTACCTTTTGAAACAGTTTCTCGCTTACCTGAAACGCTAAGGTCCTTCCTTTTTCCATCATTTTCTTTTCCCCTTTCTCATAATGCTCTCGGATAATTATCTCGATGAATTGGCCCATGGTGCTTCCCATTTCCCGGATTTCCCCGCTGATTCGGTTGTGCAGTTCCAGCGGGATTCTGCAGGTGATGCCTTTCAGCTCCATTCTTCTTTCTCTCCTTTGTATTGGTTTTCCCCTTTGGGCAGCACAAGCATACTCCAACCCCTCTTGGAAAGCTATCACCAACACCAATGAACATTCAGGAAAAAAGCCTTCACAAACGTCACAACCAACAATGCCGGAAAACCGCTTGAAACGAAAAAAAAGCCCCGCCTTGCAAAAGGCGGGGGCCGTCCTACGTTCCTACTGTTATTTCTTGCTTGCCGGCAGGGTTGAATTGAGCAGATCTCCTGCCCGGACTTCCAATGCGTCCGCTATGTTATACAAAACTTCCACGGAAAAGGGGCGGACAATGTTCGGCGCTTCAATAGAGCTCAAATGAGAACGGCTGATCTTCGCCTTTTCCGCTAACTGTTCCTGGGACATTCCTTTCATTTTTCGGAGAGCCGCAATCGTCAGGCCCAGTTCAATAAACCGATCCCGATTGCTAAATTCTACTGTTTTGCTCACAGCCTTTTCTCTCCTTCCTGATGGTACTGCTATTATTATATCGAATGGTGCTTTTTATTTCTGTCTTTATTATTGAGCTATTGACTTTTATTTTGAGCATATATAATTGATTTATACTTATGCTTCTAAATTTACTCAAAGCGCAAAAAAGCCCCGCCTTGCAAAAGGCGGGGCTTGGCAGCTGCCAGGCGCTTTTTAGCTATTTGGGATCATCCGGTACATACTCGGCAATATCCTCTAGCCTGCAGTCTAAGGATTTGCACAGTTTATCCAGCGTATGTGTGGTAACCGAAAGATTAGACTGGAGTCTTTGCACTGTAGCATGGCTCATGCCGAAGATCACCCTTAAGGTATAAGTTGTTGCCTTTTTCTTTGCCATGGTTTTCCACAATGGATCATATCGAATCACAGTCCGCGCCCCCTTTACTAACTTCATTATGGCTAAATAATAGCCACAGTATATGGCCATTATTTAGCCATACCCAAACAATTCGGAAGCATGAGAGGGTATCCAAAAAATGAAGCATTTCCTGGGGGATGGGATCTTCCTGCCCGGCTTCCGGCTGGACAGGGGAGAATCGAAGTTCTTCCCGCAAAACACGGCGCAGAGTATTTTCCAGAGTATCCTGCCGGGCGTTTTCCAAAATCGCCCGCGCGATAAAGGTATTGCGCTGTCCTTCCGGCACTGACTGCAGGATGTCCCATGCTTTTCTGTGTTCTTCGTTCTGCGGGTTGGGACGGAAGGAAAAACGGGGCCTGCTCATTTCTTGCTCACACCACCCGAAAGCTGGCCCAAAATCCGCTCGAACCCTTCGGCGTTTACTTTATCGTCTAAAGGGTAAAAACCCGCCGCAGGCCGTCCTGGGGCCGGATTCCCCGCTGGATCACGGAGGCTCCGCCGCCCAGCATCACTGCCGGGACTGCTTTTAAATCGAAGCCTGCTTCCATGGCTGCGGACAGCAGGGCTTCTGTGTAAATCCGCCCCTGTTTTTGAATGACACTCCGGGCATTCTCGTCCATGCTGCAGCTTTGTCCTGCCAGCACACGTTCCACCTGGGCGTCGGTAACGGACAAGCCTGTTTCCCGGCGGACCTGTTCCTTCGCTTCATCGATGCATCGGATCATGCCTAGTTCCAGGCTTCGGCAGGTGGAGGCGTTGGGGATTCCATTGTCCAGCCGCATGAGGTCCACGGTCCAGCCTCCGACGTCCATGAGGAGCACAGAGGGTTCTCCCCGTATTAATTCCGGGTGAACAGCAATGGAGGAGTAGCCCTGTGGAAAAAGTCTGACGTCCTGAATGGTCACCTGATAGGAGATTCCTTCAAACTTGAAGTTTACCGGCTGGGAAGAACGGAGCAGATATTCCCGGAACGCTTTCTTTTCTCGTCCGAATCCGGCCAAGGGCAGACCCGCGCCAAGGTTCACGGCACATTCTCTTTTTTCTCCGCGCTGCTGGATTTCTTTTGCGATGGCTGCTAAGGTCAAAAGGTAATAATTGTCGTTTTCCATTTTGTTTCTCAGAATCGGCTGCCTGCCGGTTCCGCACACATAATACTTTCCCTGGTATTCCAGCGTGTTTTGCAGGGTATATGGTTCGTACCGGTAAGCTGTGATACCGGCTGGGAAGGAAAAATGCCGGGTTTTGACTGCGTAGTACCCATGATCGACTCCAATGTTCATATTTTCCTCATCCTTTCGCTTGCTCTGTTGAAAACTTATTTTTCCGGTGGGAAACTAGAAAAAACTTCCTTATGTAAGGGCTTTGTTCTTTCCCAGCCGGTAAAATCCTGGGGGAGAGTGTGTAGGGGAGAGAGTGTGAGAGAGGGGGAGGCGAGAGGGGGAAAATGGAAAAAGCGCCCCGGCTGCTTTGCCGGGGCGCTTCTAAAAAAGGGCGCACTTCTCCCATGTACCTTTAGGCTGTTAAACTGGCCCGGTGAATCCGGGTTTACAATCTATCTAGGAACCGCTGGAACAAACCAGACGGGAATTGAAAATTTAATCTTCTGGAGGTAATGGCTGTGCGGTATTTTCGCGCGATTGACGGATTAGGCAGAATTGTTCTCCCCGCTGAACTTCTCCACCGCTTAAATTGGGAAAAAGGGAAAATGTCTGTTTCTATTGAAGAAAAGGATGGCTGCTTAATCGTTTCTTCCGTCCCGGCTGCAGGTCGACCCCCAGCGCCTCCTTCTCCTGTCAAATTCCAGGACAGCCCGGACGGACAATCGAAAATCATTTCTCTGCCGGTGTCTAAAAAATGAAAAAACCGCCTTCCTGAGCAGTAACAAGAAGGCGGTTTTTGCTCTTTTTGGGGTTGGACATCCACGGTGGGGCGATTTTGAAAAATCGGCCCTGAAAAGCCCGGAAACCCGCATGAATACTGAAAAAAATCGGGGTGACATCTATTTCGTCACCCCTTCTTGGAGCGCGAGACGGGAATCGAACCCGCGTGTTCAGCTTGGGAAGCTGACATTCTGCCATTGAACTACTCACGCATCTTCATAATTCAGTAATACTTATTTTACCAGATATTTTTTTTAAAATCAAGTGGTGCCTTTGATTTCTTTTTGCAAAAAAGGGAACTCCTGATAAAAACCTACTGCTTACGCCTCTATACGATCACTGTAAGACCTATCACTGCCAGTCTGTTCCGCATAAAATTTTACTTTC
>ENA-OQIS01000073-OQIS01000073.1-human-gut-metagenome-genome-assembly--contig:-NODE-73-length-29346-cov-5.903727_pt1 | contig 29346 bp, 26 predicted proteins | sample MGYA00242589_ERZ504754 | MGnify/ENA primary metagenome ERZ504754 (study PRJEB26092, sample SAMD00036351) | human gut metagenome | host: Homo sapiens | study: EMG produced TPA metagenomics assembly of...
ACCACGCCCGGACAACAAAAACACTAAACACACTCCGTAACCGCAATATCTGTGCAGTTATAACAGGAATCACCACCGGAAGACTGATTGACTTTGGGTTCAGGGATTCCCTCAATATGGGAGCTTGCATGGCTCCTGCTGCCTGCGACACCATAGCCCGAAATCTTCAGGATTTTCACCGAAAACCATCCGATTATGATGCCATCTTCACCGGTGACCTGGGCATGGTAGGACAGACAATCCTGTTCGACCTTCTCACAGAAAAAGGATTTGATATCTCATCTGTCCATCAGGACTGCGGTATGCTGATCTATGATTCTCAGACTCAGGATACACATTCCGGCGGCAGTGGATGTGGATGTGCCGCCTCTGTTCTGGCAGGCTATATTCTTCCGGGTATTATACAGAAAAAATGGAAAAGGATTCTCTTTGTTCCCACAGGTGCCCTTCTGTCAAAGGTAAGCTTCAACGAGGGGGATCCAATTCCAGGTATCGCACACGCTGTTGTAATAGAACAGTACAGGGTTCCGGATATGATGTAGATACAGAAATTTTTTCAGGAGGAAAAATACATGGACTATTTTAATGCATTCTGGACAGGCGGACTGATCTGTGCCCTGGTACAGATTCTTCTGGACAGGACAAAGCTTATGCCCGGACGGATCATGGTACTTCTGGTATGTACAGGCTCTGTTTTAAGCGCTGTCGGAATCTATCAGCCATTTGCAGAATTTGCCGGAGCAGGCGCTTCTGTTCCCCTGCTTGGTTTTGGCAATATCCTGTGGAAAGGAATGAAAGAATCCATTGACAAAAACGGACTGATCGGACTCTTTATGGGAGGCTTTACCGCCTGCGCGGTGGGAGTCTCCGCAGCTTTGATCTTCTCTTATCTTGCAAGCCTGATCTTCAAGCCCAAAATGAAAGGATAACATACCATGAGTGATACTCTCTATTTACAGTTAGATCAGAATATCCAGATAAACCATCCACACATTTATCTGCAGGACATTGCAAAACTTTCCTGCAGCAACAGTAAAATCCTGAACCGACTCCGGGTGATGCCAGTTATAAATCTTGATCCGGATAAACCAGGACGTTATGTAATGTCTGTCATGGATCTGATCTCCGAAATCAAAAAAAAAGAACCCGACCTTGAAATCAGTAATATTGGAGAAGCCGACTTTATCATCACTTTTAAAAACAAACCCGGTCCCGGACTTGTCTGGCAGTGGTGCAAGATTATTTTCGTCGGTCTTGCCGCCTTTTTCGGTGCAGGTTTCTCTATCATGACATTTAATAACGATGTAGATGTCGGTGGTCTCTTCTCACAGATCTATACCCAGGTCACAGGACAGACCTCCGGTCATTTTACTGTTCTTGAGATCACTTATTCCATAGGAATCGGACTTGGGGTACTTTTCTTCTTCAATCATTTCGGCCATATGAAAATAACAGATGATCCAACGCCTATGCAGATACAGATGCGTCTGTACGAGGAAAATGTTAATAAAACTCTTATTGAAGACATTGACCGTACTTCCGAAAAGTGATATACTTCGATAGCCGAGTGTTCGAAACCTTCCACTCGTAAAACAAATACTAAAGGAGATAATCAAATATGAAAAACAAAGGTACTCAGTTTCTGACAGAAGCAGCAGTGATCGGAGCCATTTATGTGGTTCTGACTCTTTTATTCGCACCACTCAGCTATGGCGAAATTCAGATTCGCTTTTCGGAAGCACTGACCATCCTGCCATTCTTTACACCGGCTGCGATTCCGGGGTTATTTGTGGGATGTATCATTGCCAATCTCTTTGGCGGTGCCATTCCTGTAGACATTATTTTCGGAAGCATCGCAACACTGATCGGAGCAGTATTTACTTACAGACTCCGCAGCTGCAACCGTTTTCTTGCGCCGATCCCGCCGATTGTTTCCAATGCAGTCATCGTGCCATTCGTACTTCACTTCGGATACGGAGTAAATCTTCCGATTCCGCTTATGATGCTTACCGTAGGTATCGGAGAAGTAGTTTCCTGTGGTGTAGTAGGACTGATTCTTCAGACAGCCCTTCTGAAATACAAAAATGTGATCTTCAGATCACAGAGAACTGTATAACTTACGATATATAACAATAAAGATATTTTAGCAAAAAGAGTGTGCAATATTATAGTAATCCGCCACACTCTTTTTGTTACTGTTCACTCCGTTCACAGTAACCTCTTTTTTATTTACCTCTTCAGAGAATACTCCACCTTCTACAAGCGGTGAGTTAATTACTCCCATCTGCTTATACCTGCTTTTTAAGTTCCTTCAGAATCCGCTTTTCCATCCTGGACACTTGGACCTGGGAAATTCCCATCTCTGCCGCAATCTCCGTCTGCGTCATATCCTTAAAATATCTCATACCGATCAGCTGGCGTTCTCTTGCATCCAGTTTTTTCAGGATTTCATCCAGAAAAATCCTATTCAGTGCTGCATCCTGTCCATTTTCTTTTTCCTGGAGCCTGTCCATAAGCGAAATATCATTTCCATCTCCCTGATAGATAATTTTGTGCAAAGATTCCACTTCAGTTCCTGATTCCATCGACATCACCACTTCATCTACTGAAAGTTCTGTCGCTTTCGCAACTTCCTCCAGTATCGGTTCACGTCCCAGTTCTTTTTCCAGTGCTTCTCTCGCAGAATAAATTCTGGCACAGTTCTCTTTCAGGTTTCTGCTCACCTTAAGCATCCCGTCATCCCTCAGATAGCGTCTGATTTCACCTATGATCATGGGAACAGCATAAGTTGAAAACTTCACATCGTACGAAATATCAAAACGATCTATGGCTTTCAGCAGCCCAATGCTTCCTATCTGCACGATATCTTCCATTTCCACACTGCGCCCGGCAAATCTTTTCGCCATGCTGTACACAAGTCCTGCGTTTTCTTTAAATACAGTATCTCTTGCTTCTTTATCCCCCTGTTGTGACTTCATGATCAGAGCAAGAGTATGGTCCATTCCTACCTCCCGATCGTCTTTTTCATATGGACAACTGTTCCATATCCCACCTGTGATTCTACTGTTACCTCATCCATAAACGCTTCCATAAATGTAAATCCCATCCCGGAACGATCCTTCTCCGGCTTTGTTGTAAAAAGAGGCTCCATAGCTTTTGCAACGTCTCTGATCCCCACTCCCTTATCGATCACATCAACCCATAATTTCTGTCCTTCCCTTCTGCAGAAAATCTCTATTTTCTGCACCTGGCCTTCATAAGCATGAATAATACAGTTTGTCACAGCCTCTGACACAGCAGTTTTCAGATCTGCCACTTCCTCCAGAGTAGGATTCAGCTGTGTGCAGAAAGCTGCCGCCGCAACTCTTGCCAGCCCCTCATTCTCAGGTCTGCTGTCAAAAATAATTTTCATTTCATTGGTATTTTCCATAATAGTTTTCTTCCCCCTCTCTTTAGACTTCCCCACAGATTTCGACAAATTTATATACCCCTGACAGATGCAGCAGCTTTTCAATATAGGAATTTACTCCTGTAGCCTGTATACAGTCACCGCGCATCCCCATCATCCGATATCTCCCCATGATCAGTCCTATCCCTGAACTGTCCATAAACGCTGTTCCTGAAAAATCAAATGTGATCGTTCGTATATATTTTTTCCGTATAATATCATCTGAATCTCTGCGTATCTCGTCTGTCACCATATGATCTACCTCTTTCGGTAAATGAATGATCAGGGAATTTCCCTGTATTTCAAATCTGTTCTCCATCATATCCCTCCTCACTTTTTGTCAGGCGAATGTTCGCAATCCACTTTGCAGTGTAGCTCTACATCAAATAACTGTTTATTGCTTTTCGCAGCCTCCTACTTGATTCGGTAAAAAAAGAGACACATGACTTCCATGCATCTCTTTTGTATCTTTACATCTTCTTATAATACTTCATGTCTTCTGCCACATCAAAATGAAAACCCGGTATCAGTATCCGGAATCGTCATAATCACCGGTGTCGTAACTTCCATCATCCGCCGAATCACCATCAGAATTATCGTAAGAACCATCATCATATTCCCCACTGTCATAGGAACCATCGTCATAACTTCCATCTTCCGCTGAATCCGAAGAAGCATCTCCCTCTGCGCTGTCAGCACTGCCGGTTCCGTCTGTGACTTTCGCATCTGTAGTTCCTTCGATCCCGGTCGTACCTGTAGTGTTACAGATCGTATTGTAAATTCCTTTCAGATCCGCAGGCAGCAAATCCGCATAAACATTCTGTATCTTCAATGCCGCTTCATCTGTATTCTGTTGCTGCAATGCTGAGTACGCCTCGATCAGAGCCTCATAACTGCTGCTTTTTTTCTTCTCTTCCTCTATCTGTTTGGAGGCCGCCTCAACTGTGTCTCCAGACTCCTGAGCCTGACTCTGTGCCTTGGTCAGCTCAGCTCCCTGACTGGACACTGCATCACTGTATTTCATAATCTGCTGATTCGCTTCCCTGTAGATTCCCTGACGTATGGCAGGAACAGCCAGAAGATAAAACGCCAGCAATCCTGCACAAAATCCGGCAACCAGTGTAAAAAACAGCGGAATCCTTCCTTTTTCTTTATACTGAGGAATCTGGATTGCCATATCATTCTCACTGCTGTCCACAGCTTTCCTGTTTCTTTTATTCTGACGTTCCAGACGTGTGGATACTCCTGTCTGTTCGTCAATCTCTCTCAAAAAACGAAGGGTTGTTGTATTTGTTTTATCAATCCGCGCGGCTTTCCTTAACGTCTTTCTTGCCTTGTTATATTCCCCCTCTTTCATCTGCACAAGTGCCAGAAGATGGTAACCTTTGATCAGTTTTGGATTCTGCATAAGAATCTTCTTCAGTCTGATCGCAGCCATATCCTCATGACCTTCTCTGCAGAGATTTAAGGCATCATTATACTTTCTGATCGTTTCATTGATCGCCTCAAGCTTATTGGAATTCGCCTGCAGCTTGTTAATATATTCTGACGCCAGATTTCTGGAAGGCTGGAGATTCTTACTGATCACCCACTCACTGAGTGCGGCAACCACCTCTCCTGTCTCAAAATACACCAGTCCAAGAAGATTTCTCGCCTGAATGTTATGCTTATTATAAATAAGGCTCTGCTTCAGACAGTCAATCGCCCCTGAAAGATCACGGACACTGGCTTTCTCAAGCCCCCGGTTGTAATACTGCCTGGAAAGGTAATCCACCTTTTTCTGGATCAGCACATTACATCCACATTTCGGGCAGTAATCCAGATCCTTGTCTACCAGAAACGCGCCACAATTCATACAATTCATGTGTATCTCCTTATTTTACCCGTCTGCCACTCTTGGCTTCGCGGAGAACTTCCTGAAGAATATCCAGAATATCCGTCAGTTCTCTCTCATAAATCGCACCCTCCGCATCTGCCACATCCAGACAAGGTTCAAATTTCTTCAGTTCCTCTTCATAATCTATCATTTCTTATTTCTCCTGATCACATCTTTAATCTCACCGACAAGATACAGGGAACCCACGCAGAAGAGCATTCCGTCATCCCCCTTTACTTCCAGTGCTCTACCAAAGGCTTTCTCAACATCCTCCACTACTTCCACAGAAGAAGCACCTGCTTCTGTAAAAAGCTTTGCAAATCTCTCAGCAGGAACCTGGCGATATCCGCCAACAGAGGTTACTACCACTTGACGGAACGTGATCCTGCTGCAGATCGTATGTATCATATCTGTATAATCTTTGTCATCTACTGCTGAAAAAAGCAAAGTCAGCGGACATTCTTTCTGAAAATGTTCTGCTGTCTCTACAAATTTCTCTACCCCGTCCTCATTGTGAGCACCGTCCACGATCACGCCCGGAAGCACTGTTTCCATTCTTCCCTGCCAGCGTGTTCCGGCAATTCCCACATGAATCTGATCCATAGATACAGAAATCACATTCTGCAGAACCTCAATCGTCTTTAATGCAAGTGCACTGTTCATCACCTGATACTTTGCAATAAACGGAATGGAGAAAACCATATCCTTATAATACTCATTCCGAAATGCAAAATCAATTCCCGCCGAAGTATTTCTGAGCACTTCTGTATCTGATCTCTTCACTTCATAAGCAGGGCTTCCCAGTTCTTCTGCTCTGGCACGGATCACTTCTGCTGCATCCGGGTCGTTTCCGTCATAGATTACCGGTACCCCCGGCACAATGATCCCGGCCTTTTCTCCTGCGATTTTGGCAACTGTATCTCCCAGATACTGCATATGATCCAGACTGATCGATGTGATCACACAGGCAACAGGATTCTCCACAGCAGTAGTCGCATCCATTCTTCCGCCCAGTCCTGTTTCCAGAGTCACATAATCAACACCTGCCTCTGCAAAAATAACCATTCCCATCAGAAAAAGCATCTCAAAATAAGTCGGATGATAGCTGCCTTCTGCAACCAGTTCATCCGCAAGTACCTTTACTTTCTCAAAGGCCTTCAGGAAAGTATCATTATCAATATTCACCTCATTGATCTGGAAGCGTTCATTGATCTCCACCAGATGAGGAGAAGTAAATAATCCGCAGGAATATCCCGCCTCTCTCAGAACAGAGGTCAGAAACGCACATGTACTTCCCTTTCCATTAGTTCCTGCCACATGGATCACCTTAAACTTATCCTGAGGATTACCAAGTCTTCTCAGACATTCCTTTGTGTGATCCAGACTGTTCTTCTTTGTAAATTTCGGAGTTTCATCAATATAAGCAACTGCTTCTTCGTAATTCATAAAAAAATTCCACCACTTATCTATAATGTATTTAGTTACTCTAACATTATATAATAGTGGTGGAAGATGTCCAGTACCAATCGTAATATTTTATCCGACAAAATTATGGATTAATTCTCATTCGTACCGGTACTTTCTGTTAATTTCCATTTATTATTTGAATAAAGTGCATAGCAGGACCGGTCATAGCTCTTGCTCAGCGGTTTTCGCGTCGAACTGTTGCTTCGCTGGATCACCGCCAGCCTGTCGAAATCATTCAGCTCCGTACCTGTGATCATCAGTGTAGTCGGATTGATATAGACCGTATCATACCATTCTCCGTTCAGCTTGATTTCACTGGACGGCGTAAATTCCGTTCCCTTAATGTAATATGTATGATCTGCCTCAGAGATACATTGAATGGAATCCAGAGTCACATCATAGATTCCCATACGCATTCTGGTACGCAGATAAGGACTTTCGCCGCTTTCCCCGTAGGAATATCTCTTTCCATAAAGTAGGTCATACTGCAGGGTTTCCAGATCCACCTGATAATTTCTGGTATTTCTTCTTGCCTGATGATAGCGGAAAACGGTTCCCTCATGGATTCCCACACGATCCATAACCTCTGCCGCCATCTGATATGCTGCAAGATTTTCCTTCTTTTTCTTAAGTCCGAAGTTATCCCACATCACATATTCTGTCTGGAACAGATACTTGTTCTTCAGGTCCTCCACAGTCAATCCCATAGTCGGAAGGTGGTCACCGTACATAACAAGAACCACATCCTCAGGATAATCTGCAAGCTTGTCTGTCAGCTCTTTGACAAAATTATCCATCTCATGGATCTCATTTACGTAATATTCCCATTTATTGTTCTCTTCCTCAGTCGGTGCACCGGAAACTGTGATCTCAGGATCTTCCAGAATCTGCTCATCCGGATACGCACCATGTCCCTGTACGGAAATAGTATATACATAATCCGGTCCCTCAGTGGAGTCCAGACATTTCAGGATTTCATCTGTCAGAACCTCATCCTTTACCCAGCCATTTGGATTCTTCTCGTTCTCTCTTGCCATGTACTCTTCGGAAGTAAAAGTATCAAATCCGAGATTCGGAAAAATAGATCTTCTTCCATAGAAATTTGCCTCATTATTATGAACTGCATGGGTGGTATAACCCAGATTCTTCAGTACATAAGGTGCACTCTCACAGGTAGTCTCTCTCAGAATACTCTTATAAGGATATTCCCCAGGTCCAAAATAATGCATACTCATTCCTGTAATGGATTCAAATTCCGTATTGGCAGTACCTGCACCGACAGACGGAACCTTATAATATCCTGAAGAATATTCCTTCATCAGCTTACGGAAGGTCGGAATCGGATCTTCTGAAATATTCAGGTAATTAACCAGCGTAGGATCAAAGAATGATTCCAACTGCAAAAACAGAATATTCGGACGCTTTTCTTCCTGCGTTTCCGGGAGATTCTTTTCCGTCTTCTCAATTCTTTTGATTTCTTTCTCAGAATAATCTCTCGGACAGCTGATTCCCGTATTAAAAATCGTAGTTGCCAGACAGTAAGGATATCCATAATCCTCATATGCAAAAGCAATATTTCCAAAGTAATTGGAAAGCACCCTCTTCTCCAGTGCCAGTTGTGTACTTCCTGCAAAAAGAGCAACAGCCAGCAAGATCAGAGGAATATTGTAGCGGTATTTAATCTTTTTCTGATACTTCGGTCCTTTAATAAGCAGCATCAGCAGTAAAATAACAAGAATCCCAAACAGGATGCAGACTGCCACAACGCCTGCAACAGGCAGATATTTGTTGGCAATCTTCATTGCATCTGTGATCAGATGCAAATCCGGTCCTGTAAACGGTGTAACACGGTTGAGAAGGAGAACACCATTGATAATGGCCAGTATCAGCCAAAACAATGTCACAAGGATTCTCCAGAACACTCTCCTGTGAAACAGATAAACAATTAGTGACGAGGTAAAAATGAATGCCGCATTATATGCAAAAACCAGAGGTCTCTGTGTCATATAATTCCAGGCTTCTATAAACGAGTGACGGCAGATTGCCTCCATAACAAAATATCCCGCTGCGCTGGCAAGTACATGGAGTAAAAGGGAGATTTTGTTACAAATCTTATACAATTTCATCTAAACACTCCCTTATTTCTTAAGCTGCTCTAACTGTCCTTTAACCTTATCCATCATTTCTTTGTATTTTGCAAGTTTATCCTTCTCCGCATCAACTTTGGAAGCAGGTGCCTTGTTTACGAAGTTCGGATTATTCAGCATACCTTCGCATCTTGCGATCTCTTTTGTGAGACGCTCTGTTTCTTTTGTCAGACGCTCGATTTCTTTCTCTTTGTCAATCAGGTCTTCCAACGGCATATATACAACCGCATTGGAAACAACTACTGAAACTGCATCCTCACTGATTCCGTTCTTGTCTGTCTGTACCAGAATCTCTTTTGCAAATGCAAGATTTACAAAGGATTTCTTGCTGTTCTCATACATTGCTGCTGTTTCAGCATCCTTTGCCACAATATGCAGGCTTGTCTTGCGGTTATTCGGAACATTCATCTCTGTTCTGGTATTACGGATACCTCTTACAACCTCTTTGAAGCCCTCGATTGCTTTCTCAGCATCCGGGAAGTTTCTTTCTTCTCTGTATACAGGCCATTCGGAGATCATAATAGACTCTTCTTCAGGAAGAAGTGTGCAGTAGATTTCCTCTGTGATAAACGGCATATACGGATGAAGAAGCTTCAGGCCTTCTGTCAGCGCTGTTCTTAATGTCCAGAGTGCATCATTTGCTGCCTTCGGATCTTCCTCTGCCTTCCACAGACGAACCTTAGCCATCTCAATATACCAGTCGCAGAGTTCATCCCACAGGAAGTCATAAACCTTCTGTACTGCAATACCAAGTTCATATTTTTCCATGTTCTCTGTAGCTTCGCGGATCACTGTATTTAAGTGAGACAGAATCCATTTATCCTCTGCACAGAGATCATTTAAGTTCTCCGGCTCTGTCACTGTCTTGCCTTCCAGGTTCATCATGATGAAACGGGAAGCATTCCAGATCTTGTTTGCGAAGTTACGGCTTGCTTCTACCTTTTCCCAGTAGAAACGCATATCATTTCCAGGTGCATTACCTGTCATCAGAGTAAGACGAAGAGCATCTGCGCCGTATTTATCAATAACTTCCAGAGGATCGATACCGTTTCCAAGAGACTTACTCATCTTACGTCCCTGGGAGTCACGTACCAGACCATGGATCAGTACATGATGGAACGGAACCTGATCAGTCTGCTCCAGAGCAGAGAATACCATACGGATAACCCAGAAGAAGATAATGTCATATCCTGTAACAAGTACATCTGTCGGATAGAAATATTCCAGTTCCGGTGTTTTCTCCGGCCAGCCAAGTGTGGAGAATGGCCATAATGCAGAACTGAACCAAGTATCCAGTGTATCCTCATCCTGATGAAGATGTGTACATCCGCATTTCGGGCATTTCTCAGGCATTTCTCTTGCAACAACTACTTCACCACACTCATCACAGTAATAAGCCGGAATTCTGTGTCCCCACCATAACTGTCTGGAAATACACCAGTCGCGGATATTCTCAAGCCAGTGAAGATACGTCTTGTCAAAACGGGACGGAACGAATTTCAGATCTCCGTCATCCAGAGCTTTGATCGCAGCCTTTGCCATCTCGTCCATCTTTACAAACCACTGTGGCTTGATCATAGGCTCTACCGTTGTGCCGCAGCGGTCATGAGTTCCAACGCTGTGGTTGTGAGGAACTACTTTTACCAGAAGTCCAAGTTCTTCCAGATCTGCTACCATTGCCTTACGTGCTTCGTAACGGTCCATACCAGCGTATTTTCCACCAAGCTCGTTGATGGTCGCATCGTCATTCATAATGTTGATCTCTTCCAAATTGTGACGGCGTCCAACCTCAAAGTCGTTAGGATCATGGGCAGGTGTGATCTTTACACATCCTGTTCCGAATTCTTTGTCTACATATTCATCGGCGATCACCGGAATCTCCCTGTCTGTGAGAGGAAGCTTCAGCATCTTGCCGATGAGATCCTTGTAGCGCTCATCTTCCGGATTTACGGCAACAGCAGTATCACCCAGCAGGGTTTCCGGACGTGTAGTTGCAATCTCTACGAAACGTCCCTCTTCCCCTACGATCGGGTAATTAATGTGCCAGAAAAATCCGTCCTGATCCTCATGCTCAACCTCTGCATCAGAGATGGAAGTCTGGCATACAGGACACCAGTTGATGATTCTGGAACCTTTGTATATATAGCCTTTTTCATATAATTTGATAAATACTTCCTGTACTGCTTTGGAACATCCCTCATCCATTGTGAAACGTTCTCTCTCCCAGTCTGCGGAAGCACCCAGTTTCTTTAACTGATTGATGATCTTTCCGCCGTACTCCTCTTTCCATGCCCACGCATGTTTTAAGAATTCCTCACGGCCGATATCGTGTTTGTCGATACCTTCTTTTTTCAGCTTGTCGATAACCTTAACCTCTGTAGCGATAGCTGCATGGTCAGTTCCCGGCTGCCATAATGCTTCATAGCCCTGCATTCTCTTGAAACGGATCAGGATATCCTGCATAGTTTCATCCAGCGCATGTCCCATGTGAAGCTGACCGGTTACGTTTGGCGGCGGCATAACAATGGTAAACGGTTTCTTGTCCGGATTTACTTTTGCATGGAAATATCCATTGTCCATCCATTTTGTGTAAAGACGCTCTTCGATTCCCTTAGGATCGTAAGTTTTTGCAAGTTCTTTGCTCATAATGTCCTCCTAATTATATATCTGAAACTAAAGTATCTACGGATTACTCCGTTATAAAGCAGTCACCCTGACAACCAAACAAATAAGCATACTGACTTCGCTTTCCGCATCCAGCCAGATAACTGTGTCATAAACTTATTCGATAAAAAACGCCCCTCACACGCATTATACGTGCAAAGGGCGACATAGATCGCGGTACCACCTTAGTTTGTCTCTCATTCCCTTAACGCGGGATACGTGAAAACCTACCATGCGCGTATATAACTCTGATATGATTCATACACACTCACTTCAGCCTCCCGGCTCCAAAGCTACCTTCAGCACTTCTGTTCCCGGGAAACCTTCCAGCTTATAAGCTTCCCTCTCTGTGGGGCATTACCGCCTACTCCTCTTTTTCACAGCCTTTTTCTGGATTCTACTATAATGAAAAAAGGCTTTCTTGTCAAGAACGTTTCTCCGGATTTCACAAATTTATCTGGTGTCATACGTATATTTTTCCCGCATTGTCGAACAAAATTTTATCAATAATATCCTTTGCATTATTTACGGAAAGATATCCGTCCTCTATTTTTTCTCTCAGAACACTACACAGTGAAAAACGGAATGCAAGAAGGGAGCCATAACTTTCCTCTACTGTCCACGTATCACATCCCCAGCAGATTTTATCAATCTGGGACATCTCGATCAACTGATGCATTACACGTTTTGATGCGGTGTAGGATAAGATTGGAAGCCATGTCAGATCCGGATATAGATTCGGATATCCGTCTACTATGGAAAAAAGATCATCCACCCATGGAAAGCCACAATGCAGTAGCACAAATTTCGTTTCCGGATTATTTTTTATCACATTGTTCAACTGCAGTATATTCGTATCTATAACTTGCCCCATTCCTGTGTGACATTGTAATGGAAGTGACACTTCCGCCGCAATTTCACATATTTTCCAGAACAAATAGTCCTGAAAACATCTGATATCTTCCTGGGTTATATCCGACTCTTTTAAACGGAATACCCTTTCAGCCTGCTCCCGCGTCACTTTTTCAAAATGAAGACTACGCTCATAGGCCATCGCTATTTTTAAGGCCACACAGCCCTCACTCTTTTTTTGTATGATCCACTTTCTGACCCACTCCACATAATCCTGTAAATTGTCCGGCAGCTCACCGAAGTTCTCTTCCAGTGATACACCGTCATGATTGCGAAGTCCTTTTTTATAGCCCAAAAAGAACAAATCCAGTCGAAAAGCAGGCGTAAACAGTTCCGGTCTTCCATTGTCAGAGCCCGGATTCCAGTAGGTATCTACGATTACTTTTTGATACTTACACTTATTTTTCAGTACATCCATGTAAAAGTCGGGATTTTGATGCGCTTTTCTGATCTGATCTGAAATCTGATCCCAGTTCTGAGCTGTGATCGGCTCCGATATTCCATACAACTCCCCGATTGCCTTTTGAAGCCAGACAAAATAAGATTTATATCGTGTTTTTTCCTAGATATGCATTCCTGCTTTCTGCTGTTGTCCCCGGAGTTACCTGCTGCCATTGTAAATACGTATTATTTATCAGCTTATCCAGATCAAAATCCACCATCGCCTGTTCCGGCAGATGATGTGAATGCGTGTTCCTGATTTTATGATCGGATATATAGTTCATTAATTCCTGCTCTATCTGATTTGCTGTTCCCATGATAATATTCCCCTTTCTTCCTCTTATCCATTCTATCCGTTTGACTACCTATTTAAAAACCACAGAAAAACAATTTCTTCTTTTCCGCAATAAAGCGACAAATCGTTTATTCCACACTTTTCAGGGATTCTACCATGTCAATCTTCTTTAATTTCTGATGCATAAACAGATTTACGATCATGGAGAATCCAATTGTCAGCAGTCCGCAGTACAGGAAACTGACAGGATTAATATTTCTTCCGAACATAACCGCATCCACTTCCACAGTACGGATAATATACCTGTGCAAAAAGATTCCGAATACAGCTCCTGCCAGCACGCCGATGAGAGTAAGGATAACATTCTCCCTGTACACATAGGCAGAAACTTCAGTATCATAGAATCCCAGCACTTTCAAAGTTGCCAGTTCTCTCTGGCGCTCCGTAATATTGACATTGTTCAGATTATACAGGACTACGAAAGCAAGCATTCCCGCAGAAATGATCAGCACTATGATTACCGTATCCAATGCTCCCAGCATTCTATGAAGCTGGGCCTCCAGACTGCTGGTATAGCTGATGCTTAATGCCGCCGGGTGCTTCAGGATCTCATTTCCCACCTCAGATTCTGATTCTTTATATTCCTCTTTTACCGTGAATACAGTTGCAGAGTAGTCAGGCTTCTCCCCGAAAATCTGTTCATAGACATTTCCTGTCATATAAATATAATGTCCCATGTAATTCTCTGTCACTGCTGCGATCTTTGTCTCATAATTTTTTCCATCCTTTGTGATGGTCATGGTATCCCCGACTTTCAGTCCTGTCAGAGTTGCCGTCTTCTCACTGATCACTGTACCTGCTTCCGTCAGCTTATATTTCTCTTTTGTCTTTCTGTCCTGAAGAGTTACATCCTTATTAAAGGTCTCAAGATTCTCAGGCACATACACATATACGCTGATATTGGATTTATTTCTGGGAACACTCATCTTGGTAAACTGCACATGGGTATATCTCTCGATCTGGCTGTCATTCTTCAAAAATTCATCCAGCTCCTGTCTCTCCTTATCCGTTGCATCCTCATCATCAATAATCGTTCCTGTATAATGCTGAAGCTCCTGATACTGCCGTCTGGCAATATCCATAATGGAATCCCTGAGTCCAAAACCTACCAGCATCAGCGCCATACTTCCCGAAATACCGAAAATCGTCATAAAGAAACGTTTTTTATATCGGAAAAGGTTTCTCAGAGTAGATTTCCATGTAAAATTCAAGTGCTTCCAGAAAAGCGGGATCCGTTCCAGCAGGATTCTCTTACCCTCTTTGGGAGCAGGAGGACGCATCAGTGATGCCGGAGTTTCCGCCAGTGCCCTGTAACAGGAGAAAATGGTGGCTCCGACGGTACACACAGTTGCCGCACCTGCTGCTATCATTGCAAATTTAAACTCATAACGGATCTGGATATTGTTCATCATGCCCTTGTACATAATGCCATACCCGTTAATAATAACCAAAGGCAGGATCTTCTCTCCGATCAGAATTCCCAGGATACTGCCTCCCACTGTGGCAAGAAAGGCATACAGCAGATATTTGGATGCAATCGCATACTTGCCGTATCCCAGAGCCTTCATTGTACCAATCTGGGTTCTCTGTTCCTCCACCATTCGTGTCATGGTAGTCAGACTTACCAGTGCAGCCACCAGGAAAAAGATAACAGGGAAAACCTGTCCGATACTTCTCATTCTGTCTGCATTATCCCCATAATCTGAATATTCCGGCAGATCATTGCGGTCCGTTACCATCCATTCCGGCATACTGATATCATCGATCTCATCCTGAGCATCCTGAATTTTCTTCTCACCGTCTGCGATTTCTTTCTCTGCATCCCTCTTTCCGTCTTCGTATTCTTTTTTACCTTCTTCCAGATCCTTCTCAGCTTTTTTGATGTCCTTTCTGGAATCCTTCAGCTTCTGTTCGTTCTCTGAGATTTCTTTCTCTCCATCCCTCAGCTTCTGTTCATTGTCGGCAATCTCTTTCTCGCCGGAAGCAAGCTTCCCTTCATTCTCCCGGATCTGTGCTTCTCCTGAAGCAAGTTCTGCCTCCTTCTCCTCTAACTGAGCCTGGCTGGAATTTAGTTTTGCTTTTGCAGCATCGATCTGTTCCTGTGCTGACTCAAGCTGGGCTTCTTTTTCCTGAATCTCTTTTCTGGCTGGTTCCAGCTTCTTCTCCTGAGCCTTCACCTCTTTCCATCCTGCATCAATCTTTGCCTGGGCATCGGGAAATGCGGCCTCCTGCTGGTTCAGTTCTGCTTCCTTTGCATCAAGCTGGGCCAGTCCGCTCTCCACCTGGCTTAAACCACTCTCCAGTTCACTTCTTGCTGCTGCGATCTGGTTTCTGGATGCTTCCAGCTGGGCTGCCTGACTGTCCACCTGCTCCTGATAAGCGGAAACCTGTGCTGCCAGAGCCGCCAGGTCTTCCTCGGAATATGTGCCTGAAGCTTGTGCCTGCTCATACTGTGCCTGCAATGCTGCAAGCTGACTTCTGGCACCCTCAAGCTGAGCCTCTCCTTCTGCAAGTCCGGCCTCCTGCTGCTCAATCTGCGCAAGTCCCTGATTGCAGCTTTCCTTTTTGGCATTTAAGTCCTGTCTGGTTGCTGCAATCTGCTCTCTGCCTGACTGAATCTGCGCCTTTCCATTGTCAAGTTCCTGCTGGCTCTGGGTAAGCTGCGTCTTTGCATCCGCAATCTGCTTCTCACCGGCGCTTAACTGATTCTTGCCATCCTCAAGCTGTGCTTTTCCATCATCAAGCTTTGCCTGGTTCTCTGAAACCTCCGCCCATCCTGCATTCAGCTGTTCCTTTGCAGATGCGATCTGTGCTCTGCCACTGGCAAGCTGCTCTTTCGCACTGGCAAGCTGGGATCTGCCGTCCTCTAACTCCTTCTTTGCATCTGCAAGCCGGGCTTTTCCGTCCTCCAGCTCCTTTTTTGCATCTGCAAGCTTTTTCTTGCCATCCTTATATTCCTTCTTGCCATCTTTTAACTTCTTTTCGCCATCCTCCAATTCCTGTCTGGCATCCGCAAGCTTCTCATCAGCTTCCTTCTTTCCGTCTTCAAGTTCCTGTCTGGCATCTGCAAGCTTGTCATTGGCTTCCTCTACAATCTCATCATATCTGACCTGACACCGTTCTGCCTCAATCCCCTCCACTTGCTCCTGCACTCTCTCTATCAGGGAATCATAAGCATCTGTATAGCTGATCAGATCCTGTGCCCCATGAGCCTGCACATAGATCTGCGTATAAACCTCCTGGTCAAAATCCTCAGGGAGCACATAGGCAAATCCATTAACCTCACCGGAACCCAGAGTGGAATTTCCGCGATTATAGGATATGTAGAGAGGACTCTCTCCTAAACCTACAACTGTGTAATCTGTCTTTTTCAGCAGTTCGCTGTCTCCGCCCTCTTTCAGGGTAATCTGATCCCCCACCTGATATCCATTGCTCTCAGCAAAAATACAATCAAGGAAAATCTCTCCGCTTTTTTCCGGAGCTTTTCCCTCTGTCACTGAGATCCGGTTCATGGTTTGATCCACAGCTTCCACATGAAGTACCTTCTGCTTCTCGCCTTCTCCACACATTACATCTGTACCATAGGCGCCCTCTGCATTCTCTACTCCGTCCACCTGCTTAATGGCAGCTACATCATCCTCCGTCAGTCCCAGAGTTCCCACTACTTTGATATCCATAAGATTGGTTTCATCATAATAGGCATCACCTGAGAAGCGCATATCCGGTGACGACGCCTGTATTCCGGAAAAGAATGCAACTCCCAAAGCAACGATCATAAATATGGAAATAAACCTGGCCTTACTTTTGCGTATCTCCATCCAGAAATCTTTATGCATTGCTTTCATATTCATCACCTACCATTCAATCTCCTCTATGGGTGTAGGATGGTCATTCATTGTCATCCTGGAAACCTTGCCGTTCTTGATCTTGATCACACGGTCTGCCATAGGTGTCAGCGCCGAGTTATGGGTAATGACGATCACTGTCATTCCACGCTCCCTGCACATATCCTGCAACAGCTTCAGGATTGCCTTACCTGTCTGGTAGTCCAGTGCACCTGTGGGCTCATCACACAACAACAGCTTGGGATTCTTCGCCAGTGCTCTGGCAATGGAAACTCTCTGCTGCTCACCACCGGAAAGCTGTGCCGGGAAATTGGTCAGTCTGTCCTTCAGTCCCACTTCCTCCAGAACCTCCCTGGCATCCAGCGGATTTTTACAAATCTGCAATGCCAGTTCTACGTTCTCCAGCGCTGTAAGATTAGGCACCAGATTATAGAACTGGAATACAAATCCAATATCATTTCTCCGATAACTGGTAAGCTGCCTGCTGTTATATCTGGCAATATTCCTTCCATCCACCAGAACCTCTCCGCTGGTAGCCTGATCCATACCCCCAAGAATGTTCAGCACTGTCGTCTTGCCCGCACCGCTGGGACCAACGATCACTACAAACTCTCCCTTGGCAATCTCAAAGCTGATCTCATCTACTGCAACGATCTTTACTTCTTTGGTTCCATATATCTTGGAAACCTTATCCAGTTTTACATATGCATCTGTCATCTCACTCATCCGCATTTCCCCTGTAATTTTATTTTTGCTACACCGGTAATTTTATTTTGTTACAATTATTAACGATTCTTTTGACCCCGATTTATTTCCGTATTTATTTACAGGCAGGTCAAATTCTGACCTGCCTGGTAGTCTTAATGGTTATATTTATTGTAACACATTATACCTGTAATTAAAAATAAAATATTCATAAAAAATCCAGATACTTCAAAACCGCCTGATCATCTCAGGCGGTTCATCATTTTGACTATGCACAGCACATGCCCCTTTCTTCTTAATTGTATGTACCAGAACATCTTATATCTTCTTTACCCGTTATTATTTTACATTAAGCTGATGACGAAAATATAAAAGTGGGACTAAACATACATCATCTGACCTCGAATCTTTATTTTTACCTATGAAACTTTCTTTCATTTCTGTCAGGGACCTTTTGCCTGATATAAAATCAACCCCAGGCAGCTTTTTTTATTTTATCACCGCCTGAAATTATTACGCCCAGTACCATCCATATAATCTGGTACCATCTTTAGTTGTACAGTATGCTCTCACATAATAATTTTCATTCTTATTTAATTTTCCGGTTTTATCTGTATAAGATGTAACATTTCCATTTTTTATAGTTTTGATTTTTCTGTACTTCCGGGCATTTTCATCATATCTGTACAGAATATATCCCTGTGCGCCTTTTGCCTTTGTCCACTTAAACGTAAGGTTTTTCCCCTTCTTCTTTTTAGAAATATCACTTACATTCCCCGGTCGTCCCTGGACAGTCACTGTATTACTCCTCTTACTGTACTGGTCTGTATATATTCCGGCTAATGTTCTTACCCGGACTTTGTATTTCACTGTTCTCCCTACAGGGCTCTCAGGCTTATATGACGTAGTATTCTGGTCAACTTTACTTACACATTTATATTTTTTTGTGGCTGTATCATATCTGTAAATATAATATTGAAAAGTATATTCTACCGGTGTCCAGTTTAATGTAGCATTACCATTTTTTTCATCATAAGATACTTTCAGTTTCGGTACCGGTACTGCTGTCGGTGCTGGTATTGTCTTGCAGGTCAGATTATGTTTCTTTGCATATTTTTCCGCATAAGAGCCCTTATCCGCGTAAATAGTAATGCCAGAAGCACCATCAAAAGCATCGTCACTGATTGCTGTTATACCGGAAGGCATAATAATACTCATATTTTTGCACTTTGCAAAAGCTTTCGACTCAATCGTTGAAGTTTTCCTCTCAATGAGCACTTTTTTTTACATTTGAGCATCCATAAAAAGCTTTCCGCCCAATCACTTCCACAGCAGACCACACTCTTACCGATGCCATTGTATCATCACAATCTACACAGAATGTTCTGGAATCTCCTTCACTCCAGTCATCATAATAAGAAGTACCATCTTTATCTGTCAGAACATAATCATCATTATCCGTAATTTCCATAAATACCCTGTTCTTGTCTGCAAAAGCCTTAACAGACTCCGGAATTCCATTATCTCCTGCTCTGAATATTACCTTTGTATCCGCGTCAAAAGAATCCTGTTCTATTTCTGTGTCAAAAGAATCATAGTAGGAAACACCTGTATACTCCCACAGCTTCGGACAATTATAAAATGCCCTGCTTTCCAGCTTCGCTCCCTGATCAAAAGAAACTTTTCTGAGATTTTCACAGTTCTCAAAAGCAGATTTATCAATGCGGATATGATTTTTCCTTCTGTCAGCTCCCTCTTCTGCTTTCACAGTCTTTATGTTTATACATCCGTAAAAAGCTCTCTCTCCAACCTCTGAAACTACTTTTCCATTATACTCATAAGGTATTATGACATTCTCTGTATCTGTTCCCTTTGTCAGGCGGTATGTATCAGATTCTTTAAGATATTGATATGTAAATCCATTCGCATCCGCTTCCCCTGAGAATACTCCTGTTGCTTCATCCAAAAATCCGTCTGTATCTGCATCTGATTCCATTTTATCCTGAAATGAATCAGTTTCAGGATCCTGGCTATCTGTCTGGAATTCCTGTTTCTCTTCTTCTGCTCCATATTCCTGTACTTCCCCATCAGAAAACGCTGCAGATTCTGATGCATAAACCGGAGCACCGGATAAACCAAGTGCTGCCGAAATAGCAACCGCTATGAACTTTTTTCTATCCATAAAAATTCCTCCATTCCGTGATATTTAACCGTTAGTGTTAATATATAACAAGATGGAGAAATTTTTGTAATTATGGCATTAAATGTATTTTGATGGACATGAATCTTATATTATACAAACGTTAGTGTATTAAAAATCTGAAATGAATCTTTCTCCGTTCCCTTTTCGCTGCCATCAGCAACTCTGAAATTACCACATATAATCATTTTTCCTGACTTTTTCTCAATATCCATAGACTCTGTTTCATATGATACAAAATTTTTACTTTTATTAATAATAATTGCAAAATCCGGCTTCAATGTACTACTCATATCTGATTCCATAACTGTTTTAACACTTTCATTTGATATATGGTATAGAACCACTCTTGCTTTATTACTCTTACTACATACTGGAAAAAACATTCCATATTTTTCTATGATAGTAAATGTCCTGCAATACATCATCCGATGTGCGTCCAATTTCCACATAAAACTTTGTCGGCTTAACCAGCACTGTATCATCTTTAATCTCTATTTTATCAAAAAAGATTTTTTCACTTTCAATGCCACCTTCATCCTCATGCCATTTATTCATTAAAATGAACTCATATCCTTTTACTGATTTTCCAAAATATGCAATTCCATACTGAGGCTCAGAAAGATGATATCTATTTTTTACTTTACCTGTTTTTGATAATACAACAATATCTGATTTCACATTATTTCCCATTGTATATCCACAAACATATAGATTCTTATCATTAGGATTATATGTCATTCCATTGCAATGATATACACTACTATCTGCTGATTTCCCAAGTTCAGCAACAACATCTGGAATTACACTCTCTGGTGTAGTTGTTTTTAATAACACAGCATAGGTATTAGTTCCATCGCATTTAAGACAATAGGCAATATCATTTTCATCAATTGCCATTCCCTGCACAGTCGGGCATGAAACATTATTTACCTTTTTATTTGGCAGTACTGCTCCTGTTTTCGTGGATCCGTTAAAAGAAAAATAGCCATTCCCTTCTTCACTCACATTCTCATTCCACTTTTTAAATGTAACACCCGGCAAATATGAAATACGGTCATGCTCCTTTTTATCAGATGTCTCAATCGCATTAGAAAGTACCCATATATTATTTTTATAAAGAATGATCCCCTCAAAATTAAACTGCTTATAAGCAGTAGTATCTTGGTCTGCCTGGAATACTGCATATGGATAATAAATTTTATTATTTTCATAGTTTCCCGGTTTCACAAGAAGGATGCGGTTCTTGCACTGACTGTATTTCCGAGTATCATCCGGATAATGATTTGTCAGGATAAACAGCCCCTGATTGGAATCATAATGAATATCATTTGCTTTCTGGTATTCATCTGCTTCATTTGCAATAACAGTAAACTTAGTGCCTCTGCCATTCTGAACTTCATTAAGATTCCCTGTAATAAATTTCATGGTTTCCGGTGTTGCTCTGTTCAATTCTTCCATTAAGATAAATTCATCATTTTTGTAAATATCAATTCCAACATATGTAGTATTTAACTTAGTAAATTTCTGTCCACTGGTATCAAATTTCATTTCAAGTATTCCAGAATCGCCGGTTTCATCTTTACAAGTGCAGTAAAGTCGGTCTGCCGTCGCAGCCATTCCAAATACAAAATAATTAATCTCTGAAATTTTTTCATTGTCCCCAATGGTATCTGACACAAATTGGCTTGATTTAAAAATCATACTTTTATAGACCATCTTTCCATTTTCATTTGCATGTGCTTTCGCCAGATAGACTGTATTACCTGAGAGAGCCATTGCTGATGCATTTGTGTTTCTTGATAAACTTTTAACCTCTGCACCAAGTGTTATTCCACAGCTGATTCGTAATTCCTTTTCTGACATTGTACCTGCCATATTCATTTCCTCCTGAAATTTATATTTTTTCGAATTTGCAAATTCTACTTGATAAAGAGTTCTTAATTTCAGCGTTGCAAACCTCAAAGAATAAATTTTCCCTTGACAATTTTATACCTGAATTTTTACTTCTGCTTATGCTTACCAAAAAGATTCTCTTTGATTTCTGATAAATCACTTTGTACCTGATGTAAAATCTCTAATTTCTCTGTCAGTTTCTCTATTACAGACTGATAATTTTTTTCCCGCTCTTCCTGTTTCTCATCTCGTTTTTCATTTGATTTCACAATATAAACCAAAAGAAATACCGCCAGCACTGCCCAGATTCCATGCGAAACTGCCACATTCATAACCGTTGTTTCCATAGTTCACCTCCCTCCTCTTAATCTTCTTTTATTACGCATTTTTTCTATATTCCATCCACTAAAAGTCTTTTCTGGTCTTATTATTACCGTTCCAATTTAAGGCACAGTTTTATTCTCTACAATTATTCTACCAATCTCTTTTTACCATATATTTTTTCTCCTCTTATCATTAATTTGAATTTGCAAACTCACTTAATAAAGAGTTTTTTCTTCTTCCATTTGTAAACTCACAATTTTTTCTTTTTTTAGTTTTCTGTATCAGCAGTTTTCTTACTACTTCCCCTAAAAAGGAGGTAGATAACTATGAAAACACTGACAGAACTTATCCAAAATTATCAAAATGGTATCCCAGATTCAGACAGTGAAATTCTCAAACGTATGGAACCGCTTGTGAAAGGATATGCATCCCGGATTCACTGCATGGAACGTGAAAATTCCACACAGGAATTGTATCTTACTCTGTTAAAGACATTGCCATATTTAAGTTCTTCATCCTCAGAAGGTGAATGTATCAGATACATGCAGACCTCTGTCGAAAACAGATATCGTTCCCTTTGCCGCAGTTGTCTTTCCGAACCTGAAAAAGATGATTTTGATTCTTGTTCTGTTTCATTACAGGCTCCCGACAGTTTTGATGACACCTATTATGATGTGACCGCATATATCAACTCTTACCCTTCGGACAGTGTCCAGAGAAAAATTCTGTCCATGTACTTTTATCAGGATAAAAGCGATGCCCAGATTGCCCGGAAACTGAAGCTGTCCCGCCAGTACGTCAATCGTATGAAGAAGAAACTAATTCTCAAATATATTTCCGAAAACAAATAAAAGAAACACCTGCTGACCATAAATTTACAGTCTGCAGGTGTTCCCTTAGTTTTCATAAAATTTCCATTAATGCCATTCCCGTACCGGAAATGCCATTCATAAAAGCCAGATTCAGATATTCTGTCCCAGATATTTTTGCCGGGTGATCCAGTTGAAATAAAAGGCAGTCACATAACGCCTCATATTGCTCCTTCATTTTTTTATTACCATATTTTCGAAGATACTTCTTCATAATAAGTAAATTCCCGGACATCCCATGACACAGACAAATTTTTTCATCCTGTTCTCCATAAAACAAAGAGTCTGCAGCATTTAACCTGTCTTTTTTAATCTGCATATCCTCAGGAAACAGCTCTTCCAGTTTCATTCGTGAAAGCAGGATTCCCGGCGCCCCATGGCACCATGCATTCATGAAGCTTTCCCCTGAACTCTCTCGTAAATCCTTCCAGTTTCCGGCTTTCTCTGAGTACAGAGAATCCTCATATCTCAGCAAAAGCTGTATTTTATCAGCATATTCCGCTTTATGATTACATTCATACAACGCTGCATAAGCCATCATAAATCCACTGTTGCCATGAGACATTCCAGCCAGCGGTCCGTCTGTTCCTTTTAATCTCCATCCGTATCCATTTCCGGTTTCCTGTCCTTTCTTCCACAAATCTTTTTCCATATCTGCCGCTATTTCATAATATTTCAGATTTCCGGTTTCTTTATATAACATTACTGCCATTACAATAGCTCCGGCATTTCCGCTCAGATAATCCAGTTGTGAATCTTCTTTCCATACCCTCTCAATAATGCCGAAATGCTTTTCCGCATAAATCATCCACACTCTTTTTCCTGTAAGTTTAAACAGATAAAGATAGGTATATACCACCGAGCTTTCTCCATTTACAATACCTGTCAGAAGATTTTTATCATAAATCTGTTTTTTGTGTATTTCATCTGTATAAGCTTTCAATCTCAAAACAGCAAGATGATAAATTTCTTCTGCACTTGCATTCTTTTCTTCAAAATCATGAAGATATTTTGCAAGAAACAAGACTGTCCCCGATATTCCATCATATAAATAGATTCCACCTGATCTGAGGTTCCAGTGACCATTATCCCAGAATTGCAGTCCTGTCCAGCCAACACTCTGTTCCCGGATAATTGCTCTGCTGCAGATTCGATGAACTATCTTTCTGATCTGACTGTATATTTTGCGCTCTTTATCTGTGTCATATCCCTTTATCCTGGTCGGAAACATCTTTTTCTTTCCATCAGATGCCTTCAGCATTTCCATGGACAGCCTGATATAATCACACTGACATTCCATATCAGAGTAACTCATCTGCTTCATATGCATTCGCCATGACTCATAAGGAGTACAGGGCAGATATTCTTTATGTTCTCCGCCATTTCCATCATAAACAGATCTGCTGTTCGCATCAATCTCAAAGCAGGGTATATCCATTTCCAGAAGGCTCTCAATTTCATAATCATGAATCTCCTTCATAAAAGAAGATTCCCCCTCTTTGTGAATCACATTCAAAAGAGCTTTCCTGCATTCTCTTGACTTCATATAATCCGGATGAAACGAAGCCATAAGATACATTGCATACTGTTGGGTATGCCGCAGTACAACTCTGGAACGTCCGTCAAAAAAGCCGGACAACATCACCTCCACTTTCTTATCTGCCATTGTCACCATGTACGCTCTGCAAAATCCTCTGATAATGCATTCCGTATAATCTGCCGCATTGATAACCTGATCATTTAGTCTTACAATGCATTCCTTTATCTGCATTTCCACAGGTTCATATTCTATGTGAATATCAGATGTTTTATCATCCTTTACCACAGGAAGTTTAAACGGCGTTTTTATCTTTTCCTCTGTTCCCATTGCACTTATAAGAACTCTGCTGTTTCCTCTGCCCCATGTGAGAACAGGGAGCATTCCTGTATGTATAACCGAATTTGCCAATTTTATTTCTGTACTTTTGTTTATTTTTTCTTCTACACTACTTCCGTCTTTTTCTGATTGTTGTTTTAAATATCCCGGATACGTTTCCATATCGATAATCACAGGATATTCTCCATGTGCGATAATATTTTCACCATGAAGATCTGTTGCTCCAAGGGCATATCCCAAAAACAGATGTATGCCCATTCTGAAATAATAATGCTCCACCTCACTTTCGTTTTTACAGGGAATATTCTCAATTTTTTCTTCCCATCCATAGGAATCATGAGATAAATATTGTACCGTCCTGCAGGAAATTCCTGTTTTTCTGCATAAATAGTTATAAAGTTCCTGATATTTTATATTCTTATCAAGACTATGTGGCTTATAGTACAGAATTGTTCCATTATCCAATTCTACCTTTGCCACACTTCGTCCTCCTCTGTGTGTATCGCCTTTCGACATGTAAATTCCCACAGTCCCGGAAAACTTTCTTCCATCACAGAATATTTTTTGTATCTGTTCTTTTTCTGCATAAAGAGATTTCCTGATTTCACATTCTGCTCTCTGGATAGAGTTATTTTTTAATTCAAGCAGACGTTTTAACTCGGGATATTCCTGCAGTAAAGATTTTATATATGTTGCATTGTTAAGATATTTTTTTTCATAATAATCATATTGTTCTTTTGGCGTACTTCCTTTTAGATTTCCAAAATTTTTCTGCCGATGTACATCTAAGATTAATATTTTAAGAAACATAGTTCGATTTTTCCTGCATAAATAATCCAATTTCAGCAACACACTATAGTTCCATATACAATAAAAGACAATTTCTCTTCTATACTTTCCGTATCTATTATCTCTATTTCATCTAATTCTTTTTCCACATTTCCTATTATTTTATCATTCATTTCGTTCATAACCGTCACTCTCCCATTATGTATTATCGCTAATTATTATTTCTACTTCAAAAAAATCTTTATCATATTTAAAATCTATTTCACCATTATACTTTCTTACAATTTGTTTGACACTTTCAATCCCCCATCCGTGCTCATCTTTCTCTTTTTTACTTGTATAAAATTTAGTGTTTTTTTCATAAGGTTTATATATGCTTGTATTCTTTACTTTAAAAATAAACATATCATTAATATTTCGAAAAATACACGTAATTTTACCTTTTCCCTCTTCACACTTTTCAGCAGCTTCTATTGCATTATCCAAAAGATTTCCTAGGAGTACAACGAAATCTATGTCTTTCATCGGTAATTTTTTCTTATTTTTGAATCTAACTTTAAAAAAAATATTTCTTTTCTTCCATTTTTCGCACTTTTATATTCAACATAAAATTTATTTCTGGAATTCCTGTCCACGCTACTCCACTATATCTAATGCTTTCTCTCTTGTAATGATTCAAAAAAGTGATACATGAATCCAGTTCTCCATTTTCCAGGCATTCTTTTATATATAAAAGCAAATGTTTTTCATCGTGCACCAAACACCGATACCGGTCATATGACATTCTCAATTCTTCATATTCTTCTTCCATTAATTTGCATCTCATATCTAAAATCTGATTTCTCATTTCTAGGGTCTTTTTTTGAAACTTAACATATACACCAATCAATGCTATATTACTAACTACTAATAAACATGCGGTCATTACAAAATTTTCCTTTTTAATCGTACCAAATTTGTATATGATGCTAACTATTAATAAAACATACTCTAACAATCCAATAATAAAAAGTTCCTTCAGACGTGTACGCAATATTCCTTTTATACTGTTTACTGACAAAATAAATTTAATTATCCAAAATATGAATAAACAGCCTAAAATCCAAAATATAACTTCCTGATATGTATGTCCTCTCGGATATGAATAAAAATCATCCCACTGTTTATGGTTAAACACCCCTGCATATACAACATAAGCCTCTTTTATCAATCCTATATTAACTGCATAGAAAAAATTCCAAACATATGCCTGTTTAAATGTGCAATCAAAGTAGCAAAAAACATATAATACAATTATTCCACTCCCAAGAATAATCATTAACAACGATTGATATCCAGCCCAATACTGAGCAGTTAACCAAAATATCATGCCGATATATAATATTCTTCTTAAGACCATCTCCTTTTTCTTTACAAAAAAATATCATATATAATTCCTGCAATTAATCCAATTATGTATATACAAATAACTTTTATGACATTATTTTTCTATTTTTTTATCAATCTGCCATAATGAAACAGAAAAATTATAAATTCCAAAAAAAATCAAAGAATACAACAGCCATTCTAGAACATAATATTTTTTTTCTAATATTCTTCGTTCAGAAAACGTCTGGCTAAATATCCAGACACCTATCCCTGTCTCCATAAACGTTGCCAGTCCATACAATAAAACTTTCAGCATTCTTCATACCCCCCAGTAATTCAGAATTGCTTCTCTGACACCTTTGAATCTTTCTCTGCCAACTGTAATAATATTACCGTCCCGCATATAAAGATCCCTTCCTTTCATCTTCATCACATGTTGGATGTTTGCAAGATATCCTCTGTCAGATATAATAAATTCTTTTGAATTCAGTTCCTTTTCTACTGTTGACAGACTTGCTCTGATCTTTACTTCCCCACGCCTGTGCACAAAAATGACATATTTTCCTTCTTTTTTCATATAGAAAATATCAGAATATGCCAGTTTTTCAACTTCATTTCTTTTATTTATGATATAGTACCGCTCTTCTTTCTCCATAATTCCAGGAAGAAGCGCATCATAAGCCTGCGGAAGTTTTTCCTTCAGACACTCTTTGGGGATATAACGATAGGTGTTTACCTCATATGCTTCTATTGCATAATCCACAAAATTTGTAATAAATATAATAACCGGATCCGGATAAAGTCTGCGAATTTCCCTCGCTGCCTCTATTCCGTTTTCTCCAGGCATCCGGATATCCAGAATATACATATCGAATTTTTCTTCATTCAATCCCAGCAGAAACCATTCCACATTCTGGTATATCGTTACCGTGCAATCTACGTTTTTCTCTGCAAAATACTGTTCTGTGATATCCTTTTCTTTTTTCAGATACATTTCGTCATCATCCAGAATCATTATTCTTATCATAGCAATTATTCCTCCATGAATGTATAAAATCTGAATTTCTTCACATCATAAAAATAACTTTCATCCTTATTGATGACCAGCTCATAAACCTCGATATCCCCTTTGGTTGTCACATCAGTTCTGTGATACTGATAAATGTATCTGCCTTCCTCATGGTTTTTACCTTTCTGATGATATCATCCACCAGTTCTCCGATTGTCATCGGACTGTCTCTGGAAGGTCTCCATCTTCCAATCATACCACGAACCTGTGACTTGGTCAGTTTAATTCTCTTTCCAAGAAGATATCCTTTCGGGAAAAAGTCTTCTCTGGTCTTTCCTGTCTTTTTTAATATCTCACGTATTGTCTTATTTTCTTCATCTAAAGCAAATCCCATATTAGCATAAGCCTGCATATGAAGCAACGCTAATTCGAGATATTTACTGTTTTCAGATTCTTTATTCCATAACAGTAATTTGTCCAGACTTTTATATACAGTTTCTCTGATTGTAATTCCCTGATTTTGCAAAGTCTGCAAAGAAAACATCATGGTATACAAATCCTTTGTATATTCGTCCATATTCCTATATTCCTCCTGTCATAAAGCATATCAAATTTGATTAGTCGCTTGTCATTTATATCCTTATACATATTTAATTCCGTCTGTTAAACTTTATCAAAGGAAAGGATTTTTATTTATGAAAAACAATACTATCGGAAAAAGAATTGCAGAAGCTCGGATCAACAGAAATATTACCCAGGAACACCTGGAAGAATTAAGTGGTTTATCTGTAAGTACGATCAGCCGGATTAAAACAGGTAAGTATATGCCTACTATCGAAAATACTCCTTAAGCTTTCTGAAATTCTTGATGTGGGACTTGACTATTTTCTTTATGATCTGCTTCCTCATAATAAAGATATTCAAAGCCCGGCCATTCAGGATGCGGTTTCAATTATGAATCAAATGGGTGAACGCCAGACTGAATACATTGTAAAAATACTGAAAATATATCAGGCCTCTCATCAGGATTAAATATAATTACAATTCGACATTTTTCGTGTTTTTGTCCTCAAAAGGCATTTTTCTGACCTCGAAACAGCGATCAGGAAATGCTTTTTATTTTTTCTTTTTATGTTTACAATTTCCCTTTCTCAC
>ENA-OQIS01000079-OQIS01000079.1-human-gut-metagenome-genome-assembly--contig:-NODE-79-length-28238-cov-4.892675_pt1 | contig 28238 bp, 23 predicted proteins | sample MGYA00242589_ERZ504754 | MGnify/ENA primary metagenome ERZ504754 (study PRJEB26092, sample SAMD00036351) | human gut metagenome | host: Homo sapiens | study: EMG produced TPA metagenomics assembly of...
GAATACTTAACACTTGTAAAAATGTTTCCGTCCCCTATCGGGGGAGCTACATTTCTCAATTACAACACACAACATAGAAGATTACTGGAATAATCTGTTTCCGTCCCCTATCGGGGAGCTACATTTCTCAATGTGTTATTATTTTTCATTGTGTTACCTCCTGTTAGTTTCCGTCCCCTATCGGGGAGCTACATTTCTCAATTCTGCAACCCTGACTTTTAAGTGTTCTCGTTTTATAGTTTCCGTCCCCTATCGGGGAGCTACATTTCTCAATGCTTCAGTTGATGTTGCACCACCGAAACACTCAGAGTTTCCGTCCCCTATCGGGGAGCTACATTTCTCAATATTTTATTAGTTGTGTCTGTCTCTTGTTTATATTTGTTTCCGTCCCCTATCGGGGAGCTACATTTCTCAATTGTAATAACAAAAAAGCTTGGAGTTGGCACGCTGGGGAAAGGTTTCCGTCCCCTATCGGGGAGCTACATTTCTCAATAGTACCATGCTTACAATTTAGCACTGACATTTGTTTCCGTCCCCTATCGGGGAGCTACATTTCTCAATAATGTATACACATTATGTAGATTCGCTATCTACCGGTTTCCGTCCCCTATCGGGGAGCTACATTTCTCAATCTATGAGTCACGTAGTATAGTAACATCAACAGGAGTTTCCGTCCCCTATCGGGGAGCTACATTTCTCAATAAAATTGTGTCCGTAGATGAAGCTATAAGGTTGTTAACTGTTTCCGTCCCCTATCGGGGAGCTACATTTCTCAATTAAATTCCCATATTTGTTCTTTAAATGTCTGTGGTTTGTTTCCGTCCCCTATCGGGGAGCTACATTTCTCAATACTGGATATTCGTGAAACTGAAAGAGTGGAATATACTGTTTCCGTCCCCTATCGGGGAGCTACATTTCTCAATATTTTTGCAAATATGTAAAGAACACGGATTACAGAGTTTCCGTCCCCTATCGGGGAGCTACATTTCTCAATACTGGATTTCTCTTTCTCCGTTCTCTTACGGAAGGTTTCCGTCCCCTATCGGGGAGCTACATTTCTCAATGTAACTATTATACCATATTGCCTTGCATGATGCGTTTCCGTCCCCTATCGGGGAGCTACATTTCTCAATCTTACAAGTATTTTCCATAGAATGTTTGCAGAATGTTTCCGTCCCCTATCGGGGAGCTACATTTCTCAATACCATCTCCGCAACCCCATGTCCTGTCTGGGACGAATAGGGGGATTGCGGGGGAAAAGTAATTTTATTGAAATGCAGCCGTTTTGGAAAGTAAAAAATTCTCACAAATCCAATATTTAAGCCATGCGTGGCAAAATACAGAATTTCGCGCATTTAAGAACAAAATGCTCAAATAATATTTAATTCACATTCCCCCATCATATATTCTTTTCCCTGATATCTTGTGCATTTTAAAATATGAGGGGATACTCCTATACGAGTATCTTTATAATGTTGATGGGTTTTAGGCACATTTGTTCTGTCAAAAATATTTTTTACAGTTTCAATGCCCTCTTTTTCTCCGAATAACGGGTAAATCACTGTCTTGGAAACAAAACCGCTTCCACCTCCCAGAAATACTGTATTCGGTTTTCTCCTGTCACTTCGTGAAAATTTCTTCTGGAAATTCTGATAATACTGTTCATAAAATAACTGTACTGCTTCCAAAATATCTTCCTTTTTTATATTACAAAGTGTTTCATCAATTGTCAATGTACTTTTAATGACTGTTCCCGGTTTTATGCACTCTCGCAGAATATTCAATGTTTTGTATGTACCATCTGTGTGCTGCTCCCATTTCTGACACAAAATAATATCTTCTCTGGACAAGGGTTCGCTGTCTCCAACGATAATACCTGACATAATATCGAAATCAACCGTTTCTTTCCCTGAAGACCTCACTGAATTGAATGCATTTTTCTCAATTTTTACAATATTATTATTTAAGATTCTTCTGTTAATCCTGTTAACTTTCAAATCACTCCTGAGCTGTCTGGTATCAGTTCTATATTTCTCCCGATTTTGTAAAATATCTCTACTCAGAAGAATTGTTCGTAGCATTCCCTTCAGAGAACTTCCGGGTACATAAGGATTTCCATATGGGTCTGTAATGCAGGTCATTACCTGAAGCTTTCCTTTTTCTTCTGATCTGTCACCCACATTCTCTACATATTTCATACAGTTTTTTAAATCATTTTGAGATACATGGTTTCTGAAACACCAATGTTTCAAGTCTTCTCTTGTATCATCAATCATGAAACGTTCAAAATCATTCTGAAGATGAAGTTTTTTAGCCAACATATAGAACTTTGAGCCATCTATTACCCCTATGGTATTTCTATTCAGAAACATATATTCTTTTTTCTGTATTTCGTTTCCATCACCTACGAATACCGGTCCATTGACTTTCAGATGTATCTGATATGTTTTTAATTTTCGTTCCATATTATACCCCCATGAAGAAAGCTTTTGCATATCGAAATACCGGATGTTTTCCACCATTTCTTTCTTCAATGATTCTTCCTCTGAATGTATGCGCAAAACATGAACCAGATGAAAAAACATAGAGATCTCTTTTTCGCATTTGCTGCAATGCATATTCTGATGAATCTACAAATCCTGATCTTTTTATTAAAAGATATGAGGAATCTTTTATAACCTGTTCCAATTCTTCATCTTCAGGAAGCGCAGTGGAAAGCAAAATGTTTTTTTCTGATTTTTTCTTTAAATATCCCATCATATCTTCCGGAACTTTACAGACCTTGTATATAAATCTTCCCAGTCCGGAACTTTTCTTTCCACCTATACCAGTATATTGCAGACCTTCAAACAGTTCGTCTAACAATTCCCTGTCACTTTCATTCTCATATCCTGACAGCACATACAAACCTGTTCCTGTATTAAAGTTCCATGTATTAACCCGAAAAGGTTCCGGCTCCTCCATCCCATGGATTCCTACTGAAACTTTCATATCATAAAGTCCCAGATATTTCATATCCTCCATATGTTCTTCCGGAAAAGTTCCATTCACAAAATCTGCGAGCGTACTTACTGGGATGTATTTCAAATTTTTGAATTTCTTTTTCTGACGGGAATCTCCCTGTTTGCTTTCATCCTCCGTCTGAACAGCAATCATTGGCTTCGGAATATAGTAATTTTTTCCTATGTATGGGAATGCATCAGAGAATATGATTTTTCCATCTGACACCTGTTTCAGAAATCTATCCTGTTTTTTCATTTTAAGTGCTTCCTGAAACAAAGCTGAAAACAGAGTATCTGCATGAAAAGTGATTTCTGAACTATCCAGATTTCCCCTGCCAAAATGGACTCCATTTATAAACTCCAAACAGTATAATGTATAATTCAAAGTATCCTTCCTTTCACCGACTACTCTTTCACAGCCTCATTCAGAATCGAATTGCATTTTTCCAGCAATGTATTATCAACATGGCCGACAACTGCATCTGTATAAATATCCTGAAATTGGATTTTTCCATATCCTCTGGATCCATTTCCTCCAAGATAATCGTACTGCAATAACTTCATTGCTTCTGCGAGAGTTTCCATATCCTCCAAAAATTCCTGTTCTTCTTCTAATTCATATATCAAATCCAGTTTAAAAACAGAACCTCTGACGGCTCGTTCAATCTGTCTGGGATTTGCTACAGCAGTAGCTCTGGAAATAGAATTTTCAAATTTTACTTCTGTCATACTTTGAAGTCCGGCATCTCGTAATTCTTCTTCGTTTTTAAAACCATATCAGAAAACAGTAATCGGCTTTTTTTTATATTTCCCTTTTTTGAAGAACCAAACAGTCGTGTAATACGTTCATGATCTTCATTTGGCTCTACTACACGCTCATTGAATTCTTTTGCCAGAAGACTTCTCATTTTCCCCTTCAGAGAACTTCCGGGAATCATCGGCAGATTTGTTCTGGCATCCCTTATGATTGGCGAATCCACAGCTCCAATTGCAGCAAATGCACCACTTCCACCAATATGCATTCCTGTTTTTACTAAAATATTTCCTGAAATCCTGATTTTTCCATACATAAATCTTTCCTCCTACTGTTCTTTGCCACCATAATATTTGTGAAATGCAATCAAAGCTTCCATATATTTGCTGAACAACAGATAATTCTTTTTACTCTGTCTGATTTCTTTAAGAATCTCCAGAATTTCTGCCTGTTTTACAAATGCTTTTACTTTTGGCTCCCGACCACATTCATATATGAAACGAATTCTGAGATACTCAATTCTTCCACAAATTTCATCATCCAATTTTTCTGATGTATATGTAAGAACCTGATTATAAATATCTGCGGTCATTGCCAGAAGATTCCGTATTTTAGATGTAGTTACAATATTTACTTTTCCTTCTGCATTTTTGTCTTTGATTCCTCAACCAGACTCTTAATCGCCTCTTCAGCTTTATCTACATAGTTATTCTCATTAATTCTCATCCCTGTGTTCCCCCTTTGTGCGATGAATGTATGCGTAAAGATTAATTGCTGTTTTCAATTGTCTGCAATCCTGATCCGACTGAATCCACCTGTACATTTTCTGAGACAACTGTCTGTATTTTTCTTTTTTCGGTCCTTCCTCTGTCGGCTCCAGCCTGGAAAGAAGATACATCATTCTTGCAAAATTGATCTTCTCCTCATGTCCTCTTACCAACTCCATCATACGGTATAAGAAGGACATTCCTCTGGTTTCGTCAATACCTTCAAAAAAATCACATAATGCCCTGTATTTTTCCTGAACAACTCCTTCTTCCAGTTCTTTCCATGAATAGGTTCCATCACTGATCTCTTTTTCTTCATCCCCGTCATCCACCAGATGAATCTCTCCATCCTGAAGTAATGTCACTGCATTTTTTTCCGGCATTCTCTTTGACTCTGATTCCATCCTACCGGTTTCTTCGGCAATGGCAGCGATCGGATAAGAAAAATCATAAACACCGATGCCTGCTGAAATGCTTAATGTTCCCTGAGTATATTGTTCAAATTTTCTTCTCAGATCTACTGAAAGTTCAATAATATCATTCCATGCACCTACAATAAATACATCATCTCCTCCGGAATATACAATTGTAGCCTGTCTTTTCTTTCCACCATTTTTTCCTTCCAGTGAATATTCTCCATTTTCCAGGATGAATCGAATATAATACTTGAAGAATAAGGATAACTGTCTGGATAAAGTAGCTGTTCTGGATAATGTCATATATCTGTCTCCATTTTTTGCATTATGGAATCCTGACACAATAGCCTGTCCAAGATTATCCACATCTGCTCTCAATACCCCGATTCTGCTGATGCCTTCAGCTTCCCGGGCAAATTCTTCAAATGTACTTCCTGTTGAATAATCTCCTACCCACAGTTTCGTAGCAATATGTTTTCCTGTATAAAGCTTATTTTTAGAATAGGATCGTACAAAATAATCGTCATTTTCCATTCGCCTGCACAGTTTTTTTTCATCGTCTGCAACCAGACAATATCCTCCCGGCAGCGGCATGGCATCTTCTCTTTCATCTGGATTTTCCAGTATAACGGAGAAGAAATCTGCATACAATACATTTTTTGAAAGCTTCTCTATTTTTCTGCACAGAGGGCAAACTCCCTCTTCATCTACATGTCCGATTTTTTTGCAAACCTTACATTCTCTGGAATAATCCTGCTCTTTTCGATTATTTAACCGAATTATTTCTCTCGCCGTATATCTGTGCTGTTTTTGCAACGACAGCATTTTACTCATTTTCCTGAATAACTCTGTATAACTACCCTCCGGAACGTTTCTGAATGCATTCCCTGTACATTGCACATATCCAAAAGCAACAAAAAGATCTGTCTGAAACTGTTTCAATAACCATTCCTTCAATTCTTCCTGAAATTTTTGAATCTGCATAACAGTTTCCGTTGTATTTGCAAGAAGCAGATAACAATGTCCGCCTCCGGAATATAAAAGATTTGCCCTTGACAGTTGCAGTCTGTCTAAAAGAAAATCTATGATATGCTCCATCATAATTTCCAGGTAAAAAGACCTTGCACGCAAAGTTTTCAATGCATTTTTAGAGCTTATTGTATATATGAAACTCTGTATTCCTGAAATATCCATAGAACATAAGAGAAATGCGTTCCTGTCATAAAAATCCTTCTTATCAAATAATTCCGTCTTATAACTCAAATGATTTTCGTTTAAATAATCATATATGCAGCTAGAAATTGCCGCAGTCAATTTTACATGATCAAACAGGGAAATATCACTTAATTCTTCATTTGAAGTGGAGGATGGCATATAAGAAAGATTTGCTTCCATAACGGCCAGTAAGGAGTTCAGATATTCTTCACTCCAATTCATACCTCTGAAATTATCTAACATTCTCTGACAGATTTTCATATAGAATTCTCTGGAAAATGGCTTTTTCTCAGAAGCAGGATAATTAATCTTCCCCTGATCATCCATATCACCTGGCTGATAATAAAAACTTTGGTTATTTCCATTCAATACATTAAACACGCTCTGAAGCGGGACTGACAGATCAAAACCCTTTTCTTCAGTGTCTTCCTTTTTTCTCCTGTCTGCAAAGGCAGCTATATTATCTGCCAGATAAACGATGTACGCCAGATTATCCTCTTTCAGATGTGCACTTTTGATTTCTGAAAAGTGATGGTATCTTACACAGTCAAGAATCTCTTTATCCTCTATTTTTCCCTCTTCTTTAAGAAAATCATATCCTGATACACTATGATTTCTTCTGTCACTGCCTTCCCGGTAAACTACTTTTCCTATGTCATGAAGCAGACTTCCTGTAATCAACTTAATTTTCTGGTCAATCATCTTCATTCCTCCTGACGTATTTCATTGCTCCCATTCCCATGCCTGTCTTAATTCCCACTCCGGCAAATTCTCCGAATTTAAATAACATTCTCAGATATCTTGCCATTGTTTCTGGTCCTCTAATATGAATACAGATACTTCCTGTAAAACCTGTGATCTGAACTTTCTCCAATGGAAATGGTACTGTCTGCAAACGGTACCGCACGATTTCACTCTGTTCAACAAGTGCCTCCAGTGTTTCCTCATCAAACATATCAAAAGCTTCTGAAACAGCACTGTATTTTCTCATAAGACTGGCATATATTAAGCCCAAATCCGGATATATTACATATTTTCCGTCGCTTTTAAAAGCTGTGGGTGTCTGAAACTTTATCTCCAAATATTTCGGACATTTCTTCTCATAAAACTCTGTGATAAGTTCATTATCATTTTTCAAGTGCATCCTTTTATTACATACAGAAATTGATAATCCCTTTTTTTCTCAAAAAAAATATCTGTACATTCAGACAACGGCATAATTATATTTTCATATGCTTCTTCATTCAAAGTCTTTATTGTCCAGATGGTGCTGTTATTTTCCCTCGTGATACATTGACTATAAGGATTTAACTGGTTTCCATGTAGTCTGGCTGCATATTCTGGAGAAATATTTTCCATAATAACTCCCTGTAAATTTGATGACTGCCTGTAATTTATTTCTTTTGTTTCCAGTTCCATTTGTAATTCTGCATACATTGAAGCACCTCTACAGTAAGTATTTTTGTGTATTTTGTACTTTTTTTATATATTTTATGTCAAATCATTGTACATTATATCACTTTTCATATATAACGTCAATTTGTTTTACTATGAAGTTTACTATGTAGCCAGACAAAAACAGCCGGATAATCAGATAAACTATCTTAATTATCCGGCTATTTTTCCTGCTTCTTTTCTTACATTTACGTCTGCTTTTGTATAAAGTTTTGTCTCTGTATCATCATCCTCGCATTCCGGAGTTTTGAAATCAAATCTCCTGATCATAAATGCAAAGATCACATAATTAAAACTTTCTGACAAATGATTATTCCACGTTTCACTACAAATACATCAAAAAGCTCCTGGAGCTTCAGATTTTTCTAAAGTTCCAGGAGCCATTTTACGTTTGGACACTCTCATGCTCGCGCATGAATCTATATTTTATGTTAATTATGCATTCTTCTCAGCGATAGCTGCCTGTGCTGCTGCAAGACGAGCGATCGGTACACGGAATGGTGAGCAGGATACATAGTTAAGACCGATCTTGTGGCAGAATTCTACAGAAGACGGATCTCCACCATGCTCGCCACAGATACCTACGTGAAGGTTCGGGTTAACCGGTTTGCCGAGTTCGATAGCCATCTTCATCAGCTTGCCAACGCCAACCTGATCCAGTTTTGCAAATGGATCGTTCTCGAAGATCTTAGCGTCATAGTATGCGTTGAGGAATTTACCTGCATCATCACGGGAGAAGCCATATGTCATCTGAGTAAGGTCGTTTGTACCGAAGCAGAAGAAGTCTGCTTCTTTAGCGATCTCATCAGCTGTAAGAGCTGCTCTCGGGATCTCGATCATTGTACCAACTTCATACTGAAGGTCAGAACCAGCGGCTTTGATCTCAGCATCAGCTGTCTCAACTACGAATTTCTTAACATATTTAAGCTCTTTTACATCGCCAACAAGTGGGATCATGATTTCCGGTTTGATTGTCCAGTCCGGATGAGCTTTCTTAACTTCGATTGCTGCGCGGATAACTGCTGTTGTCTGCATCTTAGCGATTTCAGGATAAGTAACAGCAAGACGGCATCCACGATGTCCCATCATCGGGTTGAACTCATGAAGAGAAGCGATGATAGTCTTGATCTGCTCTACAGTTTTGCCCTGAGCATCTGCAAGTTTCTTGATGTCAGCTTCATCTGTAGGAACGAACTCATGAAGAGGCGGATCCAGGAAACGGATAGTAACAGGGTTACCTTCCAGAGCTTCAAAGAGACCTTTGAAGTCATCCTGCTGATATGGAAGAATTTTTTCAAGTGCTTTTTCTCTCTCTTCTGCTGTTTCGGAGCAGATCATTTCACGGAATGCATCGATACGTCCCTCACCGAAGAACATATGCTCTGTACGGCAAAGACCGATACCTTCTGCACCAAGCTCTACAGCTTTCTTAGCATCTGCAGGAGTATCTGCGTTTGTACGAACTTTCATTGTTCTGTACTTGTCAGCCCATGCCATGATGCGTCCGAACTCACCAGCGATTGTAGCGTCTACAGTCGGGATGATTCCGTCGTAGATGTTACCGGTTGTACCATCGATGGAAATGAAGTCTCCTTCATGGAACTCTTTACCAGCAAGTGTGAATTTCTTGTTTTCTTCGTCCATAGCGATATCACCGCATCCGGATACACAGCACTCACCCATACCACGGGCAACAACTGCTGCGTGAGATGTCATACCACCACGAACTGTCAGGATACCCTGAGCAGATTTCATACCTGTGATGTCTTCCGGAGATGTCTCAAGACGTACAAGTACGACTTTCTCTCCTCTTTCAGCCCATTCAACAGCGTCATCAGCTGTGAATACGATCTTACCGCAAGCAGCTCCAGGAGAAGCGCCAAGGCCTTTACCCATTGGTGTAGCAGCTTTCAGAGCAGCAGCATCAAACTGTGGGTGAAGAAGAGTATCAAGGTTACGTGGGTCGATCATAGCTACAGCTTCTTCTTCTGTTCTCATTCCCTCATCAACAAGGTCACAAGCGATCTTTAAAGCAGCCTGAGCTGTTCTCTTACCGTTACGTGTCTGAAGCATATACAGTTTACCATGCTCTACAGTAAACTCCATATCCTGCATGTCTCTGTAGTGTTTTTCAAGTGTTTCGCAAACCTGTTTGAACTGTACGAATGCTTCCGGGAATTTCTGTTCCATTTCGGAGATGTGCATAGGTGTACGAACACCGGCAACAACGTCTTCACCCTGAGCATTTGTAAGGAATTCACCAAACAGACCGTTAGCTCCTGTAGCAGGGTCACGTGTGAAGGCAACACCTGTACCACAGTCATCACCCATGTTACCGAATGCCATCATCTGTACGTTAACAGCTGTACCCCAGGAATACGGGATATCGTTGTCACGACGATATACGTTCGCACGTGGGTTGTCCCAGGAACGGAATACGGCTTTGATAGCACCCATTAACTGTTCCTTAGGATCAGTTGGGAAATCAGCACCGATTTTTGCTTTATATTCAGCTTTGAACTGTTCAGCTAATTCATGAAGGTCTTCTGCAGTAAGTTCAACATCCTGCTTAACACCTCTTTTAGCTTTCATCTCATCGATAAGTTCTTCGAAATATTTCTTTCCGACTTCCATAACTACATCAGAGTACATCTGGATGAATCTTCTGTAGCAGTCCCATGCCCAACGAGCATTGCCGGATTTTTCAGCAAGTACGTTAACAACGTCTTCATTTAAACCAAGGTTCAGGATAGTATCCATCATACCTGGCATAGAAGCTCTCGCACCAGAACGAACGGAAACAAGCAGAGGATTTTCTTTGTCACCGAATTTCTTTCCGGTAACTCCTTCCATTTTGGTGATTGCTTCCATGATCTGAGCCATGATCTCATCATTGATCTGTCTTCCGTCTTCATAGTACTGAGTACAAGCTTCTGTTGTGATTGTGAAGCCCTGAGGTACAGGAAGACCAAGGTTTGTCATTTCAGCAAGGTTGGCACCTTTACCACCCAGAAGGTTTCTCATATTAGCGTTACCTTCTGTAAACATGTAAACCCATTTTGCCATTTTACATTTTCCTCCTAAATTATTGTTCTTTTGTAACTATTCAGCATTCTGTTGTGAAGTAACTGAACAGCCACACCTTTCGCACATAAGTAAATATATGTTTCTTATACGCACATAATCATTTTATAGAATTTGTGTCATTTCGTCAAGGTTATTCTGCTAAAATTAGCTAAAATTTTTATACATTCTGCATAAAGTGATTTATTTTATTATTCTTATTATTGTTAAGGTTTTCTCAGTCCTTTATTCTGGTCTTTATCTATATTTTTCTCTCACATCTCATTATAACAGGAAAAAACGGGAAGCAAAACAGATAAGTTGATCTGCCCGGCTGCCCGTTTATAATTTTCATCAATTATTTCTTTCTGCCTTTTTTCATGTTCAGTACCAGATGTCTCGGCATACCATTTACCATAATAGGCTGATAATCTCCCTGGATCAGAGGTTTAATATAGTCTACAAAATCCTTAGTTACGTTTGTAGCATCTTTATTCATCCATTCTCTCGGAACAAGTTTCTCCTCATTTGCGATTCTGTGTACATCGTAGATACCTGTAGCTGCCATGTAGGGATCATCGGAAACACGGTCGATAACAACCATCTTACCTGTGTCACCTTCATCTGCAGCTTTAACTGCAGCACCACCTACCATGAATGCTTCATCAATATCCACTCTGGATGCCATATGGGAAGCACTTCTCTGTAATGTGGAAAGTTCAACAGCTCTTGTCTTGCATCCGCACTCCGCTGCCAGGAAGTTTGCCAGATAAGTGGCTGTTCCCTGAAGCTGTTTGTGTCCAAATGCATCCACATAGTCTCCCACGCTTCCAAGCTCACATACATATCTTCCGTCTGCCAGCTTGATTCCCTCGGAAACTGCGATTACAATAGATGCTTTTTTATTCAGAAGATCTTTTACTTTTGCAAGGAATTTCTCAACATCAAAAGGCACTTCCGGCAGATAGATCAAATCCGGTCCGTCGCAGTCCTCAGATTTTGCCAGTGCTGTGGCACCTGTAAGCCATCCGGCATTACGTCCCATAATCTCCATGATCGTAATCATATTTTTCTTATAAGTAAGTCCCAGTGCATCGCGGATCACTTCTTTTGTGGATGCGCCGATATATTTTGCAGCACTTCCGAATCCGGGTGTATGATCTGTCAGCGCCAGGTCATTGTCGATTGTTTTCGGAACACCAAGGAACTTCTGAGTCTGTCCTGTGAGAATCGCATAATCAGACAGTTTCTTGATCGTATCCATGGAATCATTTCCGCCAATGTAGATAAACGCATAGATATCCAGTTTATTTAAGATCTCAAAAATCTTCTCATAAATTGCTTTATCTTCGTGAATCTCAGGAAGCTTGTAACGACAGGAACCTAAAAATGCAGATGGTGTTCTCTTGAGTAATTCGATATCCAGTTCTGAATGAATCTGTGTTGACAGATCAATATACTGTTCATCCAACAGTCCCTGAATGCCGTGAAGCATTCCGTATACTTTGTCAAATCCTCGTTCAATGGCATTCTTATAAACTCCGGCAAGACTGGAATTGATTACTGCAGTAGGTCCTCCTGATTGTCCAACAATGATATTTCTTTTTTTCGCCATAGCAATGACCTCCTTGTTTTCACGTTTTGTTCATTATGTCTTAGAGTGTGTCTGAAAAATGCTTTACGCAAGATGTGCGTCACAATTTTTCAGACACGCTCTGGTCCCGCAGGACTCGTTGAGGTAAATTGTAACAAATATTTTTTTATTCGTCAATCATTTATTGTGGTTTTTACACATATGATTTCTGTATTTCGTCACTATATCAGTGTATTTTTCAATTTACCACGACATTTCAGATCTATTTTTGTATATTTATAACTATAATTAATCCGGCCCATGTGTTATACTTATAGACAGATTGATTCCGGCATCAACTTATAGCAATCAAAACCTTTTTAAAAATTGCCGGACATCAATGTCCGTGACTATTCGGTACCTTCGCAGTTACGAACCAAAATGCATTTCAAATCACCTTCGGTGATTTGCAGAATACTGCCAGCTGAACAGTTACACAATATTTATCGATCAAGGAGGATTCATTTATGATCCATACAATTGAAAACGACTATCTTAGAGTATCTGTAGACGATCATGGTGCTGAGCTTTGCAGCATTTTTGATAAAGTACATAACAGAGAAGTGATCTGGCAGGCAGATCCGGCTTACTGGAAACGCCACGCACCGGTTCTTTTCCCTAATGTGGGACGTCATTTTGAGGATCACTATCGTATTAATGGAGTCGAATATCCCTCCAGTCAGCATGGGTTTGCCAGGGACAGCGAATTTACCTGCGTGGATATGACTGCTGATTCCATCACCCATAGGCTGAAATCTTCTGATGCCACAAGAGAAAATTATCCATATGATTTTGAGCTGAAGATCAAGCATGTTCTGGAGAAGAACCAGGTCAGTGTATGCTGGGAAGTGATCAGCCTTAATGATGAAACCATGTATTTTACAATTGGCGGCCATCCTGCATTCAATGTACCTGCCGGAGGAATTGGCTCCCAGGAGCAATATCATCTTACTTTCGACGGCCGGGATTCCCTCTCCTATCTGCTGATCGACATGTCATCAGGCACCGCGGTCGCAGATAAAGCTTATACACTGGAGCTTGAGAATGGTTCCTGCCTTATTGATGCTCACATGTTTGACAAAGATGCCCTTATTTTTGATGACCAGATTGAAAAGGCCGGTATCGCTTTCCCTGACGGAACTCCTTATGTGGAACTAATCTGTCATGGATTTCCAAGCTTTGGCATCTGGTCCGTCCCGGGTTCTCCTTTTGTATGTCTTGAACCATGGATGGGACGCTGTGATGATTTTGGATTTAAGGGCGAGCTTCCGGAAAAGAAATATATCAACACTCTGGACAAGAATGAAATTTTTACTGCATCATATGAAATAAAAATTTATTAATTTTCTCCATTTATCCTGAAAGCTGTGCTATAATGTCACAGTATATGAAAGTCATCCTGTCCGGTATCCACGAATTTACCCATGCAGACATGACTGATTCATGGCAGCCACTCAGGACTTTCATAGAAAAACACAGGAGGAAATTTCCATGACTAGAGAAGAATTTCAGAAGCTGACACAGGATGTTGTACTGCTCGACGGTGCTACCGGTTCCAATCTTATGGCCGCCGGAATGCCAAGAGGAATCTGTACAGAAGCATGGATCATGGAGCACAAAGAAGTTCTGCAGAATCTGCAAAAGGCTTATGTTGAAGCAGGAAGCCAGATCGTATACGCACCTACTTTCGGCGGAAACCGTTACAGTCTCGGACTTCACGGACTGCAGGATAAGCTTGCGGAAATGAACCATGCACTTGTAAATATTTCCAGAGAGGCAGTAGGACATAAGGTCTATGTTGCCGGTGATATTACCACAACAGGCAAGATGATGGAGCCTGCCGGTGATCTCACCTATGAGATGGCATATGAAACATACTGTGAACAGATTAAGGTTCTTGAAGATGCAGGTGTTGATCTGATCGCTGCGGAAACCATGATCAATATCGAGGAAACACTTGCTGCACTGGATGCTGCTGCATCCGTAAGTTCTCTTCCTGTAATGTGTACAATGACCGTAGAAGCTGACGGAAGCATTTTCAGCGGAGGAAATGCTGTGGAGGCTGCGATCGCCCTTGAGGGTGCAGGTGCTGTGGCAGTTGGGATCAACTGTTCTGTAGGACCTGACCAGCTGGTATCCGTTGTCCGCAATATCAAAGAGAACGTATCCATTCCTGTCATCGCCAAACCTAATGCCGGTATGCCGACGATTGATGATCAGGGAAATGCCATTTACAGTATGGACGCCAAAAGCTTTGCAGAACATATGAAGGTTCTGATCGAAAATGGTGCGTCTGTTGTCGGAGGATGCTGTGGTACTACTCCGGAATTCATCCACGAGATAAGCAGAAGCCTCGGAAGATAGATTTTGTATCTTCGACAGCCATAGTCAGACGAATAACGAATATTCGCAGCCAAAGCAGGGAACTTTCCTGATTCGGTTAAAGAGGGATATGACTCAAAAAAAGCACATAACTTAGGATAGAATCTGTCTCAATCCGAGATACTCTCATCCTCTGTTATGTGCTTTTTGGTAATTGTCCGGCTTTCCTCTGTCCTGATTCTGCGAAAATACCATGGCAATTCTATAAACAGTTGCGCTTTTTATTATCTGCTTTTCATCTACTTCACTTTGATTGCCTTCTTCGGGCACATCTCCTGGCAGCAGAAACAGCGGATACACTTTCTGTAATCATATACCGGCGGCTTTCCTTTGCCTTTTCTGAAATCCACAGCTTTCCCTGGAACCGGACAGCTCTGCACACAGATCCCACAGCGAACACATTTATCAGCTTCTATATATGGTTTTTTCTGAAAAATATTTAACGCTCCCGCCATTCTTGTCCAGATATTCTTTCGCACTTCTGTACGGTCTACATTAAAAGCCGGATTTCCGTATTTTTTCACTGCCTCTGCCATGGAAATCTCCCCGTCTGGTGTCAGAAGGGTAATCTCCTCTTCTTTCCATGTACCAAGTCCCATTTTCTCGCCATGATAGTTCGTCGGAACCATCTCCGGTTTCAGATAAACCAGACGGCTGAATACACTGTCCAGTGCAACCGGATCTGTGGACATCAGCAGTACATTCATAGGAACCGGATCTCCCGAACCCGGTCCGTTGCCCTCCATGGCCACAATCCCATCCATCACATACAGCTTCGGTGCCACACATTTATTCAGATCAATAAGCATTCTGGCAAAGCTGTCTGCACTCGGGTACTGCGTGTGCCCCTTCGCTTTATGAAATCCATATACAAACCCATAGCTGTTCTTAACCGCACCGGTGATACGTTCTAATGCATGTGTTTTCATCTTGCTCAGGGAAATCACACAGTCCTGCTCCAACAGTTCTTTTGGCAGGATAAATTCCTTTGCCTGGACTCCCTGCGGATAAGCAGTTTTCACGCCCTCAGAATAATCAACAGCCGGAATATGATATTTCTCAAGATAAGTATCCATTCCTGTTCCGCGGATCACTGCCTGAGTGGTTCCATGACCGCAGGAATCTGCAAGCACAATATTCTCATACCCACTTTCACGCAGGATTCCCGCAAAAACTCCTACTACAACCGGATGTGTGATCACTGCTTTCTCTACCTCTGCTTTTTTCAGCAGATTCGGCTTCAGCAGGATCTTCGCATCCTTTGGAATCAGAGTCTCCACTCCACCCAGAAAATCCAGCCCCTGCTTCAGAAGCATATAGATTTTTTCTTCATCATATTCCCGACAGGGAAGTAATACTACTTTACTTTTCACCAAATTTACGCACCTTTATCATCTCCCGACAGATCTACCTGTCTCAGTGCTTTTCTTACCGGCAAAATACATGCCGGCACTACAGAGAGACAGTCCACACCCATCCTCAGAAGTTCTTCTGTCAGAGCAGTGTCTGCTGCAAGTTCCCCGCAGATACAGACACGTCTGTTTTCTGCATGTCCCGCTTCGATCACCATTTGAATCATACGCAGCACTGCCGGGTGATGGTCATTATATTTCTTGCGCAGAAGCGGATTCTGTCTGTCCATCGCCAGTGTATACTGACTCAGGTCATTGGTTCCAAGACTCAGGAAATCCACTCTTCTGGCAAGCTCCCGGCTGATCATGACTGCTGCCGGAGTCTCGATCATGATTCCTGTCTTAATATGTTTATACGGAATTCCTTTTTCATCCAGCCCGCTCTTTACTTCCCGGATAATTTCTTCAATCTCATCCATTTCCTCTTCTGAGCTGATCATCGGATACATCAGCGCCAGGTTTCCATATGCACTCGCCCTGAAAATTGCCCGAAGCTGTGCCTTGAACATTCTTTTTCTGTCAAGGCAGAGACGGATTCCTCTGTTCCCCATGATTGGATTTGTCTCGTCCGGGATATTCAGATATTCTGCCTGCTTGTCTGCTCCGAGATCTGCCGTACGGATCACAGTGAGCTTTTCTCCCATGGTCTCCGCAATCTTTTTGTATGCAAGAAACAGCTCATTTTCACGAGGATAATTTTCTCTTCCAAGATACTGGAATTCACTGCGCAGAAGACCAATCCCGGCAGCTCCGTAATACAGCACACTGTTCAGGTCGTCCATATTTCCGATATTGGCATAGATTTCAATTTTTCTGCCATCTTTTGTGATATCCGGTTCTCTCCTTAATTTCAGAAGCTCTTCTCTTTCTTCTTTATCAGCCTGCCTGCGGATCTCATATTCTTTTTTTACCTCTTCATCCGGATCAATATACAAAGTTCCGGTATATCCGTCCACAATAGCCTGCCGTCCGTCCCACTCCGAATCTGTGTCAATTTCCAGCAGCGCCGGTATATTCATTGTTTTTGCCATAATGGCAGCATGAGACATGTCGGAACCATGATGGGTAACAATAGCCATCAGTTTATCCTTATCCATCTCCATCAGTTCTGTTGGCGTGATACTCTCCGTCACAACGATCACAGGCTCATCCCCAAGATCTATCCTGGGAGAGATACCTCCCAGTTCACCGATCAGGCGGTCGGAAATCTCCCGCATATTATCCAGCCGTTCTTTAATCGCAGGCTCTTCGAGAGTTCTGAAAGTCTTAAGCATCTCATCCCTTGTAGTCATTACCGCATAGGCAGAATTTACTTTTTCACTCTGTATGACACTCTCAATGGCACGTTGAAAGCTTTTTCCCTCCAGCAGATTCTTCTGTCTGAGAAAAATCTCTGCCTGGGTTCCCTGAATTATGCAGTTTTTTTCATATAAATCCTCCAGCTGTTCCATGACTCTGGTGCGCGCCTGCCGGAAAATATTCAGCTCTGTTTTCACATCTGTGATCTCGTACTGGCGCATCTGATATTCGCTTTTATGATAATACAGTATCTTACCGATGGCAATTCCGGAAAAGGCACCGGTTCCCTTGTAAACATCCATATTAACTCCTTAGTTGATTAACCCCTTAGTCGCAGGCAGCCTTAAATTCAGTCCAGTTCTTCTGATACTGTGCGTCTGCGTCCTGGCTTACATTCTGGACGATCTCGCCCTTTGTAACGTCATCCGGAACTACCAGATCCGGATTTACCAGCTCATCTGCTGCTTTATTTGTGCTGTAATAGCCGATATAGTCTGTGCATTTCGCTGCAACCTCCGGCTGCATGATGTAATCCATGAAAGAATATGCCGCATCTTTATCCGGCGCTTCACTTGGAATAAACATACCCATAATACCAAATCCAAGTCCTTCTTCCGGATATACCACCTTCAGATCAGGATTCTCAGCCAGAGCAGCTGTTACCTGAGAGGTATAAAGAAATGCAACACTTGCTTCTCCGTTGAGAAGTGCATTCTGTGTATTGTCATCCTGGATCAGACGTACATTCGGAGCAAGTTCCAGAAGCTTCTCTCCTGTCTTCTTGATCACGTCAACGTCCTCTTCATTCATGCTCTCGCCCATGGAAAGCTGGGTGATACCATTGATCACACGATAGTTTGCAGTCAGTGCAATGCTGTCCTCAAGAGACGGATCCCAGAGGTCTTTATATCCTTTGATATCAATATCCACCTGTTCCGGATCATAAACGATCAGCGGGATGCCTGCTCCGTAAGGAACTGTGTATTCATCGTCTGGATCATAGAACTGTCCCTGATATAATGGGTTGATATTTTCGATATTCTCCAGAGAATCCTTGTCAAGCTTCTCTGCAAGTCCTTCCTGGATCGCAGTTTCCAGAATATAATCATCTGCGATTACGATATCATAGTCGCCGCCCTTTGCCATGGAAAGCTTCTCAAGCATGGTTTCATCTGTATCGAAGTTTGAATAAACAACTTTAACTCCTGTCTCTTTTTCTAAATCATCCAGAACTTCCTGCGGGAACATTCCCTCCCATGTAAAAAGTACAAGTTCTTTATCATCTCCTGCATCCTTAAATCCGGTAAATACAGATCCGGCCATTAATGCACACATAACTACTGCAAGTACTCTTTTTTCATAAATGATCTCCCTTCTTATGCTCTGCATTGTAGTCTGCATCAGTCACTGTCCACCTTCCACCGTATCGGCAGACAGCGGCTATCCTTTTTTACTTTGCTTTTACTTTTGTCCAGAGTTCCGCAAATTTCTGCTTGATCTTTGGCTGCTGATAAGCAAAGATTTCGTTATTCGGGTTGGTTGTATCCGGAATATAAGAACTGATCCCGGCATAGTCCCCCTCCTTCATGGTTTCAAAAGCACTCTTCACTGTAGAAGTATACCCTACTTCTTCCGTATTGGAAAGAGCAGATTTATCACTGATCATAAAATTAATAAATTTATGGGCAAGCTGTACTTCGCTGCAGTCCTTTGTGATAACCATTGCATCATACCATCTGTTGGTTCCCTGTTCCGGTGTGAAGTAGTCCAGATTCGGGTTTTCACTGATAATGTAAGATGCATCTCCGGAGTACACAACTGCCAGCGCTTTGTTTCCTGAAATCATGTTGTCGATCACATCATCGCCTGCATAGATCGGATCCATAGTGTCACGCTGATTGATCAGCCACTGATAAGCCGCCTCGATCTCAGCCTCATTTGTAGTATTCATGGAATACCCAAGTGCCTTTAATGCTATCATAAAGGAATCTCTCTCAGAATCATACATGTAAATATTTCCTTTATATTTCGGATTACACAGAAGATTCCAGCCATCTTTCAGATCAGCCTCATCTACTACTGTCTTATCATAAAGGATTCCTACTGTTCCCCAGAAATACGGACAGGAATAACGGTTGCCCGGATCATAGCTCTGGTTCATGACATCATTCAGCAGATTTTTCTTATTCGGAATTTCTTTCCAGTCAAGTGCCTGCAGATATTCTTCTTTGATCAGTCTCTCAATCATGTAATCAGACGGGATCAGCACATCATAAGTCTCACCGCTTGAAAGCTTGGTGTACATCATCTCATTTGACTCAAAAGTCTCGTATACGATGGTACAATCATATTCTTTTTCGAAATCCTCAAGAAGAGAAAGATCCATGTACTCTCCTGCATTGTAAACTTTCAGCACATGAGTGGACTGCGCCACGAATCCCCATTTGATCAGCCCTGCCATAACGGCAACAACCAGAACTACAGAGACAATTTTTACTGCTTTCCTGTTCAGCTTTCTGGCTTTATTCTTAAACTTCGGAAGCAGATTGGACAAAAGCAGTACCACGATGATGACTACGATCACGATGGTTGACAAAGCATTGATCGTCGGATTGATACGCTTTGTCATATTATATACAACAATAGAGATATTCTTTACACCATTTCCTGATACGAAATAGGAAATAACGAAATCATCAAATGACATGGTAAATGCAAGCAGCGCGCCTGCGAAAATACCCTCTTTGATCATCGGCACGATAACCTTTGTCAGAGCCTGAAAAGGTGTTGCCCCAAGGTCCATGGCAGCATTTGCCATATTCGGATCCAGAGCCCTTACCTTCGGATAAACACTGGTAATTACATACGGGGTGCAGAACGCAATATGTGCCAGCAGCATAGTCAGATATCCTTTTCGAAATCCCAGAGAAGAGAACAAGAGCATCAGACTGATGGCAGTTACGATCTCAGGATTCAGGATCGGGATATTATTAATATTCAAAAGCAGTTCCTTGATTACCTTCTTTGATTTGGATAAACCGATCGCTGTAATGGTTCCAAGTATTGTAGAAACAATGGTCGCAATGATCGCAATGGTAACAGATACATAAACTGCCTTAATTACTTCCCCGTTACCGAGAAGTTCCTGATACCAGCGCAGAGAAAAGCCTGTAAATCTGGTCAGTGACTTGGATGAATTAAAGGAAAAGATCATCGTCACCAAGATTGGCAGGTAAAAGAAAGCAAGGCAGAGTACTACATATAACATTGAGAAAAATTTATTATTACGTTTCATGCCGTCCTCCCTTATTCATCTTTATCCATCTTCTTCATCAGGCTCATAAAGATCAGAATGAGCACAGCCAGAATCAGAGAAATCGCACTTCCGAAGTTCCAGTCACCAACTGAGATAAACTGAGACTCGATCAGGTTACCAATCAGCATGTACTGTCCGCCTCCGAGAAGTTTCGGAATAACGAATGTGGAAATAGACAGCAGGAATACCATCATGATTCCATTGAGCACACCGGGGATGGACAATTTCCAGATAACCTTTGTGAAGGTCTGGAATTTATTTGCACCCAGGTCATAGGCAGCCTCGATAAAGGATTTATCCATCTTGCTCAGGGATGTGTGGATCGGAATGATCATAAATGGCATAAAGTTACAGACCAGACCAACCACTACGGAAAAGTCCGTATACATCATTGTCACCGGGGAAATCCCCAGTAATCCAAGCAAATGGTTGATGATACCATTGTCCGACAGCAGGTTCATCCATGCATAAGTACGCAGAAGCATATTGATCCATTCCGGAATAGTTACCAGCAGGATTAGAAGACTCTGGGATTTTTCCGGACATTTGGAAATAATATATGCCAGCGGATAGCCAAGCCCCAGACAGATGACCGTCGTCAGGATTCCAAGCTTAAAGGATTTGAAAATAACGCTCATATACGTAGCTTCCAGGAATTTGCGGAAATTCTCCAGGGTGAAGGAGAACGTCAGCACCTCGTTTCCGTCTTCTGTAAATGCATATAATGCGATCAGTATCAGCGGGATGACAATGACCACAAATGCCCACACAAGATATGGTTTGATAAGACTTCTGTACTGTTTCATCAGTAGCTTCCCATCTTACACATAACATGGATGTCTTCAGGCCCGAATTTCAGTCCCACTTCCCTTCCGACTTCCGCATAATCTGTGGTATGAACCATATAAGTACGAAGTTCTGTCTCGATCAGGATTTCATAATGCACACCCTTGAAGGTAATATTGCGCACGATTCCCCTGATCTTTGCCTGACCGGGATCTACGATATCCAGATCCTCAGGTCTTAATACAACTTCAATCTCTTCATTATCTTCAAATCCCTTATCCACACATTCAAACTCAAATCCGTCAAAAGCAACCAGATAATCACGGATCATGGTTCCCTCGATAATATTAGATTCACCGATAAAGCCTGCAACAAAACGGTTTTCCGGCTCATTGTAGATATCTGTAGGAGAGCCAATCTGCTGAATCTCACCGTTATTCATAACAACAACCGTATCTGACATGGACAGGGCTTCTTCCTGGTCATGGGTAACATAAATGAAAGTGATGCCGACTTCCTGCTGGATTTTCTTTAATTCTACCTGCATCTGTTTACGGATCTTTGCATCCAGTGCACCCAGGGGCTCATCTAAAAGCAGAACCTTCGGCTCATTTACCAGAGCTCTGGCAATGGCCACTCGCTGCTGCTGTCCACCGGAGAGCAGAGTTACATCTCTTTTCCCAAAGCCTTCCAGACCAACCATCTTCAGCATACGCTCCACCTTCTGGGCGATGACAGTTTTATCGACCTTCTTCAGGTTCAGCCCGAAACCGATGTTCTCCGCCACATTTAAATGAGGAAAAAGAGCATACTTCTGAAACACAGTATTAACCTCTCTCTTGTACGGGGGAAGCTTGGAAATCTCAATCCCGTTAAACAGTACTTCTCCGTCACTTGGTTCTTCAAAGCCTGCAATGATTCGAAGGGTGGTTGTCTTTCCGCATCCGCTGGGTCCCAAAAGCGTCAGGAATTCCTTTTCGTAAATATCCAGATTGATGCCGCGCAAAACCTGCTGATCATCAAAATTCTTGGTCAGATTTTTTAACTCAATCAGTTTGTTCATCATCTTTTCCTTCCTCTGAATGTATTCTATTTTTGTTGCTATAGCATTTATTTTTTCTTCTTTGTTATCAGTGAATAAACAATAAAAATAACCAGTGTAGCTGCCAGCAGAATGGTACACAACGCATTGATCTCCGGCGTCACTCCCGTTTTCAGCTGTGTGTACACCTTGATCGGCAGCGTAGACAGACGCGGTCCGTTTACAAAAATACTTATTACCACATCATCCATAGACATGGCAAACGCAAGCAGCGAACCTGAAATTACCGCCGGCATAATTAAGGGCAGCGTAATATCCCGGAAAGCCCTGAACGGTCCCGCACCCAGATCCCTTGCTGCCTCTTCCAGTGCCGGATCCATGCCTGCCAGTCTTGCCTTCACTTCCATTAGAATATAAGGCACACAGAATACCGTATGGCCTATTAACAGTGTCAGCATGCCAAAGGGCAGGTTCAGCATATAAAAGAATGCCATCAGCACCATACCAAGGATAATCTCTGGTATCATTAACGGCAATATGGAAATGTATTCCAGTGCCCCTTTGTACTTCCAGTGAATCCTTGACTAACCCAACTGCGCCCAGAGTACCGATCACTGCACTAACCAGACAGCTTAATACCCCAAGAATCAGACTGTTCACCAACGCTTCCAGCATTGCTCTGTCATGGATCAGTTCCTGATACCATTTCAGGGAAAAGCCTGTAAATTTCACCGGCAGTTTGGATTCATTAAATGAGAAAACGATCACTACTGCAATAGGGAGATACATCAGAAAGAAAATCAGCCCCATATAAAATCCGGCAAATCTTGAATTCTTTTTCATCCGATTCCCTCCAGTTCTCTGGCATTTGTCACTTTCCTGTAGATCATGATCAGTACAGTTGTAAGTACCATCATCACCACAGCAAGTGCTGCTGCAAATGGCCAGTTACTTCCTCTTGTCATCTGATCCTGGATCAGGCTTCCGACAAGTACCACTTTATTTCCGCCCAGGATATCTGCAATAAAGAACAGTCCCATGGATGGCACGAAAGTCAGGATCACACCCGAAAGCAGCCCGGGCAGTGTAAGCTTCAGTGTTATGGTAAAAAATGCCTGCAGTCTGGATGCACCAAGATCTCTGGCAGCCTCCACATAAGACCAGTCCAGCTTCTCTGCGCTGGAGTATACAGACATGATCATAAACGGGAGAAGCACATAAATCATACCGATTACAATTGCCGGATAACTGTACAGGATGGACAGCGGTTTCTCAATGATCCCGAGTTTTATCAATACAAAATTCAAAAGTCCTTTTTTCTGCAGAATAATGATCCAGCCATACAGACGGATCAGGGAATTTACCCAGAACGGCGTAGACAACAGAAGCTGTGCCTTTTTCTTTCTGTGCTCCGGCAGCCTCGCCATAAAATACCCGAACGGATAGCCGATCAAAGCGATCACTATCGTACTGGTAAATGCCAGTTTCAGTGATTCCACAAATGTATTCAGGTATACAGGTTCCAGAATATTTCTGTAATTGTCCAGCGTAAATTTCCAGGTCACCCCAAATCCTCTGGACGGCGTAGCAAAACTCAGCGCCACCATATAGATAAGGGGGCATACCACAAATACAATGGTAAAAATGTACAGTGGAAGTGCCATCCATGCAGAACTGTCAGAACGGTTTCTACGCTTCTTCATGAATGTCCTCCCTGTCTACCAGTACTGCATCTGTCGGCAGAAAACTGCATCTTACTGTCTGACCTTCTGCGACAGATGCGTCGATTCCGTATCTGCTGGCGATCAACTGTGTACCATCACTCAGCTTCAGAGTTACACGAAGCTGACCTCCTGCAAAGTTCTTCTCTGTAACAGTTGCCTGTAAGCCCGATATACTATTCGCATCATGTATATCTGAAATCCCGCCTGCCACCCTTATATCAACAGTGTCTCCGTTATCTGTACCAGTGTTACCGATTACAGCAGCTTCCTGCAACAATATATTTTCACTTCTCACAGCCAGAGTTACTTTCTCTCCTGCTGCAAGGTGTTGTTTTCCCCCTGTATCCTCTGTATTCTGCTGACTTGTTTCAAGCTTTACAATTACCTTGTCATTTCCAATTTTTACGATTGCATTCTGTCCCTGAATACTCTCTGCAGCCCCATGCAGGATATTGGCATTTCCTACAAATGTTGCCACATAACTGGTCTTTGGATGATTATAAATCTCATCCGGTGTTCCGATCTGCTCAATACGTCCGTCCTTCATCACCGCGATCCTGTCAGACATGTTGATAGCTTCTTCCTGATCATGAGTGATATAGATAAATGTAATTCCCAGCTTCTTCTGCAGATGCTTCAGTTCTATCTGCATCGCACGGCGAAGCTGCAGATCCAGTGCTCCCAGCGGCTCATCCAGAAGCAGTACCTTGGGATTATTCACCAGTGCTCTCGCAATGGCAACTCTCTGTTTCTGACCGCCCGAGAGTTCGGAAGGCTTTCTTTTTTCATATCCTTCAAGCTGAACCAGTTCCAGCATTTGAGAAACTTTTTTCCTGATCTCACTCTTAGGAACTTTTTTCAGCTTCAGACCATAGCCAATATTCTCCGCAACATTCATATGCGGAAAGAGCGCATAATTCTGAAATACCGTATTCACATCCCTCTGGTTCGGCTCCAAGCCTGTCACTTCTCTGCCGTCCAGCCAGACACTTCCTGCATCGGGCTGTTCCAGACCGGCAATGATTCGCAGCGTTGTCGTCTTGCCGCATCCCGAAGATCCCAGCAAAGTAATAAACTCTCCTTTACTGATTTCAAGACTGATATTATCCAGAACTGCTTCGCCTTCTGTAAAACTTTTCTTTATCTCTTTCAGTTCAAGTGAAACCTCTGCCAACTATACTCAGCTCCTTTCATGTAAAAAAGTTACCAACTAAAAAAGATACGAAACCACGCGTAAAAGCTTTCGCCCCTACATCGGCTTATGCCAATGCTGACGCCTGTTACAGTGCCAGTCTCTGCATGGTTTCGCATCTGTATATGTCCATTTTTCCAATTATAGATATATCCGGTCCGTCCTGTTCCATCCAGTCTGCGGGCACTCCTGACCATGATGTCCACATAAGAAAACCGGAAATCAACCATTCTTCTTGATAGATTCCCGGTCATTATTTATTTGGTATAATCCAAAAGTTATATTAAAGGATAGGCCCGAGATTGTCAAGTAAATTTGTTACTGTTCACTCCGTTCACAGTAACTTAGCCAAAATTCATTCCAGATTGCCTGCGGCAATGGAATTTTGGCTTGTATGTCTCGGGATTTTTGCATATTCATGCCAAAACACCTCGCGGGATAGTGGCGTGTGGACAGTAACGTAAATTTCTCTTTACAATCATTTCAATTCCTACCGGCAATTTTAAGGTACTCACCATACGAACCTCCATAAAAACATAAAAAATCCACTATACTCTGCTTTTCAGTATAGCGGATTTTCTATAAAATTACAATTGCCCAATATCTTTCAAGCTGAAAATGAGACTCGAACTCACGACCCCTTCATTACGAGTGAAGTGCTCTACCGACTGAGCTATTTCAGCTTATGCTGTAATCTGTCAGAAATTGATAATTCTGACAGCCACAGCATTTAGTTTATAATATTATTTCTTCTCTGTCAAGTCCTTTTTGACCGGTATTTTCTCCTCCGTTTTATTCACTATTTGGGGTGCTTCTTTTGTCACCTTTTTCGTCACCGGTTTCACTGCAGTTTTTACAGCTGCTTTTGTTTTCCCGGCAGCCTTTCGTACAGTTCTTGTCTTGGTGATGGATTTCTTGATCTGGCTGTGCTCGGCAGCAGGCTTTTTCTCAATTTCTTCCGGAGTGCAGGTAAAGACTGCCACCCCAAGTGCCGGAAGCTTTACTGTGATGGAGTACTCTCTCTCATCACACTCAGCCTTCTTCGCTGCTTTAACTCTCGTATTTACTACACCATTACCACCGTACTTTTTATCATCGCTGTTAAAGATTTCTTTATATTTGCCGGCAAAAGGAACTCCCACATTGTAGTTTTCATATGGGATTGCCGCGAAATTGCAGACAGCCAGAATAGTTTCTTCCGGTTTCTCTGTCTTTCTCATGAATGCGATCACATTCTCCTCATACTTCATCAGCTGAACCCATTCAAATCCATCATATTCATCATCCAGCTGATAAAGAGCAGGATGAACAAGATACATATTATTGAGATCTTTGACAAATACTTCCAGTTCCTTTGGCATATCTTTATCCGGTGCCATCATCTTGCATCCCGGATGAAGCATCATATAAACATAAGCCTCTCTGATCTGCGCATTCTTCTGTTCTTCACTTCCCGGCAGCTTATCCGCGAAATCCTTCAATGTACCAACATCCCTGCTGCCAAGGGTCAGAATATAATGTTCACAGTATGCATAGAGCATGGACATGGTCAGCTGATCATGGTAATTCTTTCTCTCAATAGGATCCTTGCTCAGATATTCAAGCAGATCTTTTGTCCATCCGCCACTCCATTTATAGTCAAATCCCAGATGGTCATTTCCCACACTGTCTGTCAGTTCCGGCCAGAGTCCGTTCTCCTGAGCAACTAAAAGCAATCCGGGATTTCTCTCCTTTATCACAGAATTCAGATGCTTCAGGAATTCCAGAGCATCCAGGTTTTCATTGGTTCCGTAAATGTTAGGTGTCCACTCTCCCGGATTTCTGCCATAGTCCAGATACAACATGGCATCCACATCATCCATGCGCAGACCGTCAGCATGGTAGACCTCAGCCCAGAAGCAGGCATTGGAGATCAGGAAATCTTTCACCATAGGGCTTCCGTAATTATAGAGCAATGTTCCCCAGAACGGATGAATGGCCTCTGCCGGATTCTGTCTCTCATAAAGAGGTGTTCCGTCAAATTTCTCCAGACCGGAGGCATAACGCGGGAACTGTGCAGGTGTCCAGTCCAAAATCACACCGACCCCCGCCTGATGCAGCTCATCTACCAGCTTCTGAAAATCCGTCACGCTTCCAAATCTGGAAGTAGGTGCATAATATGCATATGTAGAATAACCACCTGTAATATCATCCAGATATTCCATCACAGGATGGAGTTCCACATGGGTAAAATCTTCCTCTGCCAGAAATTCCACCAGTTCCTCAGCGGATTTCCATTCCTCCAGAGATGTTTCATATATAGAAACCGGCTGTTTCCTGTCATCAAATCTGTGACGCTCTTTCATCCAGTCTCCGTCATTCCACTGAAAAGCACTTACATCTGCTACAACAGATGCTCCCTCAGGATCATGGTCTGCACTGTTCCCATAAGGATCAGCCTTTAACAGAACTTCGCCGCCTTTGACTTTAATTTCATATTTATAGTGTGTTCCTGCCTCTACCCCGGGTACAAACAGTTCAAAGATACCGGACATAGGCATACGATGCATAATAGTTGCACGTCCGATCCATCCATTAAAATCACCTGCAATATTTACACTCACTGCGTTCGGAGCCCAGACAGCAAAAAGAGTACCTTTCACTCCTTTAATCTCCACAGGGTGTGCGCCCACGCTTCTTATATGCCTCATAATAAACACCTGCGCAGAAAGACTTCTCCTCTTCCTCTGTGATCTGGCATGGAAAGACATAGGGATCATAACATTCTTGTCTCTGTCTCT
>ENA-OQIS01000080-OQIS01000080.1-human-gut-metagenome-genome-assembly--contig:-NODE-80-length-28072-cov-5.502809_pt1 | contig 28072 bp, 37 predicted proteins | sample MGYA00242589_ERZ504754 | MGnify/ENA primary metagenome ERZ504754 (study PRJEB26092, sample SAMD00036351) | human gut metagenome | host: Homo sapiens | study: EMG produced TPA metagenomics assembly of...
CTAAAGGGACGCGACTTTGTTCACCAAGGTAAAATCGAAATTGATGTAAACGAAAGGGCAGTTTTTATCAGAACTCAAGGCTGCTTTTTCGTTTACACCAACTCCGATTGTTTCCTTAACAGTTTGTCGCTTTCTTCATACTCATATTATAACAGTTCCATATATCCACCACAATAAAAATCAGCATACCCTTTAAATATTTTCTGCATTGAAAATGCACACTTTTCCTTTCTTCCTCTTGATTACCAATCACAGAAAAGAAAAAGCCCTGTCAAGAGCCTTGCCACCATTGGTGGTGCTTTGCACTCTTTACTGGGCTTTTTGTTTGCTGTATCTTCCATGCAAGAGGAAATTAAAAACCTCTGTTCCATTTCGCCTTTAGATAATCTTCATAATCTCCCTCATTAAAGTCTACTTGTGGAGAAGTATTAGGAATGTTTTTTCTGTTGTCAATATCTGCAAGTTGACGGAATATCCAATCATCATAAGGGTTGTGATATTTGTATTCTTTTGGTTGTTCTCTGTATCGGTCTAACCCTCGCATTTCCTTGTGTACTTTCATCATACGTTCTATTTTTTGACGCTGTATCAACTGTTTGATTTCCATAAGTTCTTCAATTTCTACAACCTCATTAGAAAGATAATTGCTGATGTATCTAATCAATATGGTTTCCATGTAGAATTTGTATTCGTTTTCATTATCAAAGAATTCATTTTCAGACAGATAATCTAAGGAAACATTGAAGTCCTGTTCCCGTTTGATAATATCCATAATATATGGCTCGGTATGGTCGATATACTTCCATTCTCCCGACAATAATTCATTGGGTGTTACACCCAGCACGTCCATTATCTTCTCTAATGTATCAAAGGTAGGATAATTCACACCACGTTCAATCTTGGAAAGGCTCTGCATATTGATACCGATTTTGTCCGCAAGTTCCTGTTGTTTCATTCCTCTGTGTTTTCTTATGGTCTGTATGTTTTCTCCTAAGAAACTGATTTTCTTTTCATAATGCTCCATAACTTAGTATAACCGCTCCTTTCGTTGCTTCTCTTGGTATTTATAAGCATATCATACTTAATATATATCCAAAAGTCAACAAAAACTTCTTGACAAGTAATTCTAATGGCGTTATTATCGTATTAGATGGAGTGATTAAGCACGCTAGGGTCAATCACACGCTTGAGTAAGCATAGAGAAGATATATTTTCACTTTGATAGCATGAATAAGCATGGACTGTCAGACCGAAAATAGTGGTTTCCAAAAGGGGCTGGCTGGACGGGGCACGTCCCCCAGACGTGTTCGGACAGACAGTTCCTTTTGGAAAGGGAACGCCTTTAGGCGTTCGTAAAGGGCGTATATGTAACACCGCCCTGCGTATACATGTTATAGTACCTAGAAACTGTGATAAATAAAGGAAAAAACACAATTTTTACCCCGCAAAAAAACGGGAAGTACGAAAGGAGTAATGCACTATAACTACACACAAAAATTTATCCGTTAAGATTGATTACATCAGCATTGTATTTGAAACGGCAACCGCTGAAGATGTAATCATGCACATTTTAGATTTACCGACTGACATTTTCAATGTTTATCCAGCAACGATAAAATTCAAGACTTATCAGGCACGCTGGCAGATTGGAGATATTTATGTATCGGGGGACGCAAGAAAGACAGAGGACAACCCACAGGGGCTAGGCTGTTATCTTGTTATGACTGGCAGAGGTTGTGATGATATTTTCCGTATTCTCGACAGTAGGAATTATACCTTTGGGGATATGTTCCGACGCTGTGAGCGAAGATACGGACTGGATAATTTCCATTTCACAAGACTTGATATTGCCATTGATGATAAGAACGAAAAGCCATTCTTTACCATAGAGCAGATAAAGAAGAAATGCGAAAAAGAGGAATTTATTTCTAATAGTGAGGGCTACCACTTTGACGAAAGCAAGTTTGATGATTTCGACACTGCAAAGACTGTTTATATTGGTGCTGGTAAATCGGGATTGTCCTACCGCTTTTATGACAAAGATAAGGAAGTCTGTTCAAAACATAATAAGACACTTGATGAAGTCGGCAGTTGGAAACGGACAGAAATGCAACTGCGAGATGATAAGGCTCATGCTTTTGCCATGACATTCAAAGACAGACCGCTGGAACTTGGGGAACTGGCTTTCGGGCTATTGGCAAACAACCTACGCTTTGTCGTGCCAAACAGAAATGAAAGTAATAAGAGCAGATGGAAAACGTGTCGGTTTTGGGAACGCTTTTTAGGGGCTATGGAAGTCTTAAAACTGCAAGTACCGAAACTACATAATTCTCTTGAGGAAACACAGCAATGGCTCACAGAGGGTGGCGTGATTTCCGCTGTGAAAAGTTTTTACTTCTTGGAAGAACATGACGCATTAGGTGGACTGGAAAAAGTGGGAACTATGCTTGATAAGGCAAGATACAGCAATTCCCTTTCCAGTAAACTAACCGCCCACTTACAGAGGATAGACCGCACCGATCTTATCCCCTATATCCAATATAACACGAAACATGGGAAAGGGGGTATCTGATGAATAACAACGATATTCCCGTATGGGAAAAATACACCCTTACCATTGAAGAAGCGTCAAAATATTTCCGTATCGGAGAAAACAAGTTAAGACGATTGGCAGAGGAAAACAAGGACGCTGGCTGGCTCATTATGAATGGCAACCGCATACAGATTAAACGCCGACAGTTTGAAAAGGTCATTGACAAATTGGACGCAATCTAATGCAAATGAGCCTTGTATGTGTTATGATGAATACAAGTCATATCAAGGCTCTTTCCAACAAGGAAAGGAGCAGACACCATGAAAGAAAAAAGACGGGATAGCAAAGGACGTATCCTGCATACTGGAGAGAGCCAACGAACAGACGGGAAATACTTATATAAATATGTGGACGCATTTGGAAACACAAAATATGTGTATGCTTGGAGATTGACACCCACAGACCCGACACCAAAGGGAAAACGGGAAAAACCCTCACTTCGTGAACTGGAACAGCAGATAAGACGGGATATTGAGGACGGTATCGACAGCACAGGCAAGAAAATGACGCTTTGCCAACTCTACGCCAAACAGAACACACAGAGGGCAAACGTGAAGAAGAGCACACAGAAACAACGGGAACAGCTCATGCGGTTATTGAAAGAGGACAAGTTAGGTGCTAGGAGCATTGATACGATAAAACCCTCTGACGCTAAGGAATGGGCGTTGCGCATGAAAGACAAAGGCTTTTCCTATAACACCATTAACAACCATAAACGCTCGTTAAAAGCGTCATTCTATATCGCCATACAAGACGATTGTGTAAGGAAAAACCCTTTTGATTTCAAGTTAAGTGAAGTTATAGAAAATGATACCAAAGAGAAAGTCGCATTGACAGAGGAACAGGAACAAGCCCTACTCTCATTCATCAAGGCGGACAATGTGTATCACAAGTATTATGATGATGTGCTGATACTGTTAAAGACAGGACTTCGTATCTCGGAACTGTGCGGACTGACAGTAGCCGATATTGATTTCAAGAATGAAGTTGTGATTATCGACCACCAGTTATTAAAGAGCAAGGAACAGGGCTACTATATTGAAACGCCTAAGACAAAAAGCGGAGCAAGGCAAGTGCCATTAAGCAGAGAAACGATACAAGCATTTCAACGGGTTATGAAGAAACGCCCAAAGGCAGAACCATTTGTGATAGACGGACGGGGCAACTTTCTATTTGTAAATCATAAAGGCAAGCCCAAAGTTGCGATTGATTACAATATGCTTTTTGTCCGTATGGTAGAGAAATACAACAAGCACCATAAGGACAATCCCTTGCCACATATCACACCGCATACACTACGCCATACGTTCTGCACAAGGCTGGCAAGTAAGAACATGAACCCAAAAGATTTACAGTATATCATGGGACATTCAAATATCAGTATCACAATGAACTGGTATGCTCATGCGTCCATAGATACTGCAAAATCAGAGGTTCAGCGTCTAATCGCATAGAAGTATTTACCACGATTTTAACCACGCTTGATAGCGAAAATATAAGAAGATAGACCTAGATATGTGAGGTTTACAACAAAAGCAAAATGCCCGTAGAGCCGATAAAATAAGGCTTTACGGACATTTAAGAAGATATAAAAAGATAGTCAAAAAGACATATATAATTTAATTGAATGACTATTAAAAAAAGTGTCTATATCAAGGAACGATAAAAGGTTCTGATATAGACACTTTGACTAACCGATACATCAAGCAAGTTTCCATCAAGATATAATCTTGCATATTCAAGAGGTTCATCAATGGTGAGTGCGTTTAATGCACAGTCTGATCCTGGTGTGGTTTTTAAGTCCTTTTCAGCTTCCCAACAGTCAATGCGGAGCATATAGCCAACAGAGGTGTAAACATCAATACTGTTGTGCTTGGGATTGTATTCTGCAAATATTGTTCTCATCATATCAAATCTCCTTATCGTTAAATCAATCATTTGTTGCAAAAATCAGAAGCATTTCAATCAGTTCACCATGTCACTTTTATTTTGTGTTATACTGTTTTATATGTGCGAGCTGTGAAATCAGCATAGCTGATTTCCCCTAGCGAGCGGAAGAAATTCTGCAAACTTTGGTAAGCTGATAACAATACAGTAGGAAAAGCCTATCAGGTAAGGTCTAACCAACCGCCTGTACCGAGTCCTTGGAACTGAAGTGGTAACACCAGGTTTAAGCGTAGGACAGGGAGCAACAGAGCCGAAACGAAAGTGAAGCGATTGAGCTGGGAAATTAGTATGAGGTTGGAAATGGTCGATGTGTTGTATTGCACAGTAGACAACACTGCTGTAACCGCTACGGTGAGGTTATGGCGGCATCCCCCAGTCTGAGAGCTTGGCGAGGTTGATGATAAGTATGTTATCGGAACAGCTGAGGTCCTGTCATTTCCTCGTAAGAGGTATGGAAACCAAAACAAAGAAATGCGTCAGGAATCCAAATGAATGGCAGGAAGTCGACACACCCTAAAACTGCGGAGAAGCCGGTTGATAGGCGTAGAAAGGAAGGAAAAAAGAATAATGAAAATTCTCTTAATCGAAGATGATATAGAAATAAGTGAAATGTTATGTAGCTATCTTATAGCAGAAAATTTTGAAGTTGTCTGTGCTGCTGATGGCCAAAAGGCATGTGAGGCTTTCGATATTGGTTCTTATAGTATCGTCTTATTGGATTTGATGATTCCCCAAATTACAGGTATGAATGTAATGAAGTATATTCGTCAAAAAAGTACGGTGCCAATTATCATCATTTCTGCAAAGGATTCGGATTCCGACAAAACTTTAGGATTGGGCCTTGGCGCGGATGATTATATTACAAAACCGTTTTCCATAACGGAGGTTATGGCGCGTATTAAAGCAAACATACGGAGAAATACCGAATATGCTGCCGTACAGCTAGAGCAAACAAAACTTGTGTGTGGAACATTGGTTATGAACCTGGAAAATCACACCGTCACAAAATTAGGCGAGATTGTCGAACTAACCGCAAAAGAGTTTAATATTTTACGGCTGCTGATGGAAAATCCCAGAAGGGTCTATACAAAGGCTCAAATCTATTCTTTGATCTGGAACGACGCCTATATGGGGGATGAAAATGCCGTCAATGTCCACATTAGCCGTTTACGAACGAAAATTGAGGATGATCCACGAAAGCCGCAAGTTGTTATAACCGTATGGGGGATTGGCTATAAACTGGGAGAACAGAAATGAGCAATGCGACAATTATCTTTTTATTGACCATCTGTATTGTGATTTTAGTCTGTATCATTGTGTATCAGCAGTTTGTATTCCATAACGGAACAAAAGCAAAAATACATGAGATCAGCAGCAAATTGAAGGAACTTCTTGACACCGGTAGCGACGAAAAGGTGACCGTCTTTACTGATAATAGGGCACTGATAGAGCTTGCGACACAAATCAATCGAATGTTAGAAGATCGGCAGAAAGTAAAAGTGGAGTATCGGCGGACTGAAATGGCATCCAAAAAGATGTTATCTAACATTTCCCACGACATTAAAACACCCATGACAGTGATTCTTGGCTATTTGGAGATTATGCGTCTAAACGGAACCCAAAGTAATGAAATGTTGCAAAAGATAGAAAGCACTGCTCGCCGGGTAATGGGATTGATTACACAGTTCTTTACGCTTGCTAAATTAGAGGCTGGCGATATAGATATGCCATTGGAGCGTTTGAATGTGAACGAAGCCTGCCGGGAAAATATTTTGGATTTCTATGAACTCCTTTCACAAAAAGACTTTCAAGTTGAACTCGACATACCCGATCAAGCGTTGTATGCAAATGCCAATAAAGATGCGTTACAAAGAATAATGTTCAATTTAATTTCCAATGCAATTCGCTATGGCGGCGATGGAAAATATTTAGGTATGTTTCTGCGGGCAGATCAGGCACATATCTATATAGACATTGTGGACAGGGGCCGTGGAATTGAAAAAGAATTTGCTGCGTCTGTTTTTGACCGACTGTTTACAATGGAAGATTCTCGAAATAGCGCCATGCAAGGAAATGGTCTTGGTCTGACGATTGCAAAAAACCTTGCCTTGCAGTTGGGTGGTGATATTACTTTAGAAAGTCATCCGCACCAGAAAACGGTTTTCACTATTACGCTCAAGAAAATGGCCTATTAAAACATAGGTCATTTTTTCAAGAAAGAAATTTGTAAGAATTATTCAAGAGTTTTGAAAATCGAACTTTCTATAATGTCAGTAGAAAGGAGGGCAAAACAATGCCATTTATTTTACAAACAAACGGGCTTACTAAAAAGATCGGTAGTAAGACACTTGTCACTGATGTTAATATTCATATCCCCAAAGGGGAAATTTATGGTTTTCTCGGTCCTAACGGAGCTGGTAAAACCACGGTGATGAAGATGATTACTAACCTTTGGAAACCTACCAGTGGTACGATTGAGGTGTTTGGAGAGGTATTGACGCCAAAATCCTATGAAGTCTTAAAAAGAATGGGAAGTATCATCGAGTTCCCAACCTTTTATGACCACATGACCGGGCGTGAGAATTTACAGCTTCATTGTGAGTATATGGGCTATTACAATGTTGACAGTGTTGAGAGTGCGCTGCAAATGTTGGACTTGACCGCAGCCGCCGATCAGCCGGTCAAGAGTTATTCCCTCGGCATGAAAGAACGCCTCGGAATTGCAAGAGCCATTATGTGCAAGCCAGAACTGCTTATTCTCGACGAACCCACAAACGGCCTTGATCCAGCAGGGATGAAACAGATCCGTGATTTATTAAAAACACTTTGTTCGGAGTACGGCATTACCGTTATGATTTCAAGTCACATTTTATCTGAAGTGGAGAGTATTGCGGATACAATTGGTATTATCCATCGCGGAAAAATGATGAAAGAAATTCGTATGCAAGATATTGAGGAAATGAACCTCAATTATGTGGAGCTTTCTGTAACGGATGAAAAGCGGGCTGCCTATGTCCTGACTGAAAAGTTGGGTCTGCAAAATTTTAAGATTCTTGACAGCGGTAAAATTCGCATATATGACCATGCAGCGTCTACCCAGCAGTTGACGAAAATACTGGCTCTGAATGATGTCGAAGTTGTGAGCATTGGAAAGAAATCTGAAACGCTGGAGGACTACTTCTTGAAGCTGACCGGGGAGGTGAAATATCATGCTTAAACTCATTAGGCTGGAATGGAAAAAGAATAATGTAGGCAAGTACATTCGCAATGTGGTTATCGTGTCGGCTCTGATCTGCCTGTTCATATTTGCCCTTTGCTATTTGGGAATTGCCAATGATCCTGATACGGGTGTTCCTGATGCGGCGCCGGGTAACAGTGCGATTTCTTCCTCTATCGAGCTGTTTACAAGCATGGCTTTTCTGGTGTTTACCAGTGTCATGTTGTCCACATACATTGTGAGCGCCTATAAAAACAAAACCATGAGCTTAATGTTTTCGTATCCAATTAAGCGACAGAAAATTCTCATTTCTCAAATGTTAGCTGTATGGATTTTCAATTTCGTGGCTCTGGTGCTGACAAAACTATTGATTTACGGCTGCATTTTACTTGGTTCACAATTCATGGTTTCCTCATTCCCACTGGACTACAACATGGCAAGTATGGGGTTCTATATTCAGTTACTCTTAAAGTCCGTTGTCATTGTAACCATGAGTTTTATCGCCTTGTTTATTGGTATGGCTATGAAGTCCTCAAAAGCTACCATCGTATCATCTTTTCTGCTGATCTTTTTGACACAGGCTAATGTGGGCGATTTTTCTTTGGCGGATAATGCCATTCTTCCTGTTGTACTTATGGTACTTTCCTTAATTTTTGCATTTCTCTCGATTTACAATGTAGAAACTAAGGATTTGACATAAATGCTCAACGAAATGAAAGTTCTTATAGTGATGCCAATTATAAATTGATATTAAGAGTTAATTAAACTGCCGGACGACGGCAAAGAAAAAAAGCCGTCGTACAGCAGACACATTTCCACGCGCCTATGAAGCGGCGGCTTTGAGAAAATCAGAGCCGCCGTTTCTTTTTGCTGTCGATTTTTCGGGAAAGCTCCCGAAGTATGTCGTTGTCGATCCCCTCCTCCTTTCGATTCACTCGTCAATCGCCTGTGAATCGAAATGGAGGTACATAATGAAGAAAGTCAATCTTAGGGACTTATATCCCGATGTTTACAAAAATGATCACTTTGTAGAAGTAACGGAAGATGTGCTGGAGACGATCCGAGCCGCTGAGCGCGCAGAGGCTGCCTATGACCGGAGGATGTATCGCTATAAGGCGCATTACTCCTTGGACTGTGACAATGGCATTGAAAATGCGATCCTGATGAAGCCCCAGATACCGGAAATGCTTTTGGAGGAAAAGCAGCTGCGGGAGCAGCTCTATACTGCAGTGATGGCTCTGCCGGAGAAGCAGGCTAAGCGGATCTATGCCCGGTATTACCTGGGGATGCGCGTGAGCGAGATCGCCGCAGCGGAGGGTGTAGACCAAAGCCGTGTCCGTGACAGCATCCGGCGCGGTCTGAAGCAGCTGGCAAAATATTTTTAGGATAGAATAACAAAGGGCGCAAGGTCTCAAAGTGCTTCTGGCACAGGACCTTGCGCCCCATCTATTGCAGTAGCTTTAGAGGAGTATTTCGCAGAGTTGTCTTTGGATGCAAAAGAAGCAGGAGACCTTTTCAGATTTCCGGCTTCTTTTGTGCTAGTGATAAATATCCAAAATGCTTTTGACTTAACTCAAGTGGGCTTTTGGGATTGTATCTATAGAGTCAAAAGTCAAGATGATTTTACATCCACAGTTAATCTTACTGTCAATGTTCATAGTCCCTTCATGTGCTGCTACAATTTGTCGAACCAAAACAAGACCCAGCCCATGTCGAAGATCTAAGCGCTCATCTGTGCTTTCTAAATAATGAGGTTTTTCTTTTAGTTCTTGTAGTTTTTCTTCAGAGAGTCCTATACCATCGTCTTGCACAATAAGCTGAATGGTATTTTCCATCCGTCTTAAAGATAACAGAATCCTACATCCCAGCGGGTTGTGCCTCATACTATTTTGAACAAGATTATTCACGGCTCGTGAAATCAATCTGGCATCACATTCTAATATAGTGTTTTCAGCATCAGTAGCAATTTCAATTCCAATATTATAGCTATCGGAAATTCCCATGTTCAACAGGTCTGCTACATAGGATCGCAGCAATTTGGATAAGCGAACCATCTCTTTGTGAAGTGGCTGCATTTCATATTCCAACTGTGAGACTAAATTCAAATCCTGCACCAGTTCTTTAATTTTTACGCTTTGCTTCCGTACTATTTCAGCCTGTTCTTGGATGGTCTGGCTGGCAGATTCATTTTCCGCAATGCGGCCCGCATACCCCATAATCATGGAGAGCGGTGTGCGGATGTCATGGGAAACACCGCTGATCCAGTTCGCCCGCGCCTCATTTTGTCTGTTCAAAATAGAAGAAGCCTTATTCACGCTATTGGCAATTTCCGATAGTTCGCCGCTGATATGAAGTGAAACCGGCTTTCCGTCTGCTAAAGTTTCCACAGCAGACACAATCGGTTCGGTATTACGGATGATTTTGCGTTTGGAGAAATAATAGGCACAAAAGAGGCACAGTACATCCAATCCCAACATTCCAAGCACAAAGACGGGGAGCCGTCGAAGTGCTGAAATGGAATAGTAATTGCTGGTGAGTTTTGTATAGCTGTCTTTTGGATAACCCAATACCAACAGTCCATCATCGGTGTTCCAGACAAAAACCGGATAATCTTCAATATATCCTTTTGAAAACAATGCGACATCTTGAATAGTGTAACTTTCCGGCACTTCATCGGGCAAATCAACCGACCAATAACACTGTCCATCAGCGTTGAGATAAATTGCCCAAATATGATTCTGCCGGAGCTTTTGTACCGCATTGTCTAATAATCGCTCCGGTGTAGCGGCGGCAGCAGTCATTTCCAACATAGATTGCGGGGAAGAATTTCCATAATCCTCAGTCACAATCTTTTGAAAAGTTAGACTAAATACTACTGCGTTAAGAAACAGCAATATCAGGATAAAGGCAGCAAAAGACGCAAGATGTTTCGATATATAACTTGCAAATGATCTCATGGCATCACTTCCTTGCTATCAGCTTATAGCCCAATCCTTTAATGGTTATCAGGGACACAGGTTTTGATGGATCGGTTTCAATCTTTTCCCGGACACGCCGGACATGAGCGTTTAGGCTGTTTTCATAGCCAAAAGGGTTATCACCCCATAATGCTTCACAAAGAGTATCTACGGTAACAATTTTTCCCGCATTGCGGGCAAGGGTTTCCAGCAAGGTGTGTTCTTTGGCAGTTAGAGAAATAATCTCACTACCCTTATGGACTTCGGCTCTACTGAAATCAATCGTACACCCATCTAAAACAAGCAGCGGAGAATCCTCTTTATAAGTTCGGCGCAGCACCGCATAGATACGCAGTAATAATTCCTGTGGCATAAAGGGCTTTGAAATGTAGTCGTCTGCCCCAAGCCCCAAGCCCGATAGTTTGTCTGATGCTTCGTCTTTTGCTGTCAGAAAAATAATCGGCACATTGGTAAAAGTGCGGAGCTGCTGCATCAGAGAAAAGCCATCCCCATCCGGCAGCATGACATCCAAAACAATTAAATCGGGAGTTTCCTCTTTTGCGGTCAAAATAGCTTCTTTGACCGACGTAGCGGTAAGGACAGTTTCAAATCCCGCATCTTTCAATATATCTGATACCATCTTCAATAACTCCTGCTCGTCATCTACCAACAAGAGCCTTTTACTATGCAAAAAGGAATTATCCATAGCATCCTCTCCAATCTGATTTTCTTTATTTTTATTATATCATATGCTGTCCACTTTGCAGCCTCGCTTCTTAAAAAAGTAAGGTAAAAGTAAGGACAGGAGAATGTAGATGTCAGGTTGAAGTTGTATCATAAAAACATCGAAAGGAGATGTTTCTATGGACTATATCATTACAACGGAACAGTTGACAAAGAAGTACAAAAATTTCATCTCGGTCAACAATGTTTCGCTTCATATTCGCAAGGGCAGCATTTACGGTTTCCTTGGCCCCAACGGTGCGGGAAAATCCACGACCATGAAAATGCTGCTGGGCCTGACTGCACCGACAAAGGGCAGTTTTACCATTGACGGGAAGCAGTTTCCGGGTGATCGGATTGCCATTCTCAAAGAGATAGGCTCTTTCATTGAAGCTCCGTCTTTCTACGCAAACCTGACCGGGCGGGAAAATCTCGATATTATCCGCCGCATTTTGGGGTTGCCAAAAGCCGATGTGGAAGATGCTCTGGAGTTGGTGGGGCTGACCGAGTTTGGCGACCGGCTGGCAAAGAAGTATTCGCTGGGGATGAAGCAACGCTTGGGCCTTGCCGGGGCACTGTTAGGGCGTCCGCCGATTCTGATCCTGGATGAACCCACTAACGGCCTTGACCCGTCCGGCATCCACGAAATCCGCAATCTGGTAAAATCTTTGCCCAGCCTTTACGACTGCACGGTGCTGATCTCGTCCCATATGCTATCTGAAATTGAATTGATTGCGGATGACATTGGAATTCTCAACCACGGGCGGCTGCTGTTTGAGGGTAGCATGAATGATCTTCGTCAATACGCCCTGCAATCTGGCTTCGCTGCGGACAATCTGGAAGATGTGTTCCTTTCTATGGTTGAGAAAGACAACATGGATAGAAAGCAGAGGGCAAAATTATGAAAACGCTGGCAATCGAACTTCGGAAAGAAAAGCGAACCGGCGTAATCCCCGTGTTGCTGGCTGTTGGCATCTTGGGAGCTGCCTACGCATTTGTCAATTTCATTGTGCGGAAGGACACGCTTTTGAATCTGCCGTTGGCTCCGATGGATGTCCTGCTGACCCAGCTTTACGGCATGATTATGGTGCTGAACCTGTTCGGCATCGTAGTTGCGGCCTGCATGATCTACAACATAGAGTTTAAGGGAAGCGCTGTCAAGAAGATGTATATGCTTCCCGTAAGCGTTCCCGCGATGTACCTGAGCAAATTCCTGATTCTGACGGTCATGTTTCTGGTTGCAATCATGCTGCAAAATTTGGCACTTGCACAGATTGGCATGACGGACTTACCGGACGGAGCATTTGAAATGGGTACGCTGGTGCGCTTTGCCGGATACTCTTTTATTACATCCATGCCGGTGTTGTCGTTTATGCTGTTGATTTCCTCGCGTTTTGAAAATATGTGGGTGCCGATTGGAATTGGTGTCGCTGGTTTTCTAAGTGGTATGGCTCTTGCAAATTCGGAGGTGGCACTTTTGCTGATACATCCTTTTGTGATTATTTTGAAACCGGCGGTAGCTATGAGCGCCCAGCCAGATCTGATAGTTACCCTTGTTGCTTTGGCAGAAACACTGTTGTTCCTTGCCGTAGGCTTGTGGTTAGCGAAATACAGACGCTACGAGTAAGGAGGGATGATAGAAATGAATTTTTTGGATTTACTCAAAATCGAGTTTATGAAAGTAAGACGCTCCCAAATTATACCCTTGATTTTCATTGCGCCTTTATTGGTAGTGATTTCCGGGGTTGCAAGTTTGAGCAACTATTTTACGCCGGAATACACTAATGCGTGGCCTGCCATGTTCATTCAAAGTGCGCTTGTCTACGCCTACTATCTGCTCCCGTTCAGCATGATTGTAGTCTGCGTGATGATCGCAGGGAGAGAAACAGGAAATAACGGGATTCTGAAAATGTTGGCATTGCCGGTCAGCCGCTATGCATTATCCATTGCAAAGTTTTGTGTGCTTACCTTTTATCTGTTCATGGAGATGGTGGTGTTTCTTGTTGTGTTCGTAATCGCTGGGGTGGTTGCGACACAGACAATGGGAATAACAGAAACCTTACCGATCCTGTATCTGTTGAAATGGTGCTTAGGATTGTTTCTGACAATGCTGCCATGTATTGCGGCTATGTGGGCAATCACCGTACTGTTTGAAAAGCCGCTTCTTTCCGTGGGATTGAATTTGTTGTTTGTGATTCCAGGTGTATTGGTTGCAAATACGCCGCTGTGGATTGTTTACCCGTACTGTTACAGCGGTTATCTCGTATCCTGTTCGCTCCATGATTTTACAGCAGAAACTTCCGATGCCGCATTTTCGATGTTTCCGTTCTTGCCGTGTGCGATTGTAGTGTTTGGTCTGTTTTTCGCGCTGGCTGTCACCCAATTTGGGAAAAAAGAAATGAGGTAAAACTATGGAAAAGAAAAAACTTCAATCAGTCAGTATCGCTGCGCTCATTGTGAGCATATTGCCACTGGCTGCTCTTGCCCCGTCACTCCTGCATTTTTCGCTGTCGGCCGGAATCCAAACTGCTTGGGCCGGAGCCAATATCGTTTTTGCCCTGCTGGGTCTGAACCTTTCAGTGGTATGTGTGCGGAGCAAGGAAAGCCGCAGCATTATCAATATCGCATCCACAGCGATCAGCGTTTTTTGGGCACTGCTGATGGTGGGAATCGTTGCACTTGCCTTGTTCCTTACTTTCGTTCAATGAGGAAACGGCTATGTGTAAAATTGGAAAAATTATTGGATGCTGTCTGATTGCGGTTTCTTTGCTGGCCTTTACTGCCTGCTCCGGCCTCGATAGGTTAAGTGAAAATCTCAAGGATGGAGCAGAGCAATTAAGCAACGCTCTTATAACTCCTTATCAGTCCTTTGAGGGTAGCCGAACTTCGGATAATGATTTTTTTCGGGCCACCTATGACGCTTCTGTAACTGGATTTAACGGACAGGATATTTTAGTTGCAGACACTGACCTCAAGGAAAATGAGTGCCGTGAAATTGTAATCCGATACCAGCTTGATTCCCTTGACGGCAACTGTCAGCTCATTTACATTTCCCCGGACTTAGAGGAGCAAGTGCTTTTTGAATCTGCCAGCGGAAGTGTTGCCGTTCAGCTTCAAGCAGGAGCGAACTACATCGGAATTACCGGTATAGACTTTTCAGGCACAATCCAGATTACCGTGGAGTAAGCGGCAGAATGATATGAAACGAATATTGATAGTGGATGATAACACGGAATATCTGCAAATCCTGTCATCCGTGCTATCGGGTGAATTTGAAAACACCCTTTCTGCTGATGTCTGGCGATGACAGCAGGGCATTAGAGCAAAAAGCCAAACTATACTATGGTGACTTCTGCTGCAAAACGGATTTTGATTTAGTCGAAAAAATAAAAGCCTTAGTCAACAATTAAATACAGATGCTATCTGCCGGACGACGGCAAAAGAAAAAACCGTCGTACAGCAGATACATTTCCACGCGCCTATGTAGCGGCGGCTTTGAGAAAATCAGAGCCGCCGTTTCTTTTTGCTTTTCGGACCGATGCTTATGCAATCAGGAGGGCGGTATATAGGAGGATACCGCCATGTCAATTTTCGGCATTCATAGTACCCATGAGTTACACCAATTAAAAAAAGCCTTGCCCCTCCTCCGGGGAGGTATGACTGCCTATCGGCATTATCGTTCCTACTAAAGCAGAAGAATCATAGTCATTTTTGTTGCGCCAGTTTCCCATTGCGGGGAGCTGGTGCTTTTTATTTGTCGATTTTTCGGGAAAGCTCCCGAAGTATGTCGATGCCGATCTCCGCCTCCTTTCGATTCACTCGTCAATCGCCCGTGAATCAAAATGGAGGTACATAATGAAGAAAGTCAATCTTAGGGACTTATATCCCGATGTTTACAAAAATGATCACTTTGTAGAAGTAACGGAAGATGTGCTGGAGACGATTCGAGCCGCTGAGCGTGCAGAAGCTGCCTATGACCGGAGGATGTACCGCTATAAGGCGCATTACTCCCTGGACTGTGACAACGGCATTGAAAATGCGATCCTGCTGAAGCCCCAAACACCGGAAATGCTTCTGGAAGAAAAGCAGCTGCGGGAGCAGCTCTATACTGCAGTGATGGCTCTGCCGGAGAAGCAGGCTAAGCGGATCTATGCCCGGTATTACCTGGGTATGCGTGTGAGTGAGATCGCCGCAGCGGAGGGTGTAGACCAAAGCCGTGTCCGTGACAGCATCCGGCGCGGTCTGAAGCAGCTGGCAAAGTATTTTTAGGATAGAATAACAAAGGGCGCAAGGTCTCAAAGTGCTTCTGGCACAGGGCCTTGCGCCCTACTACTGTAGTAGCTTTGGGGTGCAAAAAAGCAGGAGACCTTTTCTGGATCTCCTGCTTAGTAAAGCTGTGTAGATTTAATTGTGATTGGGTTGCCAGTTATACAAACTGGAAGTTGTAGTTTATATTTTATTTTCAAATTATGGACTGTTCAATAAATGCTTTTACTGCATATACATCTTTTAATTCTTCATATCGAGGAAATCCATCAGAATTATGCTTTGAGTAAGTCAAATGAAAAATATAGTAGATGTCCGCATTCCTTCCGTTGTCAGTAACATATAACACATCATCATTAGATTCACACTTTGCTACTGCCCAAATTCTTTTGCCATATAAGAAGTGATCTTCCCCAATCTCATTTTTCAATTCAGTAACAAACATTCCAGCTGCCTGTGTTAAAGGAAGTATATACCAGTTAAAATCTTCACCATATTTATCATATAAATCACTAAAAACTTCTTCTATTGTCATTATCAATTCCACCTTAAATTCAAGTTGCTATTTATATTATACTTCATCCACTTAAAGAATGGAAGATTTCTTCTTGCCTCCCAAAGCAAAAGCACCTGTTATTTTCAAAACGAAAATAGCAAGTGCCTTAAAGTTCCATATTCAATTTTGGGTGCAAAAAAGCAGGAGACCTTTTCGGATCTCCTGCTTAGTAAAGCTGTGAAGATTTATTAGTAAGAAGATGTCTAAATTTTATTTCTCATCTTCTACAAATTCAAATAACTCCTCCACTGTAACATGAAATACTTTTGCAATATCCATGGCTAATTTAAGAGACGGATTATATCTGCCATTTTCAAGGTGAACTATCGTTTCTCGTCTCGCACCAACAAGCTCTGCAAGTTCGCTTTGCTTATATCCTGCCTGCTCACGATATTCTTTAATTTTTGTAACAAGAGCCATATCATACCCCCTTGCTATCTATAATCACAAACATCAATGTTCTAATAATAGATAAAATCAAAATAGTTAAAACTATAATCCACCCAACTACTCCCATATTGATAGCATCAACATGACCCAAAACAGCACATCCCCAGGCAACTACAACCATAACAGCGACAAAAACCTTCAAGCAAAATGAATCACATCGTTTCAAGTTTCGCTCTGCCATTTCATCAATTCCTTCCTTTTTGTATTTCTTAATTCTCATTTGCTGAAATGCAAAAAAAAGCAGCAAGGAAACAACCAAGTACAAGCTGTAAAGTTAGATACCAGTCTTTCCAATCCGTTCTTGCCCACATCCAGTAGTAAGATGCAAGAATGATTGCGTAGATTATTTTTGTTCCAACAATTTCTCTTAAAGATACTTTTTTATTCATGTTTCTTCCTCCAATGTTATATATTTCGCACTTGTGATGTTATAAATATATCACTCGGATATACAAATGTCAATAGTAAAAGTGAAATATTTTTAACTTAGTTTTCTGACAAACTTACCCTCCCAAAGCAAAAGCACCTGTCATTTTCAAAACGAAAACAGCAAGTGCCTTAAAGTTCCATATCCAATTGTGGGTGCAAAAAAGCAGGAGACCTTTTCGGATCTCCTGCTTAGTAAATCTGTGAAGATTTAATTGTAGTTGGGTTGCCAGTTATACAAACTGAAATTGTCACTCTAAAATAAATGGAAGCATAATCATAATAATTCCAAATAGGGCAAATAAAACACCACCGATTTTTGTGGCTTTCAAATAGAACTCAGATGGTTCATCTGCACGATAAGATTTCCATTCTTCTGTTAATTTCCATATTAAGCCCGGCTTTAAGAAGATAAACATACCTAACGCAAAGATTATGATTCCACCACCAATAGACCACCACATATTTACCATCTCCTTTATCAAATTCTAATTTCTGGTTTTACTTAACTTTAGTGTAGCTCTCCATACTAAAAGTTTCTAAATCAAACACTACCGCAACAACATTGTCCTCATTTTCTTCAATAAGCCATAAGCGAGTCCATAAGGTTTGATCGTTCATATTGGTAGCAGTTTTATCCTCACCATCGGTAATGATTTTTTCGGGATCTAATTTTGTTACAAAAATGTTTTCGGGTTTAAGACCTGGCAGGCTGCTTTGAAGTTCCTCCTCTGTTACTTCTGCTATTTCCATTGCTTCAGCACCGTTATAATACTCAACATCTCCGTACCAGTAGTTATCGTTAACATTCTCGATGGATTTTAACCACATAAACTTATCGTCAACGAATTTATAACCAGCACCAGAGCCGGTATCTATTTCCCATGTTCCTTGTATCAGTGCATTATCATCGTTATTCTCTTTGCTGTCAGCAGCACCGGCGCAAGCGGTAAGCCCAAATAGTGTAAAACAGATCATCAGAATAGCTGCTGCCATTCTGAAAAACCCATTTTTGCGGGATTGGATCATATTCCTATCATAGTTCATAGGTAACCTCCAAATTATATCCTCGTTCGTTTCGTAAACCATTCTCCATTGAAAAATGAAGAAAATCTTTTATTCCCGTTCCCGTCTACTCCGTTTTTTCTTTCGGGGAGTCTGGCGGCGGAGAGAAGGTCTGAATGCAATCCTGCCGGATCAGCGTCACATCCTGAGAAAGAAAAGCAGCGACACGATCCTGTTCGGAAGTTTGCTCTGGGAAAAAGGACGCAAATTTCTGTGCTAGCTGTTCTTCTTTTTCATACAGTTTAAGTGTGCCTTCGTATCCAATCAATTCTTTCAGCACAGCAGTAAATTCCTTGTACCGGTTCCCTCGAATATCCAGATCGACTGTCGCTTTGGCAGTCATGCCGTTAAGGTAAAGTACCTTCAGGGAAGTATGGTTCCTGAACCGATTCATTGTGAACCATAAAGCCAGCTTTTTTGAGAGTAGCTTACCGCCAATCAGCATCCAGTTCTGGCTTTGGTATATTTCCAGATACTTTTTCATGCCCTCATCTTCAAACTCTATTGGTTCAAAATGTTCTCCATCCAGCAGCAGCTCCAACTGTTTTTTGCTGAGAATCTGATTCAGTACCGGTATGTTCCGGTAAGGCGCGCAGATATAGCGTCTCATTTTTCTGAAACAGCGCCACAACCAGAACTGCTGTACCAAGTAAAAACAGGAAAAGCTCTCCATCCATTTCGATTTTTCCGGTTGCCGTTACCCAAATGCCACGCAGAACCAGCACGACGCCAAAGCCCCACAGTCCGAAAATCAACAGCTTTTTCAGCGGATGAAAATGAATCCACTCAATAATCTGTACTTGTTGCTTGCCGCTCATCGGTTCATTTCGTAAAAGTCGGCGGGCGATCCACTGATTCAACAGTTGTGGAGTCCATGCAACGCCAAATAGAAAAACTGCAATACCGGCATAAAGGGCAATCCCGATCCAACCAATATCCAGATAAGACTCCAAAAGCAGTAAAAGGATAATGGGCAGAATCATGGTGAGAAAAAGTGGTAAAAATGATTTTTTGCGTCCCTTCTGGAGATTTAGGTCATTGAAAGCAGAAGTAATGCACAGGGCAAAAATCATCACAGCCGATATTCCGCCGGACACCCAGTTTTTAAGGTCACCGAAACGCATCACATGCTCGGCTTTGTGCATATTCGGAAATTTCCCAGTAATACCTGCATAGAGGCAAAATCCCAAATAAGCCAAAGCTAAAAGTGCCCCTACCAGCTTCAAAATTGTTTTTCCTGAAAGTTTTCGTTTCTCCATCTTCGTCGTTTTCCTATAAAATCACTGTTATATCCGTTTTCCGGTATTCGTGTCGATAAAATATCTTCTGGTATTGTCAAAACAGAATTCCAAATCCGTACCTACCGGCATATCATATACAGCCAAAACTGCCGGTTCAATGTTTGCAAGGGTATTAAAGTCTACAACTATGGAATTTTCCGGGTTATCTAAGTATTCCTGTGTATCGTTATCCCCGATTGCCCGCCAGCCATTATCAGAAGGATTTACACTTTCCTCTCTAAAAAACCATTTCAGCTTAGAAGTTCCCTCATAAATTGATTTCGTGATGATCACTCCGCCAGCATTTTCAATAAAAGTGATTTGTTTATTTTTGAAAAATCCCATTAGCATTACCTCCTCCGTGTTTATAAGGCATTGATATAATCCGCTCTATTATCCGAGTTTGGAAACAATCTGGCAGAACATCTCAACATTTTCTTTCTGCCCCTGAATATCAGAGCCAATCGCATTGTTCATCAAAGAAATTTTCATTTTTTCTTTTCCAAAATGCAGCATTACGACTTTTCTTCCGGGCAGCAGCCCACCCTTGACTTCTGCTTTTGTTATGCTGCTTAGGGGCAGAGAAAGCCGGTTTTCAATTTTGGAGACATTAACGGAATTTACAATGACCATATTCAGGTGTTGCTCGGTAACTCCCAGATAGCAGTAAACATTGCTCAGTGCGCCCAATGCAGCGGCTGCCCCCCCCTGTCAGTGTAGAAAGTCCTCCAATCAGTGCATAGGTATCGGCCCCAGCCATGATGACCGCCCATAACTTGCACTGATAGGCTTCGTTTTCGTTCAAAATGGCTTCCAGCATTTTATTTTTATCTTTTTCATTCATTGTAAGCATAATTATTCCTCCTAATTATTGTTTTAAGTTGAGAACGCCGGATGCAATCCTTTGATATATGCACCCGGCGTTCAAAAGCATTAGTCTACTTTCAAATTTTTGTCCAGGATCACCAGTTCGCCGTTGCGTTCAATGATACCAGGCTGAACCACGACGATTTTCAGACCTTCCTGCAATTCCAGATACTGTGAAGCATAACCCCAAACCTTGACCTGATCGCCTTCCTCAAGCTCAATGGCAGTGCTTACAGTACCATCTTCATTCAAAATCTGGTTAGCAATACAGTAGAGCTGGCCGGTTGTATCCTCTGCGATGTAGAGAGACACATCCGAAGCGAGCGGCGTTCCGGCAATAGATTTATATTCACCGACTTCTTCGCCCCAAATAGTACCTTCACTGTAAAATCCAACGGCCATATTTTCTTCATATCCCTCGATGATCGCATTGAAATCCTGAGCATACGGCTCCATCTCGGCTTTTGTAGTATCCTTGTAAGCGGCAATCTTTTCATTAGATGCCTGTTCTTTTATCTCTTGCGGCTGATAATCCTTGTATTCAAAAACATTGTCCGAAGCAAGCGTGATTGCTGTGTAGTCATCATCCAGAATGACTTTATAAACAGCAATTTCATCATCATCAACAGTACGATTGATGTCGATATTTCCTGCGGAATTCAGTTCATATCCGTCTACACCGTCCAATGCCTTTTGTAAAGCTGCGTTGGACATCGCACAGTTGATCCCATTGAGCGTTACAAAGAAATCAGGATTTGGTTGATCCTTATCGGCAGAGTATTCCAGTTCTACCACCGTTCCGCCCTCAGCAGGCTTGCATGGCTCTGTCCCGGCATTTACGATTGCAACATCTATTTCCTGATCGTCTTTGGAAAGTTCCCCATAAATACGCTCGCCGGGTTGCAGAGAAACCTCTGCTGCATCATATTCTTCCGTTTCCAAACTCCAGCCGGCTTGTATCAGCTGGGAAGTTTCCAAAGGAAGTGTGTAGTAAGTGCCATCCAGTACGAACTCAGGTGTCCCGTCATTTTTCAGCTGAGACAGAATGGCCTCATCCGTATAGCCTTTATCGCTGCCCGCAGCTGCCGGAGCTGATGTCTGAGGTTTTGAGCCGCATCCGGCCAGCATACTGCATACCAGCACACATCCTGTTAGTAAAGCAATCCATTGTTTTTTCATAAGTGTAAATCCTTTCTGCGATTCTATCAAATTTGTTTTATGTATGAACAACTCATATCCTATATAAAGGTCGATTATGCTCCGATCAGCGTCATGACCACATAGAGTACGATAAGCAGGAGAGCAAGACACATTGCACAGAAAACGGCAATCGTCGTTTTGACCCTGTGCCGCTCCTTTAATGTCAGAACCATCATTGCAAGTACATCAAAGGAAAAGAAAAACTGGCAGATTCCAGCTAAAACCGCCAACCATTTCGGATGAATGCCGTCTTTGTATGACTTTATCAGATAAGCGATAGCATAGGGAGCTGCCCCTAATAGAATCCCGTATCCAAAAATCAAAAAAACAATGGTTACCAGTCCAAACAACGCCATCAGCGGCAATGGGAAGAATGCCATCAGCGTTACATATACGGTGATGCTCCCTCCGATCAGGAAGAACGGGATCAGTCCATACTTGATGATCAAAGTGCAGTTCAGCAATGTCTTTCTAGACCACTTTCTTCCTACGGTCAGCACAACAATCAAATTGACGATTCCCATGATAAAGGGCAGAAGGATCAATACTATCTGCAATTTGATTGCATTGTCAAAACAGCCTGCCAAAAGGAAGAATGTATAAGACACAATTACATAGAGTACCGGGAGGATATAAGTCATTTAACAACCTCCTTTCTGCGCCGGATCAACCAGAGAATCAGCCAGATCAAGCAGACTGGGAACGAGAACAAGCCCAAAATAAAAACTCCGGCTCCAAACGATCCAAGGATTGAGTCCCCGGTGGAGATATTGCTGATGATTCCGAACAGTGCCAGACCAACGCTGAAAGAGAGCCAGCAAAAGAAAGCATATTTACTCTCTTTGGCGCTTGCGAGTACTCTTGATTCTCCCTTTTTGTTTCCAAGCTTGGTTTTTAGCTGTTCGCTTATAAGTCGTTCCTGTTCCTCTAATTTGGTATTTCCGATCGCCCTTGCGTAATCTCCCCGAAGCAGGTGATACCCTATTTTATCCTGCGTATTTTTTGCTCGATGCAAAAACTGCTCCAAAGTTTCTTCCGCTTCTGTCCAGCGCTGTTGGTCCAGCAGAGCGGAGAACCAGTTCGCTGTAATGATGTTTTTGGAATGTTTGCTGAATGCCCAGGGACGCCAGCGATCCAATCCCTGTTTCAAATTCTCAAGATTATGGTCGCTTTGATATGACACCACATAGGGGTTCAATTTCTTTGCCAGCCAGTGTTCATATTTGCAATATGCGAAAAAGCATAGAGCAAGCAGCGCAAGAAACACTACAACAGCAATCCACATAGTCTCGTAAGAAAAAAAGTGATCATAAATCAGGCATGCAGCTCCAGAGAGAGCCGCAATGCTGAAAATTGGCCATGGATTTCTCATAATAGCAATATCTCCAATCATCTGTTTGAATAAAGATTCCGATATGGTCAAATTGTCATATCTATATGCAAACATTATAGCATTTGCATGATCTTTCGTCATCATTTTTCTGCTGTATGGCTAGGAATTTGATTGTAAACAAATTATGAATAAATTTAGATAAAAACTATTTTCGTTCTTTCTTAGATTGTACTACTAATCAGAGTGGAGATAAAACTGGATGAGTTCTTATTTTGCATCTTATAACAAAAATATTTTGATAAAATTTTGTTTGAAGCGTCTGTTTTTTGCTCTTTTTGTCAGTGTTAATAAGAAGGACAAGTTTTCCCCCTTCAACAGCACTTTGCTACAATTTCATAGACAGCATAACAGGTACATAACCCGTGTACGAGCGAGTGTGGAACGCCGCGAAGATAGAGCAGACAGGGAGGTGATGAACAAAGCTGTTTTGGAGCGATCTACGATTTCACAAAACGGATGGTGGCAGATTCGGCGCGAGGACTGCACGGGGGCTTAAAGATACTTCCTCACGGCCTCCTAAAGACTTGGGGGGAACCCTGCGGCGCACGAGTAAAACGACGCTGCGGAGTTATGACAACCGCGCCAGCGGAGACCTGCTATGTTCCCATCGTCAGGGTTGCGTGGCAAATGTGACGAGAATTGAGTCATATTAAAATAGGAAGCGATTGATTTCTTTGTTGGTCGTTTTTTATTCAAAATCAGATACCATGCGCTGGCAGTTACGGCTGCCAGCGTATTCATGTGATTTTGAAAGCACGACGATAACCTTGACAGATTGGAGGGAATATGGACTATGGAAAAACTCATTACACGAAAAGAAGCTGCTGAAATCTTAGGAATCAGCATCGCAACGCTGGATGCCGCCCGTAACAACGGCTTGATCTCTTATGTGCAGTATGTTCAGAATAGCTGTGTGTATTTTACTGCGGCGGGTCTCCAGGAGTATATCGCAAAATGTACGCACAGGGCAAAGCCTGTTGAGAGAAGCACAACTTACCGTAAGCCTCGGAGCGGAAGATCGTGAGCCGGTCCGTATTCTTGATGGAATCAGGAGTAGTGTCTGATAAAACAAAGGTACAGCGCTGGAGACTATTCTTAGGAGGTGGAGGAATTGGCAAATAGAAAAATAATGCTTCCCCAATATGGCACAGTTATGAAAAGAGGTGTCCTATATTATAGGACCAGAATCAAAGATGCGAATGGAAAGCTCATAGCTCTCTACGCAAAAACACCTGAAGAACTATATAACAAAGAAACGCTTGCATTGGAACAGATTGAGAATGCCACTTTTCATCGGAAAACGCCCACAGTTGCAGAGTATTGTGAAAAGTGGCTGCTGATGCAGTCGGTTCATGTACGAGCTACTACTTTGACGGATTACACCTCAAAGGTCAGGCGGCATATTATAGCGGAATTGGGAGATAAACGGATGAATTGAAAACCAAGGCTGCGGAGAGAAATATCCCCCTCCCTGTTTGTTTGGCCGAGTGCTTGAAAGCAGCAAAGGAAACTTCGACTTCGGAATATGTAGTTTCAAACCGGGATGGCGAACCGCTGTCCTATACGCAGTTTAAGCGGCTGTGGCAGTATATTGTTACGAGAACGGTCAAGGAACGGAGCTATTATCGGTATGAAGATGGAAAAAGAGTAAAGTATACTGTCACACCTGTCTTGGGAGAAAAGGCCGCTCATAACGGAAAAGTGGTTTACAGCCTGGACGTTGAGGTAACACCCCATCAGTTGCGGCATACTTACATCACCAACCTTATTCATGCGTCGGTAGATCCCAAAACGGTTCAATACCTGGCAGGCCATGAAAGCAGCAAGATTACCATGGACATCTATGCAAAGGTTAAGTATAACAGGCCGGATGAGCTGGTCAGATCAATGAGCTGCGCGTTTGCAAGCTGGGACGCAGCACAGTAATAATAAAATAGGAAATAAAGCAGGAGCGAGGCAAGGATGTCTCGCTCTTTGTTTGTGAAGGATTCTAAGATAAAGAGATAGTTTTGGATAATTCAGGTTGGAAAAAGGAAGGCTCTATATTAATGGCTGAGGAAGGCAGTACAATATCAATAATAGTACCTTCGCCAGGTATACTTTCTACCAAAAGTCCATATTCCTCTCCATAATAACTGTGTAACCTTTGATTTACATTTGCAAGTCCAATAGAGTGATGCCCTTTTGGAGAAGTTTTGCCGGAACACTGAAAAGTTTTTAATTGTTCCTGAGACATTCCACTTCCGTTATCAGCAACCAGGAAATGAAGTAATTCGTTTTCAAGTTGACAGGAAATACTGATATAACATTCATTTTCTTTATTAGAAAAACCATGTTCCACACTGTTTTCTACAAGTGGCTGGAACAAAAATACAGGAAGATTCATCTGCAGGAATTCAGGCGGGACATTAATATCATAGCAGAATTTTCCGGGAAAGCGTATGTTCTGGATAGTCATATAGCGCTGAACCTGCTGGAGTTCTTCCTGAAGAGTTGCAACAGGAAATTTTTCCAGATTATACCGTACAAGTTCAGACATACAAGTAGCAATGGTTTCGATTTCAGGTACATCATGAATTTCAGCAAGTGACTTGATAACATTTAAAGTATTATGAAGAAAATGATGATTTATCTGAAATTGCAGCATTTGAACCCGCATTTGTTGTTCGGCAATCTGAATTTCATAATTTTGTTTCAGGCTCAGAAAGAGACGCTGGCTCATTCCGTTAAAGCTGTCAATCAGTTTGCGCAATTCCTGGTTGGAACCGCAGGATTTCAGATCAATCTGTGTTCCATCGGAAGGATCCAGAATATCGATTTCATGACATAGATTGGAAACCGGACGGGTAAGTATTCTGGACAGGAAAATTGCCAGGATAAGTCCAAGCAATGCGCAGAACAGGAAAATTCCCAGGTAACTGATGATAGTGTCATGAAAAGTATGAGCGATTTTTTCGTTGCTTATGATCTGAACAATATGCCACTGGGTAGTATTATTAATGCATCCATTAATTACAAACTGCCCCAGAGATGTCTTAAGAGTACTTTGACCGATTGCATCCTGTGAAGTTAGAGTATTGCTGAAGTCTTCAAGTTTGGACAAAACAGAGGAAGATATATCTGCTTCTGAAAAAGATGCAAGATTAATTGTGCATGTAAGTTTGTTATCTGCATTATAGATTAAAAGTGTATTTTGTGTTTCACAGGATGAAGATAGGATTTCCATAATTGGAGTAAAATCTATTTCTGCATAACATAGTCCTGTTTCCCGGTAATCGTATCTATCCAGTAAAATTTTGACCATTGGAAGAATACTGTGTCCGGTACTGGAATCTGTCTGCAGAGGTGCAAAATATGTCCGGTTTTTAGAAGTTTCAGCTATTTTTTTCCATTTTTCCATATTAGATTCAATTGTATGACGCTGCTGCGCTGTCTTTACATTATATTCAAAAGAGTAACCGTATCTATTTTGAAAATAGACGGTAAGCATAGAACTGTTCAATTGATTTGTCTGGCGCATTAAATTTCGAAAAACATTGAAATCCTGAGCATATGACAGATAATCTTTTTCGTAATTAGTTATCATGGCTTTGCGTGCGTCATCGTTGAGAAGAGGAGTATCCGCTATTTTTAGTGCATTTTCAAGAAGTGTATCAAGAGACTGGTTCATTTGCGTCAGTGTTGCTGCAGTAGAAGTATTATATTCTGAAGTGATTGTACTGGTTTTTGAAATGGCATTTATTGTGCTTAGAAGAACCGTTGGAAAAATAACGAGAATAAGTGATGACAGAAAAATCTGCATACGAAAAGACAATTGATGTATTTTTTTCATAAAAACCTCCAGATATTTGTGATAGAATATTTTTAAAGAATTATAGCATGTATTTTTTGGAAAAAATAGAAAATATCCTAAGAAATTTTCTATTTTTATAAAACAATCTTTCTATTTTTTTGAAAAGAAGTTTATTATACTGTTTTTAACGGTCAGGGAACTTTGCAAAGCAGAAGACAGTAGAAAATTCAGGAGGTTAGAGAAAGATGACAAAGAAAGAGCGTGTACTGGCAGTAATGAAAAAAGAGCAGGTGGATATGATTCCGGCTGGATTCTGGTTTCATTATAAATCAGATTATACAGTGCAGCAGATGATTGATGAGCATATGAAATTATTCAGAACTACAGATATGGATATTATTAAAATTATGCAGGATTACCCATATCCGATTTCTGGAAAGATAACCTGCGCGGATGACTGGTACCATATCCAGGTAAAAGGAACAGACTCTGAAGAATTTGCAAAAATGGCAGAGATCATAAGAGGAATAAGAAAAGAAGCAGGTAAAGATGTTTTGATCTTCCAGACAATGTTTGGACCTTTTAAAGCTGCATCTATGATTTTTGGTGATGATGTTCTGATGAAATACAGTAAAGAAGCTCCAGAGGCAGTTGTGGCTGGTGTTAAGATTATTGCAGATGCATTGGAAGAGTGGACAAAGGGATATCTGGAGGCAGGAGCAGATGGCATATATTATTCTGCACAGTTTGGTGAAATCGGAAGATTTGAAAAAAATGAATGGGAAGAACTTGTGCGCCCATATGATCTTCAGATTTTAAAAGTAGCAGAGGAAATGCCAGAGAAATATAATATTCTTCATATTTGTGGTGAACCGGAATATCAGTTTGAAACACATGTAGAATGGTTTAAGAATTATCCGGCTGATTTGATTAATTGGTCAGTGAAAGATAATCATTTCAGTCTGGAGCAGGGACGTAAACTTTACAGCAGCGCGATTCTTGGTGGAATGAATAATAAGGGTAATGTATTGAATGGCTCTGAAGATGCAATCCGAGAAGAAGTAAAAGGAATTTTGGACGCGTTTGGAACAAAAGGAATTATGATTGGAGCTGACTGTACGATTCAGGGCGAAAATATCAGCCTTGATCTGATTAAAACAGCAGTGGAAGCGGCACATGCATACAAGAAATAAAAAGTAAAAGGAGAATTATATTATGGGTAAGAAGAGTTTGGCAGCATTACTTTGTGCAACAATGGCAATGACAGCATGTATGTTACCTGCAACAGCAGCAATGGCAGATGAACCATTAAAAATTGAATTACTTTCTAGCAGAAGGG
>ENA-OQIS01000097-OQIS01000097.1-human-gut-metagenome-genome-assembly--contig:-NODE-97-length-23150-cov-4.829822_pt1 | contig 23150 bp, 18 predicted proteins | sample MGYA00242589_ERZ504754 | MGnify/ENA primary metagenome ERZ504754 (study PRJEB26092, sample SAMD00036351) | human gut metagenome | host: Homo sapiens | study: EMG produced TPA metagenomics assembly of...
CACACGCCTTAGCTCCCTCTGATGAAGGAGCCCCAGCAAAGCCAGGTGAGGGAGAGGCCGAGGGCGAAACCCGCCAATCAGGCGGCAGGCAAGCAGCGTGGGGACCAAACAGAATCTTGATCTCAGCAAACAACGAAGTATCTCGCTTGACGCGGAAACGATCGCCAAACGTGAGCACCTGAGCGTTACCCTTCTCATCCAGCACCGCAAGATGTACTTCGCAGTAACCAGGATGATTAGCGAGCACCTGACCGAGTTGCATCATGCGTTGGCGCTCCAACGCCACCGGCGGCAGCGTGATGACCAACGGACGTTCATCCTCGGCTTCCAAGGTCGGAATCTGCATTTCCGTGGCTCTCAGAGAAACGGTTTCGTCGCGCAACTCCACTTGGCCACGAATCTGTACGATGGCGTCCACGGCAAGTTCGGCGGCGGCCGCTTCATAGACCTTGCCGAAGAACATGCATTGGATGGAGCTTTCCATGTCTTCGATGGTCACGATGGCCCAGGGGTTGCCCTTCTTGGATACGCGCCGGTCCACATTGGTGACCAAACCAGCCAACGTGACCTGCTGTCCTTCACCCATCGTTTTGGCTCGATCAACCAGATGCGCGATGGACATTTCACGCAAGGACGCGAGAATCGACTGCATACCGGAGAGCGGATGGTCAGACACATACAGGCCCAACATTTCGCGTTCGAAGTTAAGTTTGGTCTTCTTGTCCCATTCCTCAAGATCGGGTACGGTCACGGAAGCGTCGCCCATGGCCTCCGCTCCCCCATCCTCGGCATCGGAGAACAAATCGAACTGGCCCTCCGCCTGTTTGCGCTTCAGACTCACCACCGAATCGATGGCGGCCTCGTGCACGGTGAGCAGCGCGCGACGGTTCGGGTCAATCGAGTCGAAGGCACCGGCCTTGATCAACGATTCGACCAATCGCCGGTTCAGCGCGGTCAGGGGCACGCGGCGGATGAAGTCCATGAAGTTCACGAACTTGCCGCGCGGGCCTTCGCGTTCGGCGATGATATCGGCCACGGCCTTGTCACCCACGTTACGGATGGCACCAAGACCGAATCGGACGACGTCGCCGACTGCCGAGTACTCGTACACCGATTCGTTGACGTCCGGCGAGAGCACCTGGATGCCCATGCGGCGGGCCTCGCCCAAGTACAGTGCGGTCTTGTCTTTGTTGGTGGCGGCACCTTGCAACAAGGCGGCCATGAACTCGACCGGGTAGTGCGTCTTCAGATATGCGGTCCAGTAGGAGATCAGACCGTATGCGGCGGAGTGCGCTTTGTTGAAAGCGTAGCCGGAGAACGGCACCAGAATATCCCACACGGCCTGGGATGCCTCTTCGGAATATCCGTGCTCCTTCATACCGGCGAAGAACGGCACCTTCTCCTTGGCCAGCACTTCGGGCTTCTTCTTACCCATGGCTCGACGCAGCACGTCTGCCTTGCCCAGTGAATAACCGGCGAGGATTCGGGCGGCGGACTGCACCTGCTCCTGGTAGATGATCAGACCATAGGTCTCGTCAAGCACCTGCTTCAGAGGCTCCTCAAGCTCAGGGTGAATTGGCGTGATCTTCTGCAGGCCGTTCTTGCGCTTGGCGTAGTTGGTGTGCGAATCCATACTCATCGGGCCCGGTCGGTACAGGGCGATAAGTGCGGAAATATCGTTGAAGTTATCGGGCTTCAGGGTTTTCAGCAGTGAACGCATGCCGTCGGAATCGAGCTGGAACACGCCGAGCGTGTCTCCTCGGGACATGAGTTTGTAGGTTTCGGCGTCATCGAGCGGAATCTTGGTGTAGTCGATGGCGGGTTTGCCGTTGGCCTCGATGTTCTTCAGGGTGTCGTGGATGATCGTCAAGTTGGACAGGCCAAGGAAGTCCATCTTGACCAGCCCCAACGTTTCGCACGTGTGGTATTCGAAGGCGGTGGTGATGGTGCCATCGGTGCGTTCCAGCAACGGCGAGGTGTCGGTGATGGGTGCGCTACCCATGATGGTGGCGCAGGCATGTACACCGGTCTGTCGAATCAGGCCTTCGATACCCTTGGCTTCCTCGGTGATGCGCTTGGTGTCCGGGTCGGAATCGTAGAGTTCTCGGAATTCCCTGGCCTCGGCATAACGTTTGGCGGCCGGGTCGAAGATGTCATGCAGGCTGATGTCTTTGCCGCCGGTGGCCGCCGGAGGCAGCGCCTTGGTGATTTTTTCACCGACTGAGAATTCATAACCCATGATGCGGGCGGAGTCTTTCAGGGCCTGCTTGGTTTTGATGGTGCCATAGATCACGCACTGGGCGACCTTATCGGTGCCGTATTTTTCGCCGCAGTATTCGATGACTCGCGCACGACCTTCAGGGTCGAAGTCGACATCGATATCAGGAAGGCTCACTCGCTCAGGGTTCAGGAACCTCTCGAAAATCAGGCCATGCTTGAGCGGATCGAGCTCGGTAATGCCCATGGAATAGGCGACCATGGCGCCTGCGGCCGAACCACGGCCCGGACCCACCATAATGCCGTGGTCCTTGGCCCACTGAATGTAGTCGGCGACCACGAGGAAGTATCCGCAGAACTGCATCTGGCAGATCACACCACATTCGTAGTCGGCCTGCTTCAATACGTCGAGCGGCGGGTTGCCGTCGTAACGCTTCTCCAGACCTTCCTCGACTTTTTTGAGGAACAGGGAGGTCTCATCCCAGCCTTCGGGGCAAGGGAATTTCGGCATGAACGCGCCGTCTTCGTGGTCGTCGAACATCACGTTGCAGCGTTCGGCGATAACGAGCGTATTGTCGCAGGCGTCCGGGTGGTCCTTGAACAGTTCGCGCATCTCTTCGGCGGTTTTGATGTAGTAGCCGGTGCCGTCGAACTTGAATCGGTCCGGATCGTCAAGACGGGAACCGGAGTTGATGCAGAGCATGGCGTCCTGCGCCTGTGCATCTTCGGCGTGTACGTAGTGGGAATCGTTGGTGGCCAGCAGCGGGGCGTCCAGCTTCTTGGCAATGGTCAGCAGGTCGTTGGTGACCTGGGTCTCGATTGTCAGACCGTGATCCATGAGTTCGATGAAGAAGTTGTCTTTGCCGAAGATGTCCTGGAATTCGCCGGCGGCGCGCAGGGCCTCCTCGAATTGACCGAGGCGCAGACGAGTCTGGATGATGCCCGAAGGGCATCCGGAGGAGGCGATCACACCTTTGGAATAGGTGGCGAGCACCTCCTTATCCATACGCGGGTAGCGCATGACGCGACCTTCGAGGTTGGCCACGGACGAGGCTTTGATGAGGTTGACCAGGCCTTCGTCGTTTTCGGCCCACATGGTCAAGTGGGTGATAAGACCACCACCGGAGACGTCGTCGCGGCGCTGGGCTTCGGTGCCCCAGTGCACACGGGACTTGTCTTGACGCGCGGTTTCCGGGGTCACGTAAGCTTCGATGCCGATGATGGGCTTGACGCCATTGGCCACGCAGTTGGTGTACATCTCGTAGGCGCCATGCATGTTGCCATGGTCGGTGATACCGACCGCAGGCATGCCAAGTTCGGCCGCACGCTTGGCCAAATCAGGAATCTTCGACGCACCATCGAGCAGCGAATAGTGCGTGTGGTTATGCAGTTGCACAAAGTTGTTCCCGTAATCAGCCATGCGCTCTACCATACCGTGTGGTCTGGGCGGCTGTTCAGCATTCCCGTCGGCACTCCGCGATGAGGGCGGCGCACAGCATGATGACCTGGGCGACGAGATTGAACCAAATGAGCACGCCGATCAACGCGGCGAACGGGGCAAGCATCGGATTCCGGGAGGCTCCGGCTAATAGTCGCGCACCGAGAAGCTGCATTGCGGAAACCGTCAGAGATCCCAGTAACGCGCCGAGTATCGTGAATCGTCCGGCTTTGATGTGGGAGACCACGCGCAGCAGCAACATGAACAACGCAAAATTCAGCGCGACGCCGGTACCGAAACCGGTCATCTCCAAAAGCACGATGCCGGGCAACGAACTGCTGGGGATGCCGCCCCATTGCAGCAGTCGGCGTACGATGCCGCCGGACACCGTACCGGCCGCGGTCGAAAGAATGAACAGTATTGCGATGGCGATGGCGGCAAGCGTATCGCGTAACCTTGCGACGACGATATTGAGCTCGTCGCCGCAGTCGTCGAACATGGCCCGTACGGCGTGGCGCAGCGAGTTCATCCAGCCGGTCACTGTCCACCAGAATATGGCCAACGTGGCCAGACCGGTCCACGTCAATGCGCTTGACATGGCGCCTAGCGCGGAAGACGTCAGAAACGAGTCGGCCACACCGGGAATGACTTCACGCACCGCGTCAATCAGCATCTGCTGCCAATCAATGTTGCCGACCATGATAAGGCCGAACACGCTCACCGCAATCCAGACGCCGGCAAAAAAGGCGAACAGCAGACCATATGCCAGACCATTCGCCAGCAGGGGGCCGCTCCGCGACACATACCGGTCGAGCACGCGCCCAGGCAGCGAACGTGCCCACGCGTCCGCTCCCCTGTCAATCGCACTCTTCAACCCATGCATAGTTCAACTGTAGCTGTTGCCACCGTTGTTGAAACAGCATGGCGCGAAATCGCATTTAGCCAGCTCAAACGATGGCAACCATCAACGCCCCCACTCAATTGTTCAGAATCGGATACCATATGAGTATTCAATTCATCCGTCGGAGTGCAATGTCAGCAGTCCTCACCAACTGATGTCTTGCTAACCCGCTGGCCGCCCTAGTATCTACTGTTTCTTGTGGTCTTCGTTCAACAGCCAGTCAAGCGCGTATATCTGTCGGATGCCTTCGTGGGAGTAGGGCCGTTCGTCATCCAGCGTAATCAGCGTCTTGGGATAGTTGTCACGCACGGCGCGCAGCGAGGACGGCTCCCGATCCAGCGTCGCCGAATCGTGCACCGATTCGCTGACCTGGTAGTACCGACGTCCGCCTGGCCCGTTCGTGACGAAGTCGATCTCGCTGCCGGAGCTCTGTCCGACATACACGTCGCCCTCGCGGCGCATCAGTTCGAGGAACACCACGTTCTCGAGGAGGCGTCCGATGTCCCGCACGTTGTTGGAGCACAGGATACGTCGCATCCCCAAGTCCACGGCATAGTACTTCTTTTCCTGCTTGAGAATCCTCTTGCCCTTGATGTCGTATCGGTGGGCCGGGTAGAGGATGAACGCGTCGTAGGCCGCGATCGTCGTCGGAACGGGCACGGTCAACGACTAGGAAACGGTTTTTATCAGCAGGAGATTCTGCAATCCGGATGGCATATACCGCCCGGCTTCATTACTGCTTTGGCTCATTTCTGTTCACTTCACGCTGGAGTACCGAGACACGTTGAGCGGAAATACCGGTAATTCACGTACGGTTACCGACCATTGGACTGAATGGTACTCAGCATCCGCAGTCACTTGGGGTATGGTCATGACGGAGAGCCATCATGACCGATCTCTCGTTATTCTGGGATGAATCCGGCGAAGCCGGAACTGAATCTAAATATTAAAACGCATGATGCACACGTCGCGGAATTAGTCCACCAGAACTTCGGCATATTCGGCAGGTTCAGCGGGTTCGATGTGTCGGGCACGCATGGCATCGAGTGCGGCAGCCAAGTCGGCCGGGTACTGGGACCGGACCGTGGTCCAGACGCGGGTGCGGGGATGACGGAATTCGAGCTTCATGGCGTGCAGCCACTGCCGGTCAAGTCCCAAGGCCTCAGACAGCACCGGATTGGCACCATACATGGGGTCGCCGCACAGGGGATGCCCAATCGAGGAGAAATGCACGCGAATCTGATGAGTACGTCCGGTCTCCAGATTCACGGATACCAGAGTGGCCTCATGGCCGAAACGCTCCAGCACATCCCAGTGCGTAACGGCCGGTTTGCCGGCCGGAGTCACGCAGAAGCGGAAATCGGACACTTTGGCGCGCCCGATCGGTGCCTCAATGGTTGCTTTGTTCTCTTTAAGACCACCCTGCACGAGCGCATGATAGGTTTTCTTTACCTCATGCTCGGCGAACTGCCGACGCATCTCGGTGTACGCAAGGTCGGACTTGCACACCAACATCAAGCCGGAAGTGCCTACATCAAGGCGAGAAACAATGCCCTCACGCCCGGCCGCACCATAGGAAGTGATATGCACGCCGCGGTCACGCAGTGATCCGAGCACGGTTGGACCGGTCCAGCCAACCGAGGCATGCGCCGCCACGCCTACAGGCTTATCGACTACAACGACATCATCGTCTTCGTAGACAACGGCCATATCAGTTGCGATAGGCTCAGGCTCGGCCTGTTCCTCCGCCAAATCAAATTCGACGGTCTCCCCCGCCTGCAATGTGCTGGACCGCGCAACTTCACGTCCTAAAACGCGCGCCTGCCCGGAGTCAACCAGATCGGCGGCTTTAGATCGTGAAATACCCAGCATTTTGGCCACGGCTACGTCGAAACGCTTACCCACCAATGCATCGGGAGCAGGGACTATTCGACTCATTACTTGGCGTCCGCCTCCGGCTCAGACTGTAGGGATTCGTCGGATTGCTCGATGAGATCCTTGTGTGAGAACGGCTCCCCCATAAGAATCAGAATCACCAGGACCACACCGGCGACTACCAGATAGATATCCGCCACATTGCCAACGGACCAGCCATAGTTAAGGAAATCCACCACTTTGCCGTCGAGGAAGCCGTCAGCGTACATAACACGGTCAATCAGGTTGCCCAGAGCGCCTGCAAACGCGAAAGAAATCGCCACCGACCATTTCATGGAGACAGTGCGCACCCCAGCCACAGCAAGGGCCACGCAAGCCACAACGGCCAACAGACTGATTACCCAAGTAGCGCCTGATCCCATGCCCAAGGACGCGCCCGGATTACGCACCAAGGTGAAGGACAGCAGTCCGGGAATCACTCGAATGGTCTGACCGTTGGATAACGCGGCCATCGCCCAAGCCTTGGTGAGCTGATCGACAATCAGCGCAGCCGCGGCCACACATGCAAAGACGGCCACGCGGGTGCGCAGCCGTCCCTGTTGGTTCGTCATACGACCTGTACCTGCCTACGCTCAGTTGGTCTTGGACGAGGTCTGGTCGACGTAGTTGTTCGACTCGGAAACCTGCGATGCCAGCTGGCCGAGGTACTCGGTGAGGCGGGCGCGGTATTCAGTCTCGAACTGCTTGAGGCTCTGGATGTTGCCCTCGACGACCTTGGACTGAGCCTGAAGGTTGTCGCGCACCTGCTCGGCATACGTATCGGCTGCAGAGCGGGTGTTCTTGTCGTACGCATCAGCCGCGGAACGAGTGTTCTTGTCATACTCGGCGGCACGCTGCTGCACTTCCTTCTCGTAGTTGTCAGCGTCATCGTGCTGAGACTTGGAGTAGTTGTCCGCATCCTGACGAGTCTTGACGGAGTATGCGTCGGCCTCAGAACGGGTGTTCTGGGAGTAGGTCTCGGCATCCGCGTGAGTCTGGTCACGGTAAGCGTCGGCCTCGGAGCGGGTACGATCCGAATAGGTGTCGGCGTCGGAACGAGTACGAGTGGAGTAGTCGTCGGCCTCGGAACGGGTACGCTCGGAGTAGTTGTTGGCCTTGGTGACCAGATCGTTGTACTTGTTCTGGCTGGCCTCGGTGATTTCCTTGGCCTTGTTCTTGCCCTTCTCCACGTACTGATCGTGCAGCTGCATAGCCAGGGTCAGCATGGCGGTGGCGCGCTCGGGCTCGGTGCCCGGCATGGAAGCGGCGCCAGCGATCTTCTGCAGAGAACCGGTCTCGGTGCTCGGCTCAACCTTGGAAACCTGAGCACGAAGCTGGTTTTCACGCTGCTTGGCTTCTTCGAGCTGACGGGACAGCTCAGCGATCTGAGCGGACTGCTGCTGAGCGGCGGAACCCTGCTGCTGAGCGGCGGCGAGCTGACGGGACAGCTCCTCATTGGCCGCGCGGAACTGATCACGTTCCTGCTGAATGGCGGCGATCTGCTGACCGACAGCCTCCTGGTCACCGGAGGCCTGAGCAGCCTGAGCGGTGAGCTGATCGATTTGAGCGTTCAGCTGATCGACCTGACCCTTGAGCTGCTCATTCTGGGAGGACAGCGCGCGGTTGGATTCCTCGGCTTCGCTGAGCTTGGCAGAGACAAGCTGTGCTGCCTGATCATTGCCAGCCTGAGCGGCCTGCTGGGCCTGAGCCACAGCGTTCTTCAAACCAGCATTCTCCGACTCGAGTTGCTGCACCTGACCGGTAAGATCGGAGATCTTCGCATTAAGGTTGGTCACGTCAGGACCCAGAGACTGGGTGGCCTGACCGCCGGCTACCGCCTGACGTCCAAGAGCCTCGACGGTTTCCGTGACCTGATCAAGGAAGTCATCGACCTCGTCGACATCATAACCTTCCTTGAATCGAACAGTCTGGAAGGTATGCTCCCTAATATCCTTCGGCGTCAACAGAGCCATAAATCTTGCACCTCGCTTTGGGGCATCGCCCGCACTTACGTTGGTCTCAAGTCAGAATGCTATCACGACCCCATCGTTTCAGAACATTCGACGTGGGTTTTTATGCCAGATATATGCCTCCGGCGGGTCAAAAACGGCCTCAGAACACTATCAGAACAACACTTTCCAGTACCACCAGCGCAAAATACAGCACAATGAAGCTGACATCAAGATAAATCGAACCGAGCGGCAATGGGCGAATATAGCGACGTAGCCAGCGCAGAGGGGGTTCGGTAATGGAATACACAATATTGATCAGCTGGGCCACCACACCACGTGGATACCAGTTTCGTGCGAGAACGGAGACCCAGTCCAGAATCATGCGCACGAACAGAACCGTGATATACGCGTTGATGAGCCATGCAAGAATGCGGCCGATCAAAGAGAACACTAAGGAAAGCATGCTGACAGACTAACAACCGCGCATGAAAAGTTTGCTCGGAGCACAATAAGAATCGGCCGACTCCTTGCTGGGAGTCGGCCGAATACCGATATAACGTCGAATGCGAAAACTACTGAACCGGTCAGTCAGCGAACAAATCGTGTGCCGAGGCTGGTTTTGTCGGCTCTTCGACCTTGATGTTCACCTGCGCCGGGCTCAACAGGAACACGCGCGGAGTGACACGCTCGAGGGAACCACGCACGCCGAACACCACGCCGGCGGAGAAGTCCACGATGCGATATGCCACGGCTTCGGCCACACCGGTGAGATTCAGTACGACCGGAACACCGTCACGCAATGCACGGCCGACCAGTTGAGCATCCTCATATGACTTCGGATGGATGGTGGTGATTCTGTTCACACGACCACCGGGGAACGGCTTGGTAGTCGACGATGCGGCAGGCGCGGTGGTTGACGCCAGCGGCGTGACCGTATGGTCGGAATCAAATGCGGACTTCGAAGCCGGCTTCTGCTCCTCGTCCTCCTCGATGTAGTCGTCCTCATCGTCCACAACGTCACTCATGCCCAGATAGGACATCGCGTTTTTCATGAACCCAGCCATGGATCAATCCTTTCAGCGCAGGAAGTCAGGGATGTCGAGATCGCCAGCCGGATCGTTCACGGCGATATTCGGATGAGCGGAAGTCGGATCATCAAAAGGCAACGATGCGGAGTCACCGGTAGCCGGTGTGAATGCCGGTTGGGCAGTGGCAGCGGGCTGTGCAGCCGGTGCCGGTGCTGGAGCTGGCTGTGCCACGGGAGTCGCAGGATCGGCGGCGGTTGGCACAACCGGCGTCACCGTGCTCTGAGTGTCGTCATCTTGAGCGGCGACGGGGTCAAAACCAGCAGCAATAACAGTGACACGCACTTCATCGCCATAAGCATCGTCCAGAGCAAGACCCCAAATAATCTGGGCTTCAGGGTGAATGGCCTTGCGCACCAGTTCGGTGGCAGCAGAGGCCTCCTGCAACTTCAGGTCGGTCGGACCGGCGATGTTGATCAGCGCACCGTGTGCGCCTTCGATGCTTTCCTCAAGCAGCGGAGAGCTGATGGCGATTTCGGCGGCCTGCGTGGCACGATCCTCTCCCCCGTGCGGAACCGATACCAAACAGCGCAGTACCAGCACCACGAAGAATGGAGTTCACATCGTTGAAGTCGACGTGAATATAGGAGTTCATCGAAATCAGGTCAGTGATGCCCTGAACACCGGCAAGCAGTGCGGTATCAGCGGTCTTGAAGGCCTCAATGATGCCGATGGAACGGTCGGAAAGCTCGAGCAGGCGATCGTTCGGAATGACGATCAGCGCGTCGACTTCCTTGCGCAGGTTGTCGATGCCGTATTCGGCGGAAGCGGAACGCTGAGGGCCTTCGAAGCTGAACGGACGAGTAACAACCGCGATGGTGAGAGCACCCTGTTGATGAGCCGCACGAGCGACGATCGGGCTGGCGCCAGTACCGGTGCCACCGCCCTCGCCGCAGGTGACGAACACCATGTCGGCACCCCTAAGCGCCTCTTCGATATCCGACTGGTGGTCCTGGGCCGCCTTGGCTCCACGCTCCGGGTCGGCACCAGCACCGAGACCACGACTGGACTTATCGGAAAGGGAAATCTTGACATCCGCATCAGAGCGCAGAAGATCCTTCGCATCGGTATTTACCGCCACAAATTCAACATTCTGTAATCCTTCGGCAATCATGCGATTGACGGCATTACCGCCGGCACCGCCGACGCCAACAACCTTGATGTTGGTCTTGTCGTTGAACTCATTCTGCGCGATCTCGCTCACGTTTGGCTCCTGTCACTTCACGGTTACACCCAAGAGTAGCGCAAACAGGCTACTCTTGGAGGGAAATTCACGCGCAGAATGGCGCGTGTTGCGTGTATTTTCAGTATTTTCTCAGTAACTGGCGTCCATTGGGTCGTCACCGAAGAGCGCCTCACGCTCTTCGTGGGTGGTGGTACGCGATTCCAACCAGCCATACGGCAAGTGCACCTTCTTGGCGAAACGCACGCGGCCGCGCGGTTTGTCGACCACGCGTGGCGGGTATTCGATAGTCGGGTCGAGCTTGCCGATCTCGCGGTCCACATCGGCCAGGCTCTCGCATTCCATAAAGGCCTTGCGGGTGGAGCCGCCCACCGGGAATCCTTTCAGATACCAGGCGATGTGCTTGCGCAGATCGTGGACGGCCATCATCTCATCGCCCTCATAAAACTCGGTAAGCAGCTCGGCATGACGGTGAATCACGCGGCAGACCTCGCCCAGATTCGGGTTGAGCCGTTCGGGATTGCCCTCGAAGGCGTTTTTGATGTTGGCGAACAGCCACGGCCGGCCCTGGCATCCGCGGCCGATGGCCACACCGTCGCAGCCGGTCTCGCGCACCATTTCGAGCGCATCCTCGGCACCCCAGATATCGCCATTGCCGAATACCGGAATGTTGAGGTGTTCCTTGAGCTCGCCGATGCGGGACCAGTCGGAATGACCGCCATAGTATTCGGCGGTGGTACGGGCATGCAGGGTTACGGCCTTGCAGCCCTCCTCCTGCGCGATGTGTCCGGCTTCGAGGAAGGTCTCATGGTTATGGTCGATGCCGACGCGGATCTTCGCGGTGACGGGGATGCCCGCCGGCTCGCATACGGCGACCACGCGCTGTAATAGCTCAGTGAAAATGTCGGTTTTCCAAGGCAAGGCCGAACCACCGCCTCGACGAGTGACCTTGGGCACCGGGCAACCGAAGTTCAGATCCACATGGTCGGCCATGTTGCCGTCGACCACGATTTTCGCCGCCTGTTCGGTGATGGAGGGGTTCACGCCGTACAACTGCAGTGAACGGATTTTTTCGCTTTTGGCGAAATGACAGAGGCGCAGTGCTTTCGGGTTATGCGCCACGAGGGCTCGAGCGGTGATCATCTCGGCCACGTAGAGTCCATCGGGACCATATTCCTCGCAAATCACGCGGAAGGGCCAGTTGGTCACTCCCGCCATCGGCGAGAGCACCACCGGGGTCGGCACGGTGATGTTGCCGAGTTGGACCGGGGCGATATGCACCGGGGTCCCGGGGCGCGCCGGCGCGTCCGTACGTGGGTCGAGGTTGTCGGTCTCGTGATGCTCGGTGAGCACTGTTTCGGATTCGGATTGTGCCATGTGATTCCTAAGAAAATAAGTAGGGGCTCCCCTGAGAGAGGAGCCCCGGCGTCTATCGCCGCCACTTCGCCTACAAACAGCCCACTGGGATGTCTTCCTTACGGCTCAGCCCACAGAGGGGAGCCCAAGTTGTGCGACTCCGGCTTAGTACAGGCCGCCGGCTTCCTGAACGCCGGACTCAGGCCAAGGCTCACCGCCCATTTCCACAGGCTTCAGGGGCACGCGGGTGCGCTTCTCGCCGATGCGGGCGGCCACGTAATCGGCCACCTTGTCAAGAGCGACGCGCTCCTGGGCCATGGTGTCACGCTCACGGATGGTCACAGCGTGGTCCTCGAGGGTGTCGAAGTCCACGGTGATGCACAGCGGGGTGCCGATCTCGTCCTGACGACGGTAACGACGACCGATGGCACCGGACTCGTCGTAGTCGATCATCCACTCGTTGAAGCGCAGGTCGTCGGCCAGGTTCTGGGCCACGGTCTGCAGTTCAGGCTTCTTGCTCAGCGGCAGCACGGCGGCCTTGACCGGGGCCAGACGCGGGTCGAGACGCAGCACGGTGCGCTTGTCAACGCCGCCCTTGGTGTTCGGGGCCTCGTCCACATCGTAGGCGTCCACGAGGAAGCACATCAGGGAGCGGGTCAGGCCGGCGGCCGGTTCGATGACGTACGGCACGTACTTCTCGCCGGTGGCCTGGTTGAAGTAGCTCAGGTCTTCGCCGGAGTGCTTGGAGTGCGCGCTCAAATCGTAATCGGTACGGTTGGCGATGCCTTCGAGCTCGCCCCAGTCGGAACCCTGGAAGCCGAACTTGTATTCGATGTCCACGGTGCGCTTGGAGTAGTGGGAGAGCTTCTCCTTCGGATGCTCGTAGTGGCGCAGGTTCTCCGGCTTGACGCCGAGGTCGATGTACCAGCGGGTGCGGGCGTCGATCCAGTACTGGTGCCATTCCTCATCGGTGCCGGGCGTGACGAAGAACTCCATCTCCATCTGCTCGAACTCACGGGTGCGGAAGATGAAGTTACCCGGGGTGATCTCGTTACGGAAGGACTTACCCATGTTGGCGATGCCGAACGGCGGCCTGGAACGGGAAGAGGTCATCACGTTCTTGAAGTCCACGAAGATGCCCTGTGCAGTCTCCGGACGCAGGTAGTGCAGGCTGTTCTCGTCCTCGACCGGGCCGAGGTGGGTGCGCAGCATCATGTTGAAGTCGCGCGGTTCGGTCCACTGGCCACGGGTGCCGCAGTTCGGGCAGACGATGTCCTTCATGCCGTTTTCCGGCATCTTGTCGCCGTGCTTCTCGGCGTAGGATTCCTCGAGCTTGTCGGCGCGGTTGCGCTTGTGGCAGTTGAGACACTCGACGAGCGGATCGTTGAACACGCTCACGTGGCCGGACGCCACCCACACTTCGGGCGGCAGAATGATGGAAGTGTCGACACCGACGACATCAGGACGGGTGACGACCATGGAGCGCCACCATTCACGCTTGATATTGTCCTTGAGAGCGACGCCGAGAGGGCCGTAATCCCAAGCGGAACGGGTGCCGCCGTAAATTTCGCCGGCGGGGAACACGAAGCCGCGACGCTTCGCAAGGGATACGACTTCATCGAGTTTGGACTGAGCCACAATGCACCTTCTGGTTTGAACGGTTTGGGGTCTAATAACAACCGCTTCAGGATAGCCGTATATGGTGACAGGTCAGGCGGCATTGTCCGGTATATGTTCCGCGTCTCACGAGCGGCCGTTCGCAGCGATTCCTATATCGCAACACCTCCATATTGTTCCTGTTGTTTTACCCTTCCCGAATTTGTGCCACTGACATCGCGTCAGCGTCACAAATTCGGGAGATGTTGCTCGGCGGAGGCGTCTATGTATCACGAATGGACGGGGACGCGCCAGACCTGACGACACGTATCGAACAAATCCGTCACGATAATGTCCATGTTGGCGCATAGCGTCGGCACTGTAATGCAGGGGAACTCGCATGTGGTTCGCGAGTTGAGAAAGGCCTGAGCCTGACCCTTAGAGCCTGTTGGTTAAGACCATCGTAGGGAGCAGTAAATGAGCAATAGTGCATCATCGTTTACCGGCGTGTCCAGCGGTTATACCGACGGGACTCCGGTTCCAGCCGATTCACCCATCCGTGACAATATCGCCGATGCCGTTCGCCGCGTACGCGAGACGACTCCGTTGGCCCAGTCATTCACCAATTTTGTGACCATCAATTTGGTTGTCAACGCGCAACTGGCGGCCGGCGGCACTGCGGCCATGAGTTTCCTGCCGGACGACGTGATCGAAACCGCGAAAATCGCGGGCGCGAACTACATCAACGTGGGCACGCTGCTGCCGTTCTATAAGGACGCACTGCCCGAAATCGCCCAGCGACTCAACTACTTGGACAAGCCGTGGGTGCTCGACCCGGTGGCCGCCGGCATCGGCCGCACCCGTACCGCCATTCTTCAGGCCTTCAAGGCCGCTCCCCCGACCATGATTCGCGCGAATGCATCCGAGGTAATCGCGCTGGCGAACATGTGGGGGCTCAATACCGAAACCGTGGGGGACGCTTCCGAGCACCGCCCCGCCGGAGTGGAATCCGTCGACGACGTGGAGTCCGCAACCGGCGCGGCGGTGGCGCTGGCACAGTATCTGACCGAACAGCACGCCAAGCATTCCTCCCATGACGCTTCCACCCGCTGCGCCGTGGCCGTGTCCGGCATCGCCGATCTGGTGACCGATGGCGAAACCGTGTACCGACTGCCGGGCGGCAGCGCGATGATGACCAAGATCACCGGTGCCGGCTGCTCGCTGGGCGGCGTGGCTGCCACGTATTTGGCGGTCTCCGATCCGTTGACCGCCGCCCTGTCCGCGTCTCTGCTGTACAACCGCGCGGGAGAGGTGGCCGATACAACTTCGTACGGACCGGGCTCGTTCCAAGTTGCGTTCCTTGACGCGCTGTGGAATGTGACCGCCGAACAGGTGGCGGAATCCGAGATTTTGGTGCAGTAGTTTCAGTTCCCTCTGATGAGGGAGCTCATAACAGTTTTTTCCAATAAGACTTCCACAAGAAACAACAAAAGCAGGAATAATAATGAGTAATGAATACCTATACGCCTCCATGCGCGACAGCTTCGACCTGTCCGCGTACTTCGTGGTGGGGCCGGAGGACTGCAAAGGCCGTCCGCTGACCGACGTGGTGGATCAGGCTCTGCACGGCGGCGCAACCTTCATCCAACTGCGCGCCAAGGAGGCCGATGCCTCTGAGCTGACCGACATGGCTCGCGACATCGCGCAAATCATCGAGGACAATGAGAAGTCCGATTCCGTGGCCTTTGTGATCGACGACCGTGCCGACGTGGTGTGGCAGGCCCGCCGCAAGGGCATCAAGGTGGACGGTGTGCACATCGGCCAGACCGACATGGAGCCGCGCGAAGCCCGCGCCCTGCTCGGCGACGAGGCCATCGTGGGCCTGTCGGCTGAGACCGAAAGCCTCGTTCGGCTCATCAACGAGCTGCCCGACGGCTGCATCGACTACATTGGCGCCGGTCCTCTGCACGTCTCCACCACCAAGCCCGAGGCTTCCGTGGGCGGCAACGACGGCTCCGGCAAGACGCTGGACGCCGCCCAGATCAACACCATCTGCGCTGCCAGCGAATTCCCGGTGGTCGTGGGCGGCGGCGTGACCGCAGCCGATATGGCCATGCTCGCCGGCACCAAGGCCGCCGGCTGGTTCGCGGTCTCCGCCATCGCGGGTGCCGAGAACCCGGAAGAGGCCGCGCGCACCATGGTCGAAGGCTGGAAGGCCGTCCGCGGCGACAAGAAGCACGGCTACGCTCCGCGCGTCGTAACCCACACCCCCGCTACTGACACTCAGGCTGCTCAGGAAGGGGCCGCGAAGCCCGGTTCCGAGGCCACTGAGAAGAAGTTCACCAACGCCAAGGACGCCAAGGATGCCCAGAAGCTTGCCAAGCAGCAGCGCGTGGACATCGCCGCCCGTGGTTCCAAGCAGCGCGACAAGGCGCACATCCGCAAGACCAAGTCCGTACCGTTCACCTATCAGTATGGTTCCTACGACCTGGAAGTGCCGTACACCGAAATCAAGCTGAGCGACACGCCCGGCGTGGGCCCGAACCCGCCGTTCCACGACTACAACACCGAAGGCCCCAAGTGCGACCCGAAGGAAGGCTTGAAGCCCCTGCGTCTCGACTGGATCCGCGACCGCGGCGACATCGAAGACTACGAGGGCCGCCGCCGCAACCTTGAGGACGATGGCAAGCGCGCCATCAAGCGCGGCCGCGCCACCAAGGAATGGCGTGGACGCAAGCATGAGCCGATGCGTGCCAAGGACCACCCGATCACCCAGATGTGGTACGCCCGCCACGGCATCATCACCCCGGAGATGCAGTACGTGGCCACCCGCGAGAACTGCGATGTGGAGCTCGTGCGCTCCGAGCTGGCCGCCGGCCGCGCGGTGATGCCCTGCAACATCAACCACCCCGAGGCCGAGCCGATGATTATCGGATCCGCCTTCCTGACCAAGCTCAACGCCAACATGGGCAACTCGGCCGTCACCTCCTCCATCGATGAGGAAGTGGAGAAGCTGACGTGGGCCACCAAGTGGGGCGCCGATACCGTGATGGACCTGTCCACCGGTAACGACATCCATACCACCCGTGAGTGGATTCTTCGCAACTCCCCCGTGCCGATCGGCACCGTGCCGATGTACCAGGCCCTCGAAAAGGTCGAGGATGATGCCTCCAAGCTGAGCTGGGAACTGTTCCGCGACACCGTAATCGAACAGTGCGAGCAAGGTGTGGATTACATGACCATCCACGCCGGCGTGCTGCTGCGTTACGTGCCGCTGACCGCCAACCGCGTGACCGGCATCGTCTCCCGCGGTGGCTCCATCATGGCCGACTGGTGCCTGCGCCACCACCAGGAGAGCTTCCTGTACACGCACTTCGACGAGCTGTGCGACATCTTCGCCAAGTACGACGTGGCGTTCTCTCTGGGCGATGGCCTGCGCCCCGGCTCCCTAGCCGACGCGAACGACGCCGCGCAGCTTTCCGAGCTCATGACTCTGGGCGAGCTGACCGAGCGCGCCTGGGCCAAGGACGTGCAGGTGATGATCGAGGGCCCGGGCCACGTGCCGTTCGACACCGTACGCATGAACATCGAGCTGGAGAAGGCCGTGTGCCACAACGCCCCGTTCTACACCCTCGGACCGCTGACCACCGATACCGCTCCGGGTTACGATCACATCACCTCCGCTATCGGCGCCACCGAGATCGGTCGTTACGGCACCGCTATGCTGTGCTACGTGACCCCGAAGGAACACCTCGGCCTGCCGAACAAGGATGATGTGAAGCAGGGCGTGATTGCCTACAAGATCGCCTGCCACGCCGCAGACATCGCCAAGCACCACCCGCACGCGATGGATCGCGACAATGCGATTTCCAAGGCTCGCTTCGAGTTCCGTTGGCTCGACCAGTTCAATCTGTCCTACGATCCGGACACCGCCATCGCCTTCCACGACGATACCCTGCCCGCCGAGCCGGCCAAGATGGCGCACTTCTGCTCGATGTGCGGCCCGAAGTTCTGCTCGATGGCCATCTCCCAGAACATCCGCAAGGCATTCGGTGGCGAGGCCGCTCAGCAGCAAATCGTGAAGGAGGCTGCTGCAGGCATCGACTCCGAGGCACTGGCTACGGCCAAGGCCAATGTCGATAACGGCGTGGTGTCCGCCAACGTGCTCAGCCCCGAAGAAATCCTCGCCGGCATGGATGCGATGAGCGAAAAGTACACCGCCCAGGGCGGCAAGCTCTACTCCACCGCCCAGGAGTAAACCTCTCTGGCTCCCCTCTCTGAGGGGAGCCAATTATTATGCCCGGTGGTGTCTTAATTCGGGACGACGCTCGACTCGCTCGAAGGCGGTGCCGAAGTGTGCGCCATCTGGACCGAGGCCGTCGGAAGTCTCCAGGACCACGCCTTCGTTGAGCGCACGGCGCACGATGCCCACACGGGGCTTCAACGGCCACACATCATGCGGCACTTTGCGATAGAAATCCGTACCGACGAGCAACACGTCGCCCACATCGAACACTTCCTGACGCGGAAATGTGAGCTGTGTGGTGTGTCCGTTAGGCATTACGCCAAAATATGCGGTGAGTTCCGGTGATGCGCACCAAGACGCCGTCACGGCGCAGTACATCGTTATCAGCCATGCCTCCTCCCGAACATTTCATGAATCAATCGCAATCAGCAAACCTTCCCCGTCTCACCACAGGAGCGGCAAAACATCAAGGAAAACCGCTCCGAAAAACATCATGGGCCCCACTTAGAATGAACACTATGGCACAAATTGCAACATCTACACTTCCCGCTGTTCTCGCGATCTCCGGCTCCGACTCGTCCGGCGGTGCCGGCATGCAGGCCGATCTGAAGACCATGCTGGCCTGCGGCGTGTTCGGCATGAGCGCCATCACCGCGCTCACCGCACAGAACACCACCGGCGTGCGTTCCATTCAGGACACCAAACCGGACATTCTCGCCGACCAGATCAACATGGTGTTTGAGGATATTCCGCCGGTCGCGGTGAAAATCGGCATGGTGTCTGCCACTGACATCATCGACGTCATCGCTGAACGACTCACCTTCCATCACGCCACGAACATCGTGCTCGACCCGGTTATGGTGGCCACTTCCGGTGCCAATCTCATCAGTGACGATGCCATTGCGGCCTTGACTGGCAAGCTGTTCCCGATGGCCACGGTCGTGACTCCGAACATTCCCGAGGCCGAAGTGCTGACCGATACGCTGATTCGCGATCAGGAGGATATGGAGGCCGCCGCCCACCGCCTCGTGGAGCGTTATGGCTGTGCCGCGCTGGTCAAGGGTGGTCATGGCACCGAGGATGCCAACGATGTGCTTGCCGAGACGGATGGAACCGTGACCTGGTTTGATGGCGCGCGTATCAATAATCCGAACACGCACGGCACCGGATGCACGCTGAGCTCCGCCATCGCCTCGTATCTGGCGCTTGGCGACACATTGCCCAAGGCCATCAAGCATGCGAAGAAGTATCTGACCGGTGCACTGAAGGCCCAGCTGAATCTTGGCCACGGCTCCGGCCTGATGGATCATTTCTGGAAGTATCGCTGAGTCCTACTGGCTCTCCTCTCTGAGGGGAGCCAAGTAATAAAAGGAGAATTATGATTATTGACCGTAATGCCGTTACTCAGGAAGTGCCGATCGACCCGGAAACCGGCAAACCGTACCTCAATACCGTGGCCGCCATTCAGGTGTCGGCCAATGGCGTGGGCTCCGAGGTTTCGCCATACGTGGCTCAGGCCGTCGAGGTGATTCGCGAATCCGGCCTGCCGCAGGAAACCAACGCCCTGTTCACCAACGTGGAAGGCGATCTGGACGACGTGCTCAAGGTGGCCGGTGAGGCCGCCAAGAAGCTCGCCGAGCAGGGCTACCGCACTTCTCTGGTGCTGCACATGGATATCCGCCCCGGCTTCACCGGCCAGCTGACCGAAAAGCCCAAGCTGGTGGATGAGATCCTCGCCGACAAGCAGGCGAAGTAGCAAAGCATCGCTTCCACCAGCAAGGGCATGCTTTGTTATTACACGTTTCATGGGGCGGTAGCTCACCCATGGGGTGGTAAAACCCTCATGGGGCGGTAGTCGAAAACGGCTCTATTCTGCGGAAAGGCAAAATCCGCTAACCGCCCCATGGGCCAAATACCGCCCCATGAGTGTTTTACCGCCCCATGGGAATCACGGTTCTGCCTTCTTTCGACGGGGTAAGAGCGTAAGTGGGGCATATATAGGAGCGTCACAACCTCTGTTATCGTTCACGATGTGACCGCAACGCGGCGTGCCACAAAATCGAACCTATAGTTAAGCCCCATGTAGTGAGCTATCTCACAACGATTGGCTCGCTACGTAGAATTCAAGACTTGGATCGCAAACGTCGTTCATCCCACACAATGGGAGGGCGAACGGAACACACAGTCCAATCAAGAGTTCGCTCGCCGCAACACCATTGAGCAGTTGCACGCGGGCAGGTTTGCAAGAAGAGGGCTCAAATATGACTGCTGCTGAACAGCAGATTTCCGGCAATCCCGCGGCTATGGAAAACGCACAAGCACGTACCACCGTGACGGATCAAGCCAAGGTTCAGGATATTATCTCGCGCATGGATCGCGCACATGAAACCCCGATGTTCCATCGCATCGTGACGCTGGTCGCCGCTGGCATGCTGATGGACAGCATCGACGTATATATTGGCAGCGCCGTCGCCTCCAGCACGTTGGCTACCCGCTGGTCCACCGTTGCGCAAAATTCCACCTTTATGTCCGCAGGCTTCCTGGGTCTGCTGGTCGGTTCGCTGCTGGCCGGCTTCGTCGGTGACCTGAAGGGCCGCCGCGTGGCTTACCAAATCAACCTGCTGCTGTTTGGCGGCTTCACCTTCCTCGGCGCATTCGCCCCGAACATGGCTGTGCTGTCCCTGTGCCGTCTGGGTGCCGGCCTGGGCCTCGGCGCTGAAATCGTCACCGGCTTCGCCATGGTCAACGAGTTCGCACCGATGAACCGCCGTGGCCACTGGTGCGCGATTGTCTCGCTCGTGGCCAACTGCGGTGTGCCAATCGCTATGCTGCTGTGTGCATGGATCATCCCCCGCTGGTCCTGGCGTCCGCTGTTCGTGGCCATCGGCCTGGTGGCCGCCATCATCTGGTGGCTGCGCCGCGACATCCCCGAATCCCCGCGTTGGCTCGCCGTGCGCGGCCGTTACGATGAGGCCGACGCCATCGTCAAGCAGCTTGAGGCCAACGGTTCCGAACCGATCGACGCAGCCGCCAAGGCCGACACCAGCGACACCCGCAACGCCGGAGGCCGTTCGCTCGGCATCTGCCTGCTTGTGGCTGTGGTTGCTGTGGCCGCCACGAACGTGTGCTCCTACGCCTTCACTTCTTGGGTTCCGACGATTCTGGTCAAGCGTGGTATTAACCTGTCCAGCTCGCTGCTCACCTCCACGGTGATGATGCTCGGTGCCCCGGTCGGCTGCCTGATTGGCTCTCTGCTTATCGACCGTATCGGCCGCAAGCGCACGATTGTGCCGGCCTTCCTGTTCACTGGCGTGTTCGGTTTGATGTATGCCTTCCAGACCTCTACCGTGAGCGCAATTATCGTTGGCTTCCTGCTCATGATGTGCCTGTACGTGCTTATGGCTTCCGTGGTGGCTGTGTACGCTCCGGAACTGTTCGCCACCAAGGTTCGCTTCCGTTGCGTCGGCTTCGCGAACGCCGTGGCCAAGCTGCTCAATGTGTTGATGCCGATGGTGGTGGGCTGGATGCTTACCTCGCTTGGTGCCACGTCCATCTTTGTGGCCATCAGCGCGATTGCTATTGCATCGATGCTGATTGTCGGCTTCTTTGGCGCGGAGACTGCGCAGAAGTCGGTTGGGTGATCGGTTTCCTCACAGTGGAATAACTGCTGATAATGTCCATTCGGCGTCTTGCGTGGTGATATGCAGGGCGCCGTTTTGTTGTTCTAGTAATTGTTGGTAACGGTTGAGGCCGGTGCCGGTGGATAGGTCTGCGTCTCCAGCGGACAATCAGCGTCTGTGATGTCACATGCAATGCCAGGAGCGGCATCAACGGTCGAATCATGCGGAGTCACTGCACTGTGCGCCGCTTCTCCCCTGCCTTCAATCACATCAATGACTTGATGCGTGCGATCCAATGCGCCCATAGACATATCCGTAACCAGCACGTCAGGCCGCTTGGTGGGGCTCAGGCATCGGCTGATGGCCACAGCACCCAAATCGCAGGTCTATATCACGGCAAAATCGCTGGACATACGTTCGATTAGCGCGCCGAACACTTTCAGCGCATATGGGTCATTGTCCACAATGCCGATGCGTATGTTGCGGTTGCGCGCTTCTTCCATTACATTCACCCCTTCAGTGTGCCCGACGCCGAACTACTCCGTCCTGACACGTCATGGTCACTATGACAACCATCATTCCACATTTCCTGCGTGATTTACGATGGAATCATCATCAATCCTTGACAAGGCGGTAAAGGAGGACGGCAATGAACCGTGCACAAGCACTCAGCAAGCTCAACAGGAGCGATATGCGCAATGCCGCCGCCGAGCGCGGGATGCAACGACTGTTCACATGGAACCGCGCGCATTGGATTGGCATGGTTGTACTGATAGCGGTGTTGCTGCTACTGCAGTGGAGCTCATCAATGTATCTCATGCCCGACGAGGTTCTTGACAGGGCTGCCAAAAACCTGTTCGTATGGTTCCCCGGTATGGTTCTGCACTGGCCATTGGTGTTGGGAATCACCAACCTGATACTCGGTTCGATACGATCCGGCAGTCTGTCTTTCCCATTGGCGAGCGCAATCATCGGACCGCTGGCATTCGGCTGTACCAATCTTCGCTTACGGCCGGTGTTCCCATACCGTTCCTGGGCTCAGTGGTGGAAGCTAATGCACGCTGAAAGCGGCCATCAGCTATTGGTTCATTCGTTGATCGGCTCGGCCATGCTGCTGATCTGTTATACGGCCGTTGCGTTCATCTGCTATGCAATCGGACGCTACGGTCTGCGCGAATTGTTTGTGGATCCGAATCCGCAGACGGCGAGCGGACGACTGCTCACATGGATTCGTCAGGATGCGATTCGCTTCGGCTGCTGGCTGGCGACGGCAATCATGTACGGCTTGCTATTGGCGCTGACCTTACGAGGCGGCATGGCTGCGATGGCCGCCGCGTTGCTAATCAATTTTGTGATTCCGCCCGCCTTGCTGGTCATCAACGGCATCTACACGCTACGCCCGGCCTCACTGACGTATCCGTGGAAAAGCCTGCTGTTCCCGTTGGCGTGCACACTGGTACCTGCGCCGATGCTCATGGCGCTCATCACGGTGTATGAAGACACGTGCCCGATAGGAAGTACCTGCACGCTGATCGGCGACCGATACCTCTCCTGGGGCTCGATGGATCAGGTCTTGCATTTCGTCATCGTGTTCGCCGTGGCGAGCTTCCTCGGATTCGGCGTGGTGTGGGCCGTGCGGTGG
>ENA-OQIS01000103-OQIS01000103.1-human-gut-metagenome-genome-assembly--contig:-NODE-103-length-21631-cov-5.470843_pt1 | contig 21631 bp, 20 predicted proteins | sample MGYA00242589_ERZ504754 | MGnify/ENA primary metagenome ERZ504754 (study PRJEB26092, sample SAMD00036351) | human gut metagenome | host: Homo sapiens | study: EMG produced TPA metagenomics assembly of...
TTATCATTGTTTTCTCCTTGTCAATCATGTTTAACAGAATCTCTTAAGCAAAATAGTCCTATATATTCTAAACTCATTTTAAAGAATAAGACCTTTGATTTACTTTTCTCTGCATTACAATTTATCTTATAATTATTTATACATGCTTATAAAACACTTCAAAACTTTCTAATTTTTCTTTCGATTTTTCTAATCATTAAAACACACATAATTATTTGTGCCATACAAACCCATGGAGTAATAAATGAACCTATGCTTTCATATCTTAATATAATATCAATTATACTTGTTAATATTAAAATTACAAATCCATATCTAAACATAATTTTACCAGCATATATATTGGCTTTCTTAAAAATGGTTTCATTTTTCATTGCCGCAGGTGTCCTCCAACCAATCCACCTATTTTTTTTTTGGCGTCTTTGTTTTCATCCCCATTCCTAATCCAACAAGCAGAATTGGAATGCAAAGTGTGAAGAATATTTCTAAATTACTCATAATTATCTCCTTTTCTACTCAGAGAGAGTTAGAAGAACCTCATTTCAATAATAATATTCTGTCTAAACTCTCTCCACTAGCTCACCATCATTTCACTGTAAATACAGCTCCAACAACTGCTAATACTACTACTGCAACACCTGCCAATGTTGCAACAGCCGCATTTGCATATCCTATAGCATTGGCTACGCCCTCAGCGTTTCCTACCCAATTTGTATTGGCTGCTACAGATCCTCTCTGTCCATCTTGAGCCAAACTGTACATTTCCGGACTTTCATACATACGTATCACCTCCTACTGAAAAGTATTTATGGTTAATATTCCTCACAATCAGTAAGGTATTACCATACTATCGTTTAATTCGTCCAAGGAACAAACTTAATAAAAATAATCGTATATTAGTACATCTTGTCCAATTGTCAGTTCATCTTTTAATTCTGCTACTTTAATAAAAGATAATTCTATTAAGCTCTGAATAAGCTCTTTATATATCTCTGTATCTTTATTTTCAAAACTAATACGTATCTTTTTACTATCCTTTTTCACCTCATTTTTATAATTGATTAAAACACTGCCAATAAAATCTTTTAAAACTTGCTGGTTGAAACTCTTCGTTAAAACTATCTTTCCTATAAATGATGTTTGATTTATGTAAACTTTTCCATTTACAATACTAATAACTCCATAGATTTCATCCTCTTTTCTAAGTAAATAATAATCTTCCACATACATAAATACTTTTGCACGAATACTGATTGCATTATACAATTCTTCAGGTGTATTATAATCTCTCATATCTAAAATAGTATCTTGATCGTTTAAAATTTTATAAATTAACTTTAAATCACCTTCACTACATCTATATATTTCAAAATCATTTATTCTTTTTATGTCGTGTCCTTTATACATTTTTTCTACTCCTCTCACTTTAATAATTTCTCGCCTTTCTCCCTCATATAAAAAAGAATACACATCGTTCTCTACCACGTCCTTTTCTACCTCTGGATATTTTTGTATCATTAAATTTATTATTTCTTCTACTGTTCTCTTATTATTTATAAATTCTAAGATTTCCTTTCCTTGCTCATTAATAATAATAGCATCATCGTATGTTTTACCATTTTGAATTATCAATTCACTGTTTTTTAGTTCTTCTCTAACAAAAGCATTTTTAATCCTTTTCAAAACTATGCAATCTTTACATTTTCTATCAAACATCTTTCTCTCCTATTTATATAATTTTTCAAGTGTAAATTCTTCAAGATGATGCATTATATCATCATCTACTAAATCTATTTCAATATTATCTTCATAAAAAATTTTCGGCAGCTCTTGTAAATCGTATTTCATATCTTCTATACAAACCACAAACTCCGCAAGTTCTCTAATTACAGGAATATCCCAAACTTTTCCTAATCCTGCTTTCCAATAATCTTTTAGAGAATGTCTTTTTAGATTTCCCACTGTTACTGGAATATAAGCTGAAGCTGTAAGATTGCCATCTGACTTTATCTCTGAAAATATATTATTTTTAAAATTTAATGTAGTAAATCTTCTGAGATGATCTAAAGGATCACTCCAATCTATTCTAAACTTGTTATTATAATCTCTCTTAGCGTTAAATCTTTCGATATATGCAACTAATTCTCTATATTCCTCTTCCGATGCAAATAATTCACTTTTTCCTTCAACCGCTTTTCCCAATGGCATCAAAGGCTGAACTTTAATTTCCCTTAGATTTTCAAATTTTTGAAGCAATTCAACTACCTCTGGAAATTGCTTGATATTAAATTGTGTCGGACTAAAAGCAACTGCCGAGGAAATTCCTGCATCATCAATAAAATTTAAAGCATCCAATACTTTTTCATAAATTCCATTAATCCCTCTCATACGTTCATGCGTTTTTGCATCTTTTCCGTCCAGACTAAGTTGTATATGTGTAAGACCAGCATTTCGTAAACTTATTACTCTATCTTTAGTTAAAAACCAACCATTTGTAACCATTGCTATATTCGGGACTCCACCATTTTTTTAAGACTTCTGTTGCTCGCAAAACTAAATCATATTTCATCATTGGTTCGCCTCCACAAAAGCATGTAGAAAATGGTTTTATCACTGCTATTTCTTTAAATATTTCTAACATTTCTCTGTCTGAAATCTCGTTACGCAACAATCCGTTCCCACTCCTATTAAAACAATGCAAACATTTTGCATTACATTTATTAGTAATATCTATCGCTATGTGTAATGGTCCTGATAAAATATCACTTTTATCAAATTCCTGGAACCTATTTTCTTCTAAATTTTTATATTTATAATATTTACCCATCTCCCATTATACAGATGCACAATACATCTTTCTCCTTTCCACTACTTTAGTGTTCTAAATTTTATATAATATTGAATTATTCATAAAGCCTTGCAAATGTTTCACTTTTCTACACAATACTAAATGCTGCAATATTTCTACGTTTTCATTATTTTCACCTTCTCTACTAAATTTTTAGATATTTTTATTTTCATATCAGCTTTATTAATAACCATTTCGTCATGGCTTATTATTAAGACTATTTTTTCTTCTTTATTTCCAATAAAAAATCTAAAAATAAATTAGCAATTTCTATACTAAGATTTGTGGTAGGTTCATCCAACAAATATATATCTGCTTTTTTCAAAATAGTTCTCAAACATAAAACTATTTGTCTTTCTCCATCTGAAATCTGCTGCAAATTTTTCTTTCTTAGCTCTTCTAAGTGAATTTTTATTTAATAATTCTCCTCCACCTATTTGTATTATTTCGTCTTTAATTTTCTTTAAAGAATTCTTATCCAAAAATTTACATAAATATTCTTCGACATTCATATATGGAACTTTTTCATTCTGTAGCATAACTGATATATTATTTTTCCTTAAATAGAATTTATCTATTTTCCCTAAATTTTCATCTGAATAATAAACATTCCCTGTATATTCATTAAATAATCCCAACATTCCTTTTAAAAATGTTGTTTTACCTATCCCATTTTCTCCAGTAACAACATACATATTATTCACTTCTAGCTTTTCGTTAAAGCAAAAAAGATTTCTTATACAAAAATTCTTTATATCTATTTCTTTTATTTTTTCCAGACAGACTGTCCCATTATTTTCAAGCGGAATACTAAAAATTTCATTTATACGGTCAATAGAACTTTTCACGTCTTGATATTCTTTTCCCAATCCGAAAAAGTATTTAATCAGCGTTAAAAGATTTAAAAAATATATATTAATTATTGTATATTGGCCAATTGATAATTGACCTTTCAAAACTAATGCCCCTCCCAATATTAGGGTTATTGCTTGGAAACACACACAAACAATTTGATCCAATGTTTGAAATAGAAGTCCAACTTGATATGCTTTATATGCATGCCAAAAAAAACTCTTATAACTGCTATTTAAAACTTTTCCAAATATATTAAAAATAGAATGCACTTTAATTTCTTCACGTAATACTAATTGCTCATTCAACGTATTAAAAAAATCACTTTGATTTTCCTTAAATTTGTAATTTCTTTCATAAATTTCCCCTTTTAAAAGCAAATAAATAAAAATATATATAAGAATAAATACTCCTGTAACCCCAAAAATCGGTTTACTTAAATAAAATAACAAACTTATCAGAAAAAACATTACGAATAAATTAATAGTAGCAGTAATAATTTTATCAAAAAAGAAATCAACCACTATTCTACTATCCGAATTTAAGCGTTGCGTCATATATGTAGGTTCATATTCAATCTCTAAAGGAATTTTCTGCAGATGGAGTATGCCCCCGACTATTTATTTCAAATGAAATATTATTCTTAACCTTCATTATTTTTAAGTTATATATATATGACAAAAATAGTGAAATAATCCCCACCCCAGCAATAGTTATTGCGTATTTTATGACCTCTTCAACATTCTTTATGTCTATAAGCATATCAACAAACATTCCGTTCATATACGGTAATAAAGTAGATAATATAACCGATATGAATTGTATTACTAAAATTGTTACTAGAAGGTATCTTCTTATTTTTAAACTATCCTTTAATAATTTATACAATGTTTTATCTCCTCATTAATTTTTATAAAATTAAAAATCAAGTCAGCATAGCCACATAAAAAATTTATTATCTAAATATGCTATGTACTTATCATTTCGTTTAAAATTTCTATTTAATATTTTTAAAAATAATGATAATAGAATTTTATTATTATGGTATTCATAGTACCAAGTAATACAAATAAAGTTTGATATCTGCTTTATATCTATTATGATCTTGTTTTTACGTTTACTTGATAAAGCAATAAATAGAAAAAGATAATAATTAATTTTGTAGAAGCATTTTTGTTCTACAATCCCTTCTGGTATCTCTGTCAAACTTTTATTTTCATCAAGTCGAATTACTATACGTTTTTTTATAATAGATTCCATGGAAATATACTCTATTAGTTTTTTAACACTTATCATATTTATTTTCACCATTCCAATATAATTATTAGCACATTTTAATACTTTTCCTAAACCATAAAGTCAACCTTTAAGATCCACTATTCTGTAAAATAGAACCTGCCTCCCGCTTGATAATTTTGTTCTACCAGTTCCAAGATTAGTGAATTCATAACTCTACCACACATAATAATCAACACTATATATTCTAATTAGACTCTTATTGAGAAAATTGATTATTTTTTGTTTTTCCCACATTACAATATTTTCTATATTTTGCCCATATTTTTTGTCTAAATCGAACTTTTTTCTTCCTATATGGCATATTTATTTCTTATGTTTTGTCCCAACTTGGCACACTTCTGCGATTTACAGGGAAATCTACCCATGTTAAAATGATACTGTCAAAATTGTATGTAGCGAAAACGCAGCTTTCCAGGGAATGCCTCTTCTCTGGTGCAAGCTGCGTTTTTTTCGTGCATGGAAAGGAGTATTACAACTAAATATAGAATAAGCGTTCCTCCGTATTGACCGGACGGAAGCTTCTATGAGGCAGGAAAACTATAAGCCAGGGCAAAGTGAAAGATCTCACTTTGCCCTCTTTTTATGAAGGAGGTTCATTTACTTGAAAAACCATACTCACAAAGAAGCACCACCGGGCATGAAACATCATTGGAACTATGGCAAATATCTCTATACTGCCTTCCTTGTCTTTACTCTGATTGCCTGTAATGTACAACCCGTTATGGCTGCTACCATCTGGGACAAAGCTTCAGAAATCATGAAAGACGTATATAACCAGATTATCCTGATTTCCACCATTGCGGCTGTTGTAACTGCATCGGTTGCTTTGCTTTTGATGAATTTTTCCAAATCCGGAAAAACCGTGGATGAATCCAGGGCATGGCTCAAACGAATCATCATTACATGGGCTATTCTCAATGGTCTGGGATTTATCATGGCTTACATCACTCCGTTCTTTGCCGGCGGGCAGTGGAATGGATAATGCAGATAAGGAGGTGGCTCTGTCATGGGAATACTTGACGGAATTGTAGAATGGATTGCCGAACAGGTCATGAACATTCTGGATTTGATTACTACTTCTGTTCTGGGTGCACTGGGATGTTCCATGGATACTTTTCTCCGGTATTTTCCAGCAGCGGAAACAATGTACCAGATTTTTCTGGCACTGGCTATCGGACTCATCCTTTTAAACTGGGTTTGGCAGCTTTTTAAGAATTATTTTATGGGGACAGGGATTGACGCTGAAGATCCAATCAAATTATCACTGCGGACATTTATGTTCCTTTTCCTGACATTCTATGCCAAAGACATTGTGGATCTTCTATTGAATATTGCAGGAACCCCGTATAGCTGGATTCTGACTGAAGATCTTCCACCACTGGAATTTGCCAAGTTTAATTCTGTAATCACAGTCATCCTGGGAGTATGTGCCAACGGTGCTGTTGCCATTGTTGCCCTCATACTGGTACTGATCCTTGCCTGGAATTACATCAAGCTGCTTTTTGAAGCTGCGGAACGTTATATACTGCTTGGAGTTCTGGTCTACACCGCACCTGTTGCATTTTCCACAGGTGCTTCCCAGGCTACTGGAAATATTTTTAAGAGCTGGTGCCGTATGCTCGGCGGACAGTTCTTTTTGCTTTTAATGAACGCCTGGTGTTTGCGGCTGTTTACTTCCATGGTGGGAACATTCCTTGCAAACCCTTTATCACTCTAGGAAGGAGGAGATTATGAAACATAAGAAAACACTGCTCTGCAGCCTGCTATTGATTTCTTGTCTGATTCTTGTAACATCCATGCCGGTCTTTGCCGCAGAACTCACAGAAGCAGAGGTACAGCAAGCTGTAGATGCACAGGGAAAAGAAACGGTCACCGGTAATGTCTTTATCTGGTTTCTGTGTGCCATTGCTTTTTTGAAGGTTTCTCAAAAGATTGACAGCTTTATGGCAAGTCTGGGAGTCAATGTTGGAAATACTGGTGGAAATATGATGGCTGAACTTTTAATCGCCGGAAGAGGTCTTGCAAGTTCCTTTCGGGGGCATGGCGGTGGAAGCCATAGCAGTTCCCATTCTTCCTCTCCCGGAAGTGCTGCAGTACAAAGTTCTTTCCTATCCGGAGGATTAGCCGGAGCCGTTGGAAGGCAGACAGAGCGTTCTGCGGTAAATGCAGCCACCGGATATACCGAAGGACCAAGTATCGGAAATGCACTTTATCAGTCTTCCCTTGAAAAGGGCGGAGATTTTGCTAATAACGTTATCAGCAATATTGCTCAAGGAAACTATGGTCAAGTTGGCTCAATCAAAGGTGATGGAGCTGTTTCTGCATTTCAATCCTACATGGGAATTCAAAATGAAGATAAAACGGATCATTCCTATACCAATGTTGAGATTGGCGGCGGCAGGATAACAGGAGTTGAGTCCGGTTCCAATGGGGACAGCCGGGAATTTGCTATGTACCATGCCGATCAATATACGGCTCCTACCCAGGGAACCTATGAAACTGTGCAATCTGTAGACGGAGCTACCTGGTACAAGCAATATGCCGAAAATACGGTATCCAAAATCCCTTATGATGCTGGCGATGGAAAAATAGCCTACAACGAATCCATTGTCCAAAAGCTTCCTCCTACTCCTCCAAGAAAGGATCGGATTTAGTAATGGATACAGAACGCTCTGGACTTGACGAAGCAATGGATGTAGGCTCCAGTACCGTTTCTCACCTAAAGTCCTTAAAAACAGCAGCCACTTTCTCCAAAGCAGGATATGGTGCCGCCCTTGGCGGACCTTTCACAGCAGCAATTGGAGCCGTCATAGCCAACCGGAATCAGCTCGCTAAAATTCTTCTTGTTATTCTCGCCATACTGCTGCTCCCGGTTTTATTTATTGTGATGCTCCCTGGTCTGATCTTTGGAAGCCTGACCGAGCAAAGTGATGTACTAAACAGCAACTCTATGATCAGTGAAAACATCCGTGCTTCCCGTGAAGCCATCGTTGAAGTGTTAGAAGAAAGCCATGAAGACATTCTGGCAGAGATCCATGCAGCAATTTCCCGTCTTCCACAAGGTGATACTGCATCCATCAATGATCCCTATACATACAGCATCTCCGTCAATGCCAATCTGCTGATTTCACAATTTTGTGCCAGCCAGGATGACTATAAAAACATCAACCTAAACCAATTAAAGAAACTCATCCGTGAAAACAAAGAAGGACTTTTTTCTTATGATGTAGCAACCGAAACAGTTACCATGGAAGTTACCGTTGATGGCGGTGCAGAAGGAGAAGCCGGCACAGAACAGGGACAGGCACAAACACAGACGGTTACTTTTACGAAACACACCTATACCGTTGTTTATGCTGGGGATTCCTATTTTGCAGACCATGTATTCCATCTTACAGACAAGCAGAAAGAACTTGCCAAAAACTATGCAGAAAATCTGACTGCTTTCTTTGGAACTGCTTCTTCCGGCATAGTAGCTGCTATCAATCTTAGTGATGAGGTATTGTCCTACCGCCCTGCTGTAGAAAGAGCCGCTGCGAAATATGGTATGAGTGATTATGTGGATTTAATTCTGGCAGTCATGATGCAGGAATCTGGCGGACGAGGGCTGGATGTTATGCAAGCAGCGGAAGGTGGATTTAATACCCGCTATCCCCATGTGCCAAATGGGATTACAGATCCTGAATACTCCATTGAATGTGGTATTCAGGAATTAAAATATGCCCTCGACAAAGCCGGCTGTACCGGACCTACGGACTTAGACCGGATTAAACTGGCTCTTCAGGGTTACAACTACGGTTCTGCATACATTGACTGGGCAATGGAGCGTGACGGTGGATATACCAAAGAAAATGCGATTGCCTACTCTGATATGATGTGTGCAAGACCAAGCTGGCCTTATGACCGGTATGGTGATAAAGAATATGTGGAGCATGTCCTTCGGTATTACCAAATTACTGCCAGTGGCGGCAGCTATCCCGCAAACGGCATGCAGATTCCACACTATCTCCAGACAGACTATGGAAACATTCCATACGGCGGGGGTTCCATCGCCAGCAGCGGATGCGGTCCGACAAGCTTTGCTATGATTGCCAGTTATCTTACAGGCACTACCATTACACCTATTGATGCAATATCCTGGTGCGGAAATTCCTATTACAAACCAGGAGTCGGCACTTACTGGTCTTATTTCCAGGCAGCGTCCGATCATTTTGGGTGTGGAACTGTCACACAGACCAGTGATCCCAACCAGGTACTTCAGGCTTTATCTGAAGGTCATCCGGTCATCAGTTCCCAAAGAGCTGGGCTTTTTACCAGTGGCGGACATTTTATTGTCCTTCGTGGTGTAACGGCTGGAGGTAAAGTATTAGTCAATGATCCCAATGACAGTTCCTCCAAAAACTACATCAACCGTGAATTCGATATGATGACGGAAGTGCATGCAACCGCAAATGCCTATTGGATCTTCGCTAAAAAATAAAGGAGACACTTATGAACAGAAAAAAAGCAATTCTGGCTATCTTTATGATGGCCTTTTTAATTATCATCGGATTTGTCTTTCCCTCCATCTGGAAATCCCAAAAAGGAAACAAAAAATCCGAGACAGAAAATACTCAACACGATAATAATGAAAATACCGAGACAGAACAAGCAGAAAATAACGAATCCATAAGCTTTCAGGATTTTGAAGCTTTGGAATACTTTTTCTCCAAGGAACAGGTGAAACTTTTTCAGGAAGAACTGACCTCCTATCTTAAAAACGTAAAACAGATGTCTCTAACTTCCATCCGTTTCCTTGCTGATGATACTACCTATCCCAATGCTTCTGATATTAATTTTTTGTTCCAGCTTCCGGATAAGTCCGTTCTTCCTGTGTACTACACTTCCCCTACTGGAAGATTCTTTTTCGGTGAGGAACGTACCCCTGATTCTGGAAAAGAAATCATCTATGAACGTCCGACAGATGACAAACTTCCTTCCATCACAACAGAGGAAATTGAACAGTTGCAAGAAGGAGGTTATGACGATACCTCCGTGAATTCGGAAAAAGCTGCCCCTGTCACAGAAGTTCCTGAAACTCCTTCCATGGAAGAACCAAAGGAGGTGCAGCCATGAACAATACTGAAGAACAACATCCTGTCTTCATCCCTCGCAATTTTATAGAAAAAGGGACCTTTATGGGCGGAATGTTTAAAATCCGTAATGCCATCGAAGGCGGTGTCCTGGCAATCCTGATCACCATTCCTGTTATCAATCTGCCTCTGACACTCACTGTCAGGATTATTATTCTCTGTATGACTGCTCTGCCTGCAGCTATGATTTCTCTAATTGGAATCGGTGGAGAAAGCATTACTGCGTTTTTAATGAACGCTCTGCGTTTTCTGAAAAACCGCCGGGTTATTTACCGTATGGATGTACATCCGGAGCCGAAAAAAAAGTACCGGATAAAAAAGCCCCGCAACAAAGAACCAAAAACCAAGAAACGCAAACGGCATCCAAAACAACCTGCAGAATCTTCTTCTGAAAAGAACTGCTCACAGATGTCTTCCGAAGAGGAGACAAAAGAATCCTCTGCTATTAAAAAAAAAGAACGCCGGCAGTTTGACACTTCTACAAAACGTGGAATACGCAAACAGGCTCGTGAAGACATCCGGATTCTTAAATATGAGTCCCGACAATTAAAAAAGAACAAACCGCTGCACGTAAAAGTGCGAAAAGGCAGGCAAAACTTGAAAAACAACAGATAAAGCAGCAACTTTCGGAGGAACGAAAAAAAGAAAGAACTGCGAATAAAGCTTCCAACCAGCCTCCTGCTTCCGGGAAAAGCAAAAAAGAAAAAGCGAAAAGAAATCACCTTGGAAGATTATCTTCCTATTGATAAGATTGCCAATGGTGTTATCTACACGACAGACCATCGTTATGTAAAAATCCTGGAGATTGAACCGATCAATTTTCTCTTACGCAGTGCCAGGGAACAACAGGGGATCATTTTCAGCTTCATCTCCTACCTAAAAATCAGTCCTGTGAAACTGCAGATTAAGATGATCTCCAAAAAAGCGGATATCAACAAACATCTGGAACAGTCCCGTTTGGAAATGGAACGGGAATCAGATCCTAACTGCCGGCAGTTACAAAAAGACTATATCCAATTTGTCCGGCAGTTAAGTTCCAGAGAAGCGGTTTCCAGACGTTTTTTCCTAATCTTTGAATACGAACCTTTCAATGTGAATCGGAAGGTGGAGGAAAAGGAAATCCTGGCAGCTTTGGAAACTGCTGCACAGACCGCAAAAACCTTTCTATATCAATGCGGCAACGATGTGCTGGTTCATGACAATGAAGATGAGTTTACAACCGATGTACTCTACACTTTACTGAACCGTACCAAATGTACCGAAACACCTTTGCCAAAACGGATTAACCAGGTACTTACCCGCTATATGGAATCTGGTCGTGAGCAGGAAGTGGATAACATCCATATCAATGAATTCATTGCACCAGAGTCTTTGGACTTTAAACACAGCAACTATGTGCTGGTAAATGGCATCTACCATTCTTACCTGCTGGTGCCGTGCGATGGTTACAAAGCAAAAGTAATGCCAGGTTGGCTGTCCCTGCTTATCAATGCTGGCGAAGGAATTGACATTGACTTTTTTCTGTATAAACAGCCCAAAGATAAGATCCAGCAACGTCTTGGACAGCAAATCAGGATCAACCGTTCAAAGATCAAAGATGCCTCTGATACCAATGCGGATTTTGATGATCTGGATTCTGCCATCCGTTCCGGCTATTTCCTCAAACAGGGACTTGCTAATAATGAAGATTTCTATTACATGAATCTTTTGATTACAATTACGGCAGGTGATCTGGAAGAACTGCAATGGCGGATTCAGGAGATGAAAAAACTTCTCATCTCACAGGATATGGATCTGCGGTCTTGTCACTTCCTGCAAGAACAGGGATTTTTATCTTCCCTTCCTCTTGTAAACCTGGATAAGAAGCTCTATGAACTCTCAAAACGAAATGTCTTAACCACCGGAGCTGCCAGTTGCTATCCTTTCGTCAGCTACAGCATTTGCGATGACAACGGCATCCTATTTGGAGTAAATAAGCATAACAACTCTTTAGTGATTGCTGATATTTTTGACTCCAAACAATATAAAAACTCCAACATTGCGATTCTTGGCACTTCTGGATCCGGAAAAACCTTTACCATGCAGACTATGGCACTTCGTATGCGGCGTAAAGGAATCCAGGTATTTATCATCGCACCGTTAAAAGGTCATGAGTTTTATCGGGCTGCCAGAAATGTAGGAGGAACCTTTATCCAGATTTCTCCTGCCAGCCAAAACTGCATCAATGTCATGGAAATCCGAAAAGTAGATAACTCTGTCAATGAGCTGCTGGACGGTCCAACTTTAGACGCATCTGCCTTAGCCAGTAAGATTCAACGTCTGCACGTTTTCTTTTCTCTGCTCATTCCAGATATGAGCCATGAGGAAAAACAGCTTTTGGACGAAGCACTGATTAAAACCTATGCAAGAAAGGGAATCACCCATAAGAATGAATCCCTCATTGATCCCAAACACCCGGATCATTATAAAGCGATGCCAATTCTTGGAGATGTATATGATGTTTTGATGGAAACTGAAGATACCAAACGGCTGGCTCACATCCTGAACCGTCTTGTCCATGGCTCTGCTTCCTCTTTTAACCAGCAGACCAATGTAGATCTGACCAATAAATATACCGTTTTGGACATTTCAGAGCTGACTGGCTCCAGTGATCTCTTAACGGTAGGGATGTTTGTTGCTCTGGACTATGTATGGGATAAAGCCAAAGAAAACCGTACCGAAGAAAAAGCCATTTTCGTAGATGAAGTATGGCAGCTCATCGGTGCCTCCAGTAACCGCCTGGCCGCTGAATTCGTTTTGGAGATTGCCAAGATCATCCGGGCATACTCTGGTGCCGGTATTTTTGCAACCCAAGACCTTAATGACTTTTTTGCTCTGGATGACGGAAAATATGGAAAAGGCATTATCAATAACTGTAAAACCAAAATTATTCTTAACATGGAAGATGAAGAGGCACAACGTGTAAAAACCATTCTTCGTCTTTCCGAAACCGAAGTTATGAATATCACCCATTTCCAACGTGGAAACGGACTGATTTCAACAAACAACAATAATATCACTGTGGAATTTAAAGCTTCCAACCTGGAAAAAGAATTAATTACCACAGACCGACAGGAACTCCTGGAAATCTTGAAACGCCAGGATAAAAAAGTCGGTTAATGTTACCTGCAGCCCGAATATGGCTGCTTTTCTTTTTAACAAAGGAGGAGATTTATGTTAAAACCAGCAAAACAACCTCATATCCGGCTAACCGCCCTTTTTCTTTGTGTCACGATGTTTCTTAGCACACTCTTTTTCAATGCCCATACCGCTTATGCTGCAGATGGAACCATTGATTATACGGCAGGAGCCAAAATTCCATACGGGGACTATTATACTTCCCGCATGAGTTTTGATGGTAATAATACGGCTTATTGCGTTGAACCATTAAAGAAAACACCTGCTTCCGGACAATATCCTTATAATCTTTTAGGAAAGGATTCCCCACTTAGAAAAGCACTCTACTATGTCAATGGTGGATACGGCTACGAAAAGCTCATAAAAGATCAATATTTCCAAGGATGGTCCGATGACAACTCTTATGTCATTGGTCATCTGGTCGTTTCCTATATCCACGCTGGAAATAACGGGGACACCGGTGCCTTCCATGGCGCACCTCAAAATTATATTGACAAAGCATTGGAAGTTGCCAACGCCATTGAAGGGCTTCCTGCCCCACCAGAATCCTTCCGTGCTTTTATCGTTCCTGGCGATGCTTCCCAAACTTTTGCAGGAAGCTGGTATCAGGTTCCAAACGGCTTTATCGAACTGCAGAAATCCTCTGCCAATACCGATATTTCCGATAAAAATGGCAATTACTCTTTAGAAGGAGCCAAATACGGAATCTACAAAGGGGAAGAACTGGTAGAAACTCTTGTTACCGATAAAAAAGGATATGCAAAATCCAAAGAACTGGCAGAAGGAAGTTACACCGTTAAAGAAATCAGTGCCCCAGAAGGATTTGCTATAGATACTTCCGCCCATAATGTTACGGTAAAAGCAGAAGGAACATCTACCGTAAAAGTAAAGGATATTCCTCAAAATAATCCCGTAAAACTGCTCCTTAAAAAGCTGGATGCTGACACACAGCAAAATTCTGCACAGGGAACCGGCTCTCTCGCCAATGCCGAATTTACAATAAAATTCTATACAGAGCAGTCAGCTACCGATCCCGGAGCAAATGGTAAGAAACCGGTTCGCACCTGGATATTGAAAACAGATGCCTCTGGAGAAATCCATTTTACAAAAGATTATTTGGTATCCGGGGATGAATTTTTCTATGCCAGTGATGGAAAGACCGTCTGCTTCCCACTGGGTACAGTAACCGTACAGGAAACCAAAGCCCCTGCCGGCTATCTTCCAAACGAATCTGTTTTCGTGCAGCAAATCACCAGTACCGGTACGGAAGAAACTATCTCTATTTATAACGCTTCTTCTGTCGAAGAACAGGTCTTCCGAGGCGGCGTCAAAATTCAGAAGCGGGATCTGGAAACTCAGGGAACACAAGCACAAGGAACCGCATCTCTTGCAGATGCCGAATTTACCATTACCACTCTGAACAAACAGCCAGTATGGGTAGGTGGAAAGCTCTATGAAAATGGTCAGGCAGTGCTTACAATCAAATCGGATACACATGGTATTGCTGCAAGTGCCGCTGATGCCCTGCCCCTTGGACATTACCGGATAGAAGAAACCAAAGCGCCTTCCGGATACCTAACCGATGGTGCAAAGGCTCTTGAATTTGACATCACCCAAAATGGAGAAATCGTAGATTTAACAACAGAAGAGACTTCTGTTTCTAACCAGATTATCCGTGGCGGTGTCAAAATCCAAAAACGGGATCTGGAAACAGGAGAAGCCAAACCACAGGGAAATGCTTCTTTAAAGGATGCAGAATTTACAATCACCAATCTTGGTCCAAATCCTGTTCTTGTGGATGGAACCCTTTACGAAAAAGATCAAGTAGTTCTCACTTTGAAGACAGATGAAAAGGGGCTTGCTTCCACCAAAAAAGATACGCTCCCTTATGGTCATTACCGGGTTGATGAGACAAAAGCACCGGAAGGTTATTTGAACGAGGGCAAACTCTCTCAGGAGTTTCATATCACAGAAAATGGGAAAATTTTGGATTTAACTGCAAAAGAAACAGCGATTTCCAATCAGGTAATCCGTGGCGATTTAGAATTCGTAAAGGTCTCTGACGGAGATTTAAACCGGCTGGCAAATGTCCCATTTTCCATTACCTCCAAAACTACAGGAGAAAGTCATACCATTGTAACAGACAAAAATGGCTATGCCAGTACTTCCTCAGAATGGAATAAGCACACTACAAATACCAATCGTGGGGAAACTTCTGAAGACGGAATCTGGTTTGGCGCTTCTAAACCTGATGATGCCAAAGGAGCCCTGATTTATGATACCTATATTTTGGAAGAACAACGCTGCGATTCCAATGAAGGTATGAACCTCTTAAAAATTGAGGTCTCTGTATACAAAAATCACGTAGTCGTGGATATGGGAACTTTAACGGATGATCAGATTACCATTGGAACTACTGCCCTTGACAAAGACAGCAACTCCCACTTTGCCAAACCAGAAGAAAAAATCACTCTGGTTGATACCGTAGAATACGAAGGCTTAAAGAAGGGACAGTCTTATAAGCTCATCGGTACACTGATGGATCAGGAATCCGGAAAGCCAATTGAAATAGATGGAAAACCTGTCACAGCAGAAACCACCTTCAAACCAAAAAAATCTTCTGGTTCTGCAAAAGTGACCTTTACGTTCAATGCCTCTTCTCTGAAGGGCAAAACAATCGTAGTATTTGAGGAACTGTACCAGGAGGATTTAAAACTGGCTGTTCATGCGGACATTACAGATCAGGATCAGACTGTCTATTTCCCAGAAATCGGGACCACTGCAAAAGATAAGGAAACAGATATGAATCTTTCCCAAGCAGATAAAGAAGTTACCCTTGTAGATACGGTAGCTTACAAAAATCTTCTGCCCGGCGAAGAATATGTTATGACTGGAACCCTTATGGATAAAGAAACCGGAAAACCTGTCGAAATAGATAAGAAAGAGGTTACTGCCGAAACCACATTTACTCCTAAAGAATCCTCTGGAACGGTAGATGTGATTTTTTCTTTTGATGGGACCTCCCTTGCCGGAAAAACCGTAGTTGTTTTTGAATCTGCTACTTATGACGGCAAAGAATTTGCAACACACGCAGATCTTGAAGATAATGGGCAGACCATCTACTTCCCAGAAATCGCTACTACTGCAAAAGATAAAGCAGACGGAGATCATTTTACCAAAACCGATAAAGAGATTACCATCGTTGACACGGTTAAATATAGTAACCTAATTCCAGGAAAAGAGTATGCACTTACCGGTACCTTGATGGACAAAGAGACAAAAGAGCCTCTTCAGGCAGATGGTAAACCGATTACTGCCACTACGACCTTTACTCCTGAAGATGCCTCTGGCAGTATTGAACTTACCTTTACATTTGATGGCAGCATCCTGTCCGGCAAAACAATTGTTGTCTTTGAGTCTTTAACGTATCAGGAAAAAGAGATTGCTGTTCACGCCGATATAGAAGACCATGAACAGTCTATCTACTTCCCAGGAATTGGAACTACTGCGAAGGACAAAGCGGATGGGGATCAGGAAGCCGTTGCTACGAAAGAAGTAACCATCATTGACACCGTATCCTACCAAAATCTGATTCCGGATACTCCATACAAACTGGTCGGCACACTGATGGACAAAACAACCCAAAAGGAAGTTCTGATTGATGGAAAACCTGTCACGTCAGAAACAGAATTTACACCAAAGGATTCCAATGGTTCTGTCGAAGTCATCTTCACTTTTGATGGAAGCACATTGGCTGGTCATGATGTAGTCGTTTTTGAAAAACTTTTTTCCCTTGAAGGAGAAACAGCACTTGAAATTGCTTCCCATGAGGATCTGGACGATAAAGGACAGACGATAAAACTTACGGAAGTTCCAAAAGACACACCGGAACCTTCCAAACCAGTCAAGACTGGAGATGAAACAACCATTCTTCCTTATCTTTTACTGGCAGGTGCCGCACTCCTCTTTGCTGCCGGATTTGGTATTTTATATATCCGTAAGCGAAAAAAAGATAAGTAACTATCAATAAATATGCTCACAGGCAGCTTCTTACGGCTGCCTGCTATAAAGGTGATGAATATGGAACAATCTCGTTGTAATGCCGATGCCAAGCACATCCGGCATTTTTTAGATATTTGTGATGGAAATTGGCATTCCTGTATTTATGTTCGCTGCGTTTCCTGTAAAACCCCAGGTTATTGTAATGGCCCACACTTCTTATATCATCCAGATGAAAACGGCAGTCCTTGTATCCTGCCCATGGCAGATGCCCGTATGCTCTTCTCCCGCATACCGGAACCAACGGAATGCCTGTCCTCCATAACACTGGAACAGTTTCAGTCCTTATATGGACTCTACTTTGCAAAAGAAGCATTGACCGATAAGCCATGTCCTTGTTTTGCTTTACTGCGGCATCAGGAAGCATCCCATTATTACTGGTAAAAGGTTGCACTTTTGGTACTTTCTGCGTACAGGATAAGAAAGGAGGCGATTTTATGTTGAATTTCACTGCTATGATTCAAGGAATCGATACAATATTTACGAACTTAATTTTTATTCCTGCACTTTTAATCCTGTACCTGAAGTTTCGTCCGAGAAAGCCCTGGAGCAGACGCACCAGAAATCTGTATCGGCTATGTATAGCTCTGATTTCTGTTTATGTCATCCGGATTTTCTGTGCAGGGTTCATCTTTACACCAGTAAATTACTCACGTTTTGCAGACAGCGGTTTCTTTCCGCTTATCAAGGCACTGTTCTATTCTTAGATTTTCTGCCATTTTGTGCCATTTAGTCCGAATCTGGGAGTAGTTTCTATGCCCATCCTATGGGAATTCATCACCTGCTTTCTTACAATATACGTATAAAACACGTAAGCGAGGTGAATCTTTATGAAACAGAAACAAATCCGCTGCCCATACTGCGGCAGCATCGCAATTTTAAGGGATGCGTCCTATGTATATGGAAATAAAGCGAAAGATGGAAAACTCTATGTGTGCAGTCACTTCCCACAGTGTAATTCTTATGTAGGAGTTCATCCTGGCACTACCAATGCCAAAGGAAAACTGGCAAACAAAGAGCTTCGGCAAAAAAGGATCCAAGCACACCGGGTGTTTGACCAGATATGGCTAAACCACATCTTTACGAAATCGGAGGCTTACCGCTGGATTGCTGATAAATTCTGTCTGACTGCCAAGGAAGCACACATCGGAGAATTTAGCACTTATATGTGTGATCAACTAATTCTGGAATCCATGAAGATTCTGGAGAATAACCATATCCCTCTCAGGGCCATTGGTTGAAAGGGGGGATATGTATGATCATCCCGATGACAGATGATGAACGCCGATTGACAGAGGAGTACTTATATTTGGTACCTGAAATGGTAAAAAAATTGACTACTCGTTGTGCTTATGTCTCATACGATGAGCAGCAAGACCTTCTGCAAGCCGGAAACTTAGCTTTATGCAAAGCCGCCATGAACTATGACAACACCCGTCCCTTTGCAGTTTACGCCAGAGTTGCCATACGAAATGCCATTTACAGTTATTGGAGAAAACTGCAAAAAGAACGAAAATACACCTGTTCCATGTATGCATCTTCCGAATTTGACATGGAACCCCTGCTTGTAGACCAAAAAACAGAACTGTGGCAGGAACAATGTATGAACCAGGAACCCATTTATAAGCACCTGCAGTCCTTAGAAGCGAGAAACTGCAATACACTAAGAAAAGGAATACATGCCCTGCTCCTGCAGCAAAAAGGATATACCAACCAAGAAATTTCCAAACATTATGGTGTCCCAATGAATCATGTCCGGGCATGGCAAAGCAAAGCCCGGAAATACTTACAGCAGGATACCAAATTATATACTCTTTTATCTTGAAGGGAGAACGATTATGCTGACACTTTATACTGCAGTCGGAATCCTACGATTCCAGGATTCCATAAAGGAACATAAAACACCGACAGTTATCAATAACCGGCAGGAATACGGACTGACAGAAGAAGAATTCTTTCTGTGGAGCAGCCTCGCATTTCAAATCCGACAGATCCATGAATTGCAGTCTGCCTTTTCGGAACGTTTGAAAAAACATCACCGTTCGGAAAATATCCCCATTGAACCTTACCTGAATCGGCTGCTGCTTCGAGGACTGGTTGTAAAAGGGGATGGTTTAACTGGTGTGGATGCCCTGTACCGCCTCTTAGGAGAACTTTATATCAGCCCATTGCAGGACAGTTTTTCAGTACGGCTTTTTACCTGCATCTATCTCTGCATGAAGAAAAAACTGCACACAAAAGAACTGCTCCATTATCTAAAAAAGCCGGCACGGACTGCTATAGAGGACACGGTACTCCAAATAGCAAAAAAAGTACAGATTTCTACGGCAGAGCTTGTAACCTGTGTAGAACAGGGCATCCATCCACAAAATACAGAGCAACTTTTGACGCAGCTCTATGAAACCTCGGATGCAACATTCCGTACCCTGGCACAGGATATCCAATTCACCCATGCCGGTTATCCTGTACTGGAAGCCATCAGTAATTTGTACCTCAATAAACAGATTGCATTTGAAAAATTATAGGAAGGAGCAAATTATGCCAAAACCATTTCTTAATAAGCTGATTGTCCATGGGGCAATCGGCTTTTTCTGTGTCTTATTTGGATGTATTTACGGATTTGTAACAGATGACCAGATATTTCTCCTTATGAGTCTTTGCATCGGTGTCGGAACTGTCATACGAATTGTGAGTCTGCTGCATACCATCAAGATGCATGACTATACCAAATTAACTGGAACCTGTACAAAACGTGAAGTCAGCCCTCTTACCAAGAAACAGAAAATTATTTTCCGATCCACTGACCAGAAAGAATATCACTTTACGTTCGATAAAAATATCCGCATTTTATCTGGACACTATTATCGCCTATATTTTCGGTAATGTAGCAAACCTTTCGGGTGAAGAAAAGGTTACTCCGGATTTACTTGCGTATGAGGAACTCTCCCTCTAGTTGAAAATTGTTCTCCTAAAAGTTGCTAAAATTGCTTACCAAAACAGAAGCAGCTATGCTATTTTCACATACCCGCTTCTGTTTTGGATTTATTCTGTTTTCATTTTTACTTTATCTGAAATATTTTGTTTACAGATTATAATAATCTTATTCAATTGTTTTAATACGCTCTACTAATGTTCCTTTCTTCACATATCGAATCACAAAAAAAGAATATGCTCCTGCCATAAATACAAGTGCTATGAAGTAAAATGACACTTGCAAAATAGGAAAACTAAAATGCAATGTTCCCAATGTTCCCACTTGATTAAATACTGTGCATAAAATATAGCCTGCAAAAGTCCCGAATGTCAACGTTATTATCGCCGTTTCCACGATATAATATAAACATTCTGTTTGAAGTATTTTGACAAATTGTTTGTTTGTTAATCCTATTGCTTGTAAAATCGCAAATTCCTGTTGCCTTGATATGATATTTGTCATTAAAGTATTAATCATATTAATAACACCAAAAACGGCCACAAATAAAACTAGACAATATAACGGAATTTTAATTTTATTCACTTCACTTTTCAACTGCATCATCACATCGCTAATACTCGAAATTTCTATTTCTCCATTACTCTGCATTAAATCAAAAATTTGTTTTTCTACATCTGACAGCTTATCTTCTACATCTATAAAACAGTTCATATTAAAATTTGTTACATTTCCTTTTATTTCACACAATAGCTCTTCTGGAAAAAAGAAAATAGGGGTTGCTACCCCAAGGGTAGGTGCCTCACAAATACCCATTACTGTAAACTCTTTCCAGATCCCTGTATCCGTCTGAACTTCTATTATATCACCGATTTTGGGAGTATATTGATAATAATTAGTTAACAACTTTTCCGAATTGTCAACAATAACGCCTTTTCCTTTGATTAGCTTTTGATGATCAGCCGTTCCCTCTATCAGTCCTCGTGAGAAATTAGTATATTGATCTTTAGGTATTCCTATATTGGAAAAGAAATGGTTATTGCCATCGTTAGATGCAACTGGAAATTTCATATTAGAAATACAACCTTGCACATATTCAATTTTTTTCACACCCTCTATCCCAAGAATACTCTTTTCCATATTTTCATTTAGCGGATTTCCAACTTGCAGATTGTTAAAATCTTTCGCCCTATCCTTCGCTTGTACAGTTAATGGATCCAGAGAAATCATAATATCACCTTTTGGAAATTGCTGTTTCGCCATACTTTTTACATCAATTGAATTCGTATATGTAGCAACACACATAAGCAGTACTCCAGAGATTCCCAAAGA
>ENA-OQIS01000108-OQIS01000108.1-human-gut-metagenome-genome-assembly--contig:-NODE-108-length-20603-cov-5.841864_pt1 | contig 20603 bp, 16 predicted proteins | sample MGYA00242589_ERZ504754 | MGnify/ENA primary metagenome ERZ504754 (study PRJEB26092, sample SAMD00036351) | human gut metagenome | host: Homo sapiens | study: EMG produced TPA metagenomics assembly of...
TACACAAGAAGTAAGAAGGAGAAAAGACTATTATAGAAAAAAGTACCATTTGTCACCCTGGATAAACTTCAGGAAATCACCGCGCAGTTTCCTACACCTTTCCATCTTTATGATGAAAAAGGTATCCGCGAGAATGCAAAGGCAGTGAAAGAAGCATTTGCATGGAATAAGGGCTTCAAAGAATTCTTTGCTGTGAAGGCAACTCCAAATCCATTTCTGATCCAGATCCTTCAGGAGTATGGCTGTGGCTGTGACTGTTCTTCCATGACAGAGCTGATGATGTCCAAAGCAATCGGATGCAAAGAGGGAGATATCATGTTTTCTTCCAATGATACACCGGAAGAAGAATTCAAATATGCAAATGAAATCGGCGGGATCATCAATCTTGATGATATCACACATATCGAGAGCGTAGAAAGAGCCGTAGGATATATTCCGAAGGTGATCAGCTGTCGTTATAATCCGGGCGGAGTGTTTAAGATCAGCAACGATATTATGGACAACCCCGGAGATGCCAAATATGGTATGACAACAGAGCAGATTTTTGAAGCATTCAAGATCCTGAAGGAAAAAGGTGCCGAGGAATTCGGTATCCATGCATTCCTTGCAAGCAATACTGTGACAAATGAGTATTATCCGATGCTGGCGAAAGAGATGTTTGAAATGGCAGTGAAACTTCAGAAAGAGACAGGCGCTCATGTGAAGTTTATCAACCTTTCCGGTGGTGTTGGAATCGCTTACAAACCAGATCAGACTCCGAATGATATCAGAGAGATCGGTGAGGGTGTCCGCAAAGTATACGAAGAAGTACTTGTTCCGGCCGGAATGGGTGATGTTGCAATCTATACAGAGATGGGACGTTTCATGATGGGACCGTATGGCTGCCTGGTAACTAAGGCAATCCATGAGAAGCATACTCATAAAGAATATATTGGTGTGGATGCGTGTGCTGTAAACCTGATGCGTCCGGCAATGTATGGCGCATACCATCATATCACTGTTATGGGAAAAGAAGACCAGCCATGTGATCATATGTATGATGTGACAGGTTCTCTCTGCGAAAACAATGATAAGTTTGCAATTGACCGCTATCTTCCGAAGGTTGATATGGGAGATCTTCTTGTGATCCATGATACAGGAGCTCATGGTTTTGCCATGGGATATAACTACAATGGTAAACTGAAATCTTCTGAGATCCTTCTCCATGAAGATGGAAGTTTCGAGATGATCCGCCGTGCCGAGACACCGAAGGATTATTTCGCAACATTTGACTGCTTTCCGATTTATGAGAAATTACTGGAAGATATGGAATAATGCTGTGATTATTCTTTAATTTACTGTCTTGTGGTATTGCCGGGGCAGATATGACATAAAAACACACAAAAAGAAAGGTACTGATCTGTGCATGATGCTGGAAGGTTAGTGCCTTTCGTTTTGCATGGAGAAACAGTGATTTCAGAAGAATGTACTGTAAAAATTTTGTCTGTTCGGAGGTAGACGTATGATTAAATATGAATATGAAACAGGAATGTGTAAACAACTGCATTACAATGGTCTGTGGAGTGTACAATATGAGGGTGTTCCCGGACATTTTAAAAAAGTAAAGATGGTCTGTCCCTGCATCAGAGACGAATGTGATCAGGATTGTGAAGTGTTTAGGAACATACCGGAAATAAAAGCAGCAGATCAGGAATGGCATATGAGAGATGAGAGATAGAATAATGGGAGATAAGAAAAAAGAATACAGAGACAAAAGAACAGGCATGCAGACTGTAAGGTCTGCCATATTTGCTATTGTGCTTATAATTACAGGTTTTATCAGTATAATATATGTGGCAGATAATACTTATGCAGCAGACGAATATCGAGTGCATAAATCTGAGGTGGTTGTAAAGACCGGTGCCACTTATACAGTAAAGATCCTGAATCATGATACAAAAGTGAGTCCAAAGAAGTTTAAATGGACCAGCAGTAACTCAAAATGTGCAAAGGTTATAAATGGCAGGATATATGGTTTAAAGCCCGGACAGGCAACGATCACAGCACAGATGAGTGGACTGAAAGTAAACTGCGAGGTTTTTGTCTGTAATAAAACGGAAACAGTTCTTTTTAAGAAATACAAAAAACAGGTGAAAGTAACAGCAGGAAAGACAGTTATTCTGGAGCCGCAGAAGTATGGAAAAAGGCTGACTTATACTTCTTCTGATAAAACGGTGGCAACTGTATCAAAGAAAGGAAAAGTTACTGCAAAAAAGGCGGGAAATGTCAAAATCACCAGTGTTTCTTATGGTACTGACAGATATGTATCAGAGATAGAAGTGATCGTCCTGCCGGCAGCGTCAGAAACTCCGGAAATTACGCCTACACTGACGCCGGATGAACCAGCACCATCTGTGACCCCGGAGCCGACGGTAACGGTCACGCCAACTCCGAAAATCACACCTGCACCGGAAGATGAGGAAAAGTTCCGGAAACCCCTGGATGGAGTTACTCATTATATTTTGCACAGAGGTGAGCAGACAGAAGCACCTGAGAATTCCGTGCCTGCCTTTGAGATGGCAGGACGCAATGGGGCGGAGTTTGTGGAGACAGATGTGAGAGAGACCGCAGATGGAGTTCTGGTTGTCTCTCATGATGATTCTTTGCTGCGGATGTGCGGGGAGGACAGGCTTATTTCAGAGATGACTTATGAGGAGATAAAGCAGTATCCGATTATAAATGGAAGAAATGCTTCACAGTATCCGGATAATCTTATTCCTACACTGGAACAGTATATTGCATGCTGCAATAAGTACTCTGTGACGCCGGTGATTGAAATAAAGTCAATCCGTACGGAAGAAGCCATGAATTTGTTTATGCAGCTTCTGACTGAATCACAGAAAGAGCCGGTAATCATCTGTTTCCGCATAGAAACACTTGGTAAACTGCGTGAGATGGGATTTACAGGAAAAATGCAGTGGATTCGTACAGTGCGCATGAATGCTTCTATGATACAGCAGTGTAAGAAATATGATCTGGACATAAGTGCAGAGTATAAAAATATCAGTATGAATGATATCAACAATGCCCATCAGAATGGAATCCGCATATCCGTATGGCTTTGCCGGAATGAGGATATGGTAGACATTTTCAGGAAAATGGGTGCGGATTATATCACGTATGAGAAGTGGAATACAGATGAAGTAAAAATGCGTTACTATTCACATAGCACTATCCCGCGAGGTGTTTTGGCATGAATATGCCAAAATCCCGAGACATACAAGCCAAAATTCTATTGCCGTAGGCAATCTGGAATGAATTTTGGCTAAGTTACTGAGAACGGAGTGAACAGTAACAAAAATACGACAGGATTAGCAGAAAATCAAGGTAGACATTTAGCAGAAAAATAAGTAAAATACAAGATGTAGATATAAATTGTAAGCAGAACAGTAACACAAATGTCGTAAGTATTTAACAGTTCACTATTGCTATAAGAAAGGACTGAACAGTTGTATATATTTTATATACTGCTGAAAAAGAGGAGGAGAGAGTAATGAAAAAAATAGCAGCTATGGTGCTGGCAGGTGTTCTGGCAGCAGTTCCGGTCAGTACGACCGGTGCAGCGGAATTTCAGGATGGAGCAGATACACAGAATTTCATCTGGGCAGCCGGAGAGGAAACTTCAACAGACACAGATGAAAGCAAAGGGGTAAGTGCAAATGACAGTGTCGTTGAAGGACTTGACAAACCTTTGGTTTTCTATCCCAACACTTACTATAAATTTAATGTGACCGGTGCCGGAACGCAGAATACGAATCCTGTTGAGGGAGATGTCAGATGGACACCATTATACTGGAGTCTTTCTCTCAAACCGCAGGAAAGCGATATTCACAGGAAATGGGAAATCGGTTCTGCAAAGGGTATTTATACAAAGGTGGAACGTGCATACAATATATATGTCTTTTTCCAGAGAGAAGAATATACAGGAGGTATATGGGAGAAAAACGATATTGTACAACCTGTGAGATATCAGTTCAATGCAGCTCCGTTAACTGAACAGGGTGGAAGCTATAAGTACCTGATAGGTGGAATTGGCTATAAGATTTTGAATGAAAGAGAAGTAAGCGTTACAGGTCTTGCTGCGGAATATAATGTGATACAGATTCCGGCTACAGTTGTGATCAATGATAAAGTTTATAAAGTAACTACAATTGACAAGAATGCCTTCAGCGGGAACAAAGAAATTACAGATGTTATTTTTGGAAATAATGTAACAACGATTGGAAAATATGCGTTCAGCCAGTGCCCGAATCTGCGGAACATAAGATTTGGTAGCAGAGTAAAAAGAATTGGCAGCAACGCATTTGCACAGTGTACAAAACTGCGAAATTTCATACTTCCTGCCAGTGTCAGACATATAGATGCCAGAGCTTTTTACCAGTGCCCGGCAGTCAAAGTGATCAGGATCAACAGTACAGCACTGAACTATGTTGGAAAAAAAGCTTTTGCGGTCAACAAAACCGTAACTATCAGACTTCCTGAGAAGCTGTTTGCCAGATATCAGAAACTGATCAAGGCAAGCAATGTGTATTCTAAAACGAGGTTTGTGAAATATTAAAAAAAACTCAAAAATGCCCTTGCCATTTCGACAAAAACGTGATATGATAATACTCGTTTCAATGCCGGCATGTCGGAATGGCAGACGAGGCAGACTCAAAATCTGTTGTGGGCAACCACGTGTGGGTTCAAGTCCCACTGCCGGCACTAAAAAGTAAGCGAAGCCTTTGTTTGTGAAGGTTTTCGCTTTTTTTTTATTTGCCGTATTGAACAGTTCAGATAATTCTAAAATCTTTATGAAATTTATCTCGCTTTTCTTGAAAAAGAGATGAATAAGTGATATGGTACATCATAACAAAACGAAATGGAGGAAAAGCCAATGAACCTTGATAATAAAAAGCCTGGCAGAAAACCGCTTTATGTATATTATATCATTGCGGCAGTTATTATCATTCTTCTGAATGTGCTGTTACTTCCTGCAATTGAGGGACGAAAGGTACAGACGACTGATTACAGTACTTTCCTGACAGGAGTAGAGAAGGATTACGTTAAGACAGTAGAAATTCAGGATGATTATATTTATTATGTAGCAGAGAGTGACGGACAGGAGGGTTATTTCAGAACTGTCAAGATGAATGATCCTGACCTTGTAGACCGTTTGCATGATGCAAATGTCAAGTTCGGTGCAGCAGCACCACAGCAGACATCTATCTGGATCAGCCTGATCGCAGGATATGTACTGCCGATTGCCATCTTTATCCTTCTTGGAAGGTGGCTCAGCAAGAAGATGATGAGTTCCATGGGCGGAGGTCCCGGTGGGGCAATGTCATTTGGAAAGAGTAATGCGAAAGTATATGTGAAATCATCTACGGGAATCAAATTCTCAGATGTAGCGGGAGAGGACGAAGCCAAGGATCTTCTGACAGAGATCGTAGATTATCTTCATAACCCGCAGAAATACAGAGAAATCGGTGCATCTATGCCGAAAGGAGCCCTTCTTGTAGGCCCTCCGGGTACAGGTAAAACACTTCTTGCAAAAGCGGTAGCCGGTGAAGCGGAAGTTCCGTTCTTCTCCATTTCCGGTTCTGAATTCGTGGAAATGTTTGTTGGTATGGGCGCTGCCAAGGTGCGTGATCTTTTCAAACAGGCGAATGAGAAAGCTCCATGTATTGTATTTATCGATGAGATCGACACAATTGGCAAGAAACGTGATGGTGCCGGATTTACAGGCGGCAATGATGAGCGCGAGCAGACTCTGAACCAGCTGCTTACAGAGATGGATGGTTTTGACGGCTCCAAAGGTGTTGTGATCCTTGCGGCAACCAACAGACCGGATTCCCTTGATCCCGCACTTCTTCGTCCCGGACGTTTTGACAGACGTATTCCTGTTGAACTTCCGGATTTAAAAGGACGTGAGGAAATCCTTAAAGTCCATGCAAAGAAGATTAAGATCGCAGATTCCGTACGTTTTGATGAGATTGCGAAAGCTGCAGCCGGAGCTTCCGGTGCAGAACTTGCAAATATTGTCAATGAAGCAGCACTTCGTGCAGTACGTGACGGCAGAAAATTTGCCACCCAGGCAGATTTTGAGGAGAGTATCGAGGTAGTTATCGCAGGATATCAGAAGAAGAACAGAGTTCTTTCCAATAAAGAAAAACTGATAGTTGCTTATCATGAAATCGGACATGCGCTGGTTGCAGCAAAGCAGACCGAATCTGCACCGGTCCACAAGATCACTATTATTCCGCGTACATCAGGAGCACTCGGATATACCATGCAGGTGGATGACGGAGATCATTATCTGATGACAAAGGAAGAGCTTGCAAATAAGATAGCGACCTTTACAGGCGGTCGTGCCGCTGAGGAACTGATCTTCCACTCTATTACAACCGGAGCATCCAATGATATCGAACAGGCGACTAAGCTTGCAAGAGCAATGATCTCCAGATATGGTATGAGTGAAGACTTCGATATGGTTGCCATGGAGAATGTGACAAATCAGTATCTGGGCGGAGACTCCAGCTTAAGCTGTTCTTTTGAGACACAGACTCTTCTGGATAAGAAAGTTGTGGAACTTGTCAGGATGGAACACCAGAAAGCACTGAAAATCCTTCAGGACAATATTGGAAAGCTCCATGAACTTGCAAAATATCTGTATGAACATGAGACAATTACAGGTGAGGAATTTATGAAAATCCTGAATGCACCTGTACAGGTTCCCACTGCAGTGGCGGAATCTGAAAGTAATACAAAGTCTGAGAACAATGCAGAATCCGAAAACAGTACAGAAGCTGACGCAGATACATCTTCCGGGAAAGTAAATCTGCAGAAGTGATATTTTTTTCGAGATATACAAGTCAAAAGTCCATTGTCGCAGGCAATCCGGAAAATTGGCTATATCACTGAAAACTGAGTGAACAGCAATGAAAGCAGCAGAGGCGATTTGAGCTTCTGCTGCTTTTTCTTGCCAATTAACTCCGGTTCGGTTATAATTCGTAATAGTGAACGCAGCATCCTGGATGTTTTTTTGGAAGAAAGAAGGGAATGAAGATGGATTGCCAAACTGCAGAAGGAATGGTGAGCAGGTATATTAAACATGATCTTCCGTTAAATGAACTGGAAGAGTTTCTTGATCATGTACAGAATTGTTCTTCCTGTTATGATGAACTGGAGACATATTTTATTGTCCATGAGGTAACACATCAGCTTGATGATGACAGCAGCGATTCGGTTCTGGATTTCAAAAAACTGCTGGAACAGGACATCCGGAAATCCAGAAGATATATCCGCAAGAAGAAAGTCAGCTGGCTTATGTTTGGCGTGAGTATATGCCTTCTGATCGCTACGATTGCGGCAATACTGATTTTTGTAATGATGGAGACAAATTACATTCTATAAAGACACTGGAGGATTTTATGAGCGAAAAAATATTACTGATTGACGGACACAGTATTCTGAACAGAGCTTTTTATGGTCTGCCGGATCTTACAAATTCAGAAGGAAAACACACAGGGGCAGTATATGGTTTCCTGAATATCCTTTTTCGGACGATCGAGGAAGAGAAGCCTCAGTATCTGACGGTGGCATTTGACCTGAAGGCACCGACTTTCCGCCATAAGATGTTTGAAGCATACAAGGGAACACGTAAACCCATGCCTGAAGAACTGAGAGAGCAGGTACCGCTGATTAAAGAAATGCTTACTGCAATGGGTGTGAATGTTGTGACAAAAGAAGGCTACGAAGCGGATGATATACTGGGAACTCTGGCCAGAAAAAGCGAAGCGGCAGGAATGGATGCGACAATCCTTTCCGGTGACAGAGATCTGCTTCAGCTTGCGACAGATAAGGTTATGATCCGTTTGCCAAAGACTGTAAGGGGCAAGACCACCATAGAGGATTATCATGCACAGCAGGTGATCGAGAAATATCAGGTGACACCTCCCCAGATCATTGAGTTAAAGGCTCTGATGGGTGACAGTGCTGACAATATTCCGGGAATCCCGGGAGTAGGTGAGAAGACTGCCACAAAGATTATTGTGGAGTATGGAAGTATTGAGAATGCTCATGAACATTTGGAAGAGCTGAAGCCAAACAGAGCCAGGGAATCAATGAGAGAACATTATGATATGGCGCAGATGAGCAAGGCTCTGGCTACAATCTGTACGGACAGTCCCATAGAGTTTTCGTATGAAAAGGCAAAACTGGGAAATCTTTATACAAAAGAAGCTTTCCTTCTCTGCAGACAGCTGGAATTTAAGAATCTGCTTAACCGTTTTGACTCTGCGGCAGTACAGGAAGATACGCTGGAACAGGAGTTTTTCACATGTGCAGACCTGGCAGGCTGTGAAGCGCTGTTTGCGAAAGCGGAAGCAGGAAAGACAGCGGGTGTTTCTCTGGTTACAGAGAATGGCAGGGTATTTGGTGCAGGACTTGCGCTGAATGAAGAGGAAATTTATTATATTCCTGTGGAGGGGATGATCACAGAAGGATATCTCTGCGGAAAATTAGAAGAGCTTTTTCGTAAGGTATCTGAATATAATGCAGAGAATAATATGGAATGTAATGCAGAAGATACAAAGGGAAGTTCAGAAAAAGAGATATCTGATGTTAATGCAGACGGTACTCTGAAATATAATAAAACACATACTGTCTGTGCATTGGATGTAAAGGCATTACTCAAGTATATACAATTTGATGATCCGATGGCTGTATTTGATGCAGGCGTGGCTGCATACCTGTTGAACCCGCTGAAATCCTCCTATACCTATGATGATATGGCAAAGGAATATCTGAGTGGTCGTATCCTGCCTGCAAGAGAGGAACTTCTTGGAAAGAAAACAGTGGAAAAAGCATGGGAGGAAAGTGCAGAGGGACTTACAGCCTGGGGCTGCTACATGGCCTATACAGCACTTGCCTGCCGGAAACCTATGTGTGAAGCGTTGCATGATACAGGTATGTGGAACGTATATACACAGATTGAACTTCCGCTAATCTTTACTCTTGATTCCATGGAAAAATGGGGAATCAGCGTGAAGAGTGAAGAACTGAAAAGCTACGGTGAGAAACTAAGTGTACGTATTGGAGAACTGGAGAAGCAGATCTGGCAGCAGGCAGGGGAAGAGTTTAATATCAATTCTCCGAAACAGATGGGAGTGATCCTGTTTGAAAAGCTTGGCCTTAAGGGTGGAAAGAAAACAAAGACAGGTTATTCCACAGCGGCAGATATTCTGGAAAAGCTTGCACCGGAGTATCCCATTGTAAAGGATATTCTGGAGTACCGTCAGCTTGCGAAACTGAAATCTACTTATGCAGACGGGCTTGTTGGTGAGATCGCAGAGGACGGCAGGATTCATTCTACTTTTAACCAGACAATTACAGCAACAGGAAGGATCAGCAGCACAGAGCCGAATCTTCAGAATATCCCTGTAAGAATGGAGCTTGGAAGACTGATCCGTAAGGTATTTGTTCCGGAAGAGGGATATGTATTTCTGGATGCGGACTATTCCCAGATCGAGCTTCGTGTTCTGGCACATATGTCAGGGGATGAGAAATTGATCCAGGCATATAAAGAAGCCCAGGATATCCACAGACATACAGCATCAGAGGTATTCCATGTGCCCTTTGATGAGGTGACAGATCTGCAGAGGAGAAATGCCAAGGCAGTAAATTTTGGAATCGTTTATGGGATCAGTTCCTTTGGGCTCAGCCAGGATTTAAGTATCACACGAAAAGAAGCAGCCGAATATATTGAAAGATATTTTGAAACTTATCCAAAGATCAAAGGTTTTCTTGACGGACTGGTGGAAGAGGGAAAAGAAAAAGGATATGTGACTACCATGTTTGGCAGACGCAGGCCGATCCCGGAACTGAAATCCGGTAATTTTATGCAGAGGTCTTTTGGGGAGCGAGTAGCCATGAACTCTCCAATACAGGGAACTGCGGCGGATATCATTAAAATTGCAATGAACCGTGTGTACAGACGATTAAAGGATGAGAATCTTAAATCCCGTCTTGTACTTCAGGTACACGATGAACTTCTGATAGAGACCTGTAAAGAGGAAATCCCGCAGGTTTCTGCTATTCTTGAAGAAGAGATGAAAGGTGCCGCAAAGCTTTCCGTAGAACTGGAAGTCGATATGCATCAGGGTAATAACTGGTATGAGGCGAAGTGATGATGATAACAATAGGAATTACCGGCGGAGTGGGTGCCGGAAAAAGTACAGTGCTTGATTTTCTTGAAGAAAAGTATCAGGCATATGTGATGAAAGCAGATGAGATCGGGCATCTGGTGATGGAGCCGGGGCAGTCCTGTTATGAACCGGTGATTGCACTATTTGGAAGACAAATCATAAAAAATGATAAAACTATTGACCGCAGACAGGTTTCGGATGTAGTATTTTCTACATCCAGAGCTTCTGGAGAAATTAAACCAGATCATCCATCCGGCTGTGAAACAGTATATCAGAGAGCAGTTAGCTGTAAAGAAACAGCAGGAACAGAAGATATGTGTGGTGGAAGCTGCACTCCTTCTGGAAGATCATTATCAGGAGTTTTGCGATACGATATGGTATATTCATACGGATGAAGAGATCCGTATCAGGAGACTGATGGAGAACCGCGGTTATACAAGAGAGAAATCAGTCAGTATCATTGCCAGTCAGGCACCGGAGTACTTTTTTTCGGGAAAATGCAGACTATGTTGTGGTAAATAACGGAGATTTTGCACAGACCAGACGGCAGATTGAGGAAGGAATCAGAAAATATGAGACTTTGTAGCATTGCCAGCGGAAGCAGCGGAAACTGTATTTATGTGGGCTCAGATAATACCCATCTTCTGGTGGATGTAGGCATCAGCGGAAAAAGAGTAGAACAGGGATTGAATTCTCTGGAATTGACAGGAAAAGATATTGATGGTATCTTGATTACACATGAACATTCGGATCATATCAAAGGTCTGGGCGTGATCGCAAGGAAACATCAGATACCGGTTTATGCGACAGAAGGAACTGTGGAAGCTTTATCTCACATGAATCTTGGAAAAATGCCGGAAGGGATTTTTCGTGAGATACACGAAGATGAGCCTTTTGAGATTAATGATCTGACAGTGAATCCTTTTACGATCCCTCATGATGCTGCACAGCCTGTAGGATACCGGGTAGAGTGTGGAGAGCATTCTGTGGGGATTGCTACAGACCTTGGAAAATATAATGAGTACATAGTCGGTAATCTGCAGAATCTGGATGCGCTTCTTCTGGAAGCAAATCATGACATCCGTATGCTGCAGGTTGGAAAATATCCCTATTATCTGAAACAGAGAATCCTTGGAGACAGGGGACATCTTTCCAATGAGAATGCAGGCAGGCTTTTATGCAGGCTGCTGCATGACAATATGAAAGGGATTTTCCTTGGACATCTGAGCAGGGAAAATAACTATGAGGAACTGGCATATGAAACCGTCTGTTCAGAAGTAACCTTAGGTGACAACCCTTATAAGTCGCGTGATTTCAGAATTCAGGTGGCACAGAGGGATTGCATATCAGAAGTAATTACAGTGTAGAAAGGACAAAGAACTTATGAAAAAGACAATCATCACAGTAGTAGGAAACGATACCGTAGGAATTATTGCAAAGGTTTGTACTTATCTTGCAGACAATAATGTAAACATTCTTGATATCTCCCAGACCATCGTACAGGGATATTTCAACATGATGATGGTAACAGATGCCAGCAAATGTGAGAAAGACAACGGAGTTCTTGCCAAAGAACTGGAAGCCCTTGGAGATAAGATCGGTGTAGTGATCCGCTGCCAGCATGAAGATATCTTCAATGTAATGCACAGAATCTGAGAAAATCTAAGCAGGTAAGCCACTGAGGGACTTTCCTGTATCAGATTGCCTGAAAAATGCTGAGAGAACATACAAGGGAGAAAAACAAAATGATCAATATTTTTGAAGTAAATGAAACGAATAAAATGATCGAGCAGGAGAATCTGGATGTGCGTACCATTACTATGGGTATCAGTCTTCTGGACTGTATTGACAGTGATCTTGCTGTTTTAAATGAGAAAATCTATAAAAAGATCACAACCTGTGCAAAGGATCTGGTATCTACAGGTGAGGCTATTTCCGGTGAATATGGAATTCCGATCGTAAATAAAAGAATTTCCGTAACTCCGATCGCATTGATTGGCGGAGCTGCATGTAAGACAAAGGAAGATTTTGTAACTATTGCAGAAACTCTGGATAAGGCTGCCAAGGTGGTAGGCGTAAACTTTATCGGCGGTTATTCTGCACTGGTAAGCAAGGGAATGACTCCTGCTGAGAGACTTCTGATCGAATCTATCCCACAGGCTATGGCGAAGACAGAGCGTGTCTGCAGTTCTGTAAATGTTGGATCCACACGTACAGGTATCAATATGGATGCTGTTAAGCTGATGGGTGAGATCGTTCTGGAAACAGCGAAAGCTACCAAAGATCAGGATTCCCTGGGATGTGCGAAGCTGGTTGTATTCTGTAATGCACCGGATGATAACCCGTTTATGGCAGGTGCTTTCCATGGTGTGACAGAAGCAGACACTATCATTAACGTTGGTGTCAGCGGACCTGGCGTTGTTAAGACTGCGCTGGAACAGGTAAGAGGTAAGGATTTTGAAACTCTTTGTGAGATGATCAAGCGTACTGCCTTCAAGGTAACACGTGTTGGTCAGCTGGTAGCACAGGAGGCTTCCAGACGTCTTGGTGTTAAGTTTGGTATCGTGGATCTGTCTCTGGCTCCTACTCCTGCAATTGGTGACAGTGTTGCTGAGATCCTTGAGGAGATTGGTCTGGAGCATGCAGGTGCACCGGGCACAACAGCAGCGCTTGCTCTGTTAAATGACCAGGTTAAGAAGGGTGGAGTTATGGCTTCTACAGCAGTTGGTGGTTTGAGTGGTGCATTTATTCCGGTCAGCGAGGATCAGGGTATGATCGATGCGGTGAATGCAGGGGCACTGACTCTTGAGAAGCTGGAAGCTATGACTTGTGTATGTTCTGTAGGTCTTGATATGATTGCAATTCCCGGAGATACGAAGGCTTCTACGATTGCGGGTATTATTGCGGATGAGTCTGCAATTGGTATGGTGAACCAGAAGACTACGGCGGTTCGTCTGATCCCGGTAATTGGTAAGGGGGTTGGCGAAGTGGTTGAGTTCGGTGGACTGCTTGGTTATGCACCGATCATGCCGGTGAATCAGTTCTCCTGTGATGCGTTTGTGCAGCGTGGCGGAAGGATTCCGGCACCGATCCATAGCTTTAAAAACTGATAAAAAAGGCCAGAAACTTCGGAAAAGGGGAGTTTCTGGCTCTTTTTATGTTCAAGAGGGACGCGGGGCGGAAAATATTTTATCTGGGGTGCGGTTTCGGAGCCTAAGATATTCTAAGCCGCCAGAAATCTGCTAAAAGCATGAGCCGTCTTGTCAAACTCGCTCCGTTGCAAACTTCGCTCAGACAGTGAGGCAGACGGCTCATAACGCAGATTTCTGGTGACTAAGAATATCTAAGACTCCTGCAAATGCACCCCAGACAAAATATTTTCCGCCCCGCTGGTAGCTGGTTTTAAGCTATGATGGATTGGATTGTTTGTATTATTTTATGGAATTACTATAAATAAAAGAAATGTCCTGCTTTAAAGGGATTCCAGTATATGCAGAAGTCGGGTGTTGTCTTCGGGGTGCATGATGCAGAAGCGGATGTATTCGCCGTCCAGGCATTCGAAGGAGGAGCAGTCACGGATCATGAGACCCTGACGGATGCAGGCGTCGAAGACGTCCCGGGAGGTCAGGCCGGGCTTCTGGATTTTCAGGAGGAGAAAGTTGGCGTAGGCCGGGTAGGTTTTGTAAGTGGGGATATTCTCCAGTGCTTTGAGCAGGCGGGTGCGTTCTGAGAGAATGAGGTCTCGGGTCTGGCGGATGTAGTTTTTGTCCTTGAGCATCAGCTCGCCGGCCAGGGCTCCCAGACTGTTGAGGGACCATGGTACCTGTTTTTCTTTCATTTTTTTGAGAAATTCCAGGTTCCCGGTGATTCCGTAGCCAAGACGCATACCTGGGGCTGCGTAGAATTTTGATACGCCGCGCAGAATCATAAGGTTCGTGAATTCTCTGGTAAGGCTGACAGCAGTGATCTCATTGATATCCGGGGCAAATTCTACATAAGTTTCGTCGATCATCACGAAAATGTTCCGCTCATTGCAGAAGGAAACGATTCTGCGCAGGTCATTTATGCTAATTGCAGATGAGGTAGGATTATTTGGGTTGCAGAGGATGAGAAAATCGTATTTTCCATCCAGGGTGTGACAAAGATCATCTACATTGAGGACAAAGTTATCCTCTTCGCGCAGATGGTAATATTCCTGTGTACTTCCGGAGAAGGAGAGTTCCCTGGAGTATTCTGAATAGGTCGGACCCAGGATAAGGGTATGCTTTGGATTTCGTTCCTGTATCAGCAGTGCGATCAGTTCGCTGGAACCATTTCCGGGAAGGATGAATTCAGCAGGAATATTACAATATTCTGAAATTGTGCTGCGAAGTGAAGTATAATCTCTGTCTGGATAAGAAGACAGGATATCCAGCCGTCCTGCAAGCTGTTCCTTTACATGCTCGGAAAGCCCCAGCGGATTTACATTAGCCCCAAACTTCACAATTTCCTCCGGCTTAAGCTGATAGACCTCACATATTTTCTCAATATCACTCCCATGAAAAACCATTTTTGCTGTTGACATATAATATCCCTCATTTCTATATAAATAATCTATTTAAACTTAAAATTACCACATAGCAGATCGCAGATCTTTTCTGAACATTATTTTAACACTTATCACATCGTTCTGTAAACATCACTGTTTACATATTGCTATCCTGAAATATACAGGTCCCAATATCATTGCAGCAGGCATTTAACAGAAGGCAAGTCCCCACCCACTGCTTATTGCTTTTCGCAACCACCGCAGGGGATTTACTTGATCCGATTAAATAAGTCTCCTGCGGTGGTGCAGAAAGCAAGCAATTCGGCATGCTGTCGAAAATGGAATATATGTCAATTTGTCAGTACACAGCGAAGGAATGGGAAGGGATTTCGGGCGCATTTGAGGGTTCATAGTAATTCTTGGTATTTGGGAAGCTGCGTTATTCAAAAAAATCTCACTGTCTGAGCGAAGCGAGTTTGAGATTTTTGAGAATGCTTTTAGCAGCTTCCCAAATGCCTTAGAATTACATGGTTCCGAAACTAAGCCCGAAATCCCTTCCCATTCCTTCGCGTCCCTTTTAGAAAAAATTAATAGGGAAAAAATAAAAATAACCTCTTGACATATCTGCATTAGCGTGGTAAAGTAAACACATCAAAACCGATGAGAAAGAAGAGTAAACAACCAAGAATCATTCCAGAGAACGGCAATTGGTGGGAAGCCGTATGAAACTGATTGTTGAATGGCCTTTCGAGGGCGGTCCGAAATCTTGATAAGCGTGAGAGTAGGCACCGACGGGAACCGAACCCGTTATAAATCAGGAGTGTATGTTTGTACATGAGAAAGTGGACGATTCGTCAATTTGAGTGGTACCGCGATAATAAGATTCTTATTACTGTCTCAAGCAACAGATAGCTTGTGGCGGATTTTTTTATATATAAAGAGAATCTGTTATATGGCACCCCCTGTAATGCAGGAAAATCTGCTGATGGCAGGTGGGTATCACAGCAGTTGACACATCCGGGAAAAAGAGGAATCCGGGGAGTTCTTTCTCACAGACAGTAACAAGGGATTGGTAAACATCCCTGAGACTATGGCAGTTAAAAAACCATGAACTGCTAAATAAGATGTAGAGAGAGGAAAAAAGACTATGAAAAAAAGAGTATTAGCAATCGCAGCAACAGGAATGGCAACTATGATGATGGCATCACCGGTTATGGCACAGGATTTCAAGATCGGTATCTGCAATTATGTAGATGACGCTTCCTTGAATCAGATCGTAGACAACATCCAGTCCCGTCTGGAAGAAATCGGCAAGGAAAAAGACGTAAATTTTGATGTGTCCTATGATAACTGTAATGCAGATGCCAATGTTATGGAACAGATCATTTCTGATTTTCAGGCTGATAATGTAGATTTGATGGTAGGTATTGCAACACCTGTAGCAATGCGTATGCAGTCCGCAACAGAAGGAACCGATACACCGGTTGTATTTTCCGCAGTGTCTGATCCTGTAGGAAGCGGCCTTGTAGAGGATCTGGATGCACCGGGAGCAAACATTACAGGTACAAGCGATTATCTGGATACAGCATCCATCATGAAACTGATCCAGGCAGTGAACCCGGATGTAAAGAAAATCGGACTTTTATACGATATCGGACAGGATTCTTCTACAACAGCCATCCAGGAAGCCAAGGATTATCTGGATAAAGAAGGCATCGAATATGTAGAGCGTACAGGTACCACAACAGATGAGGTACAGCTTGCAGCAGATGCACTGGTGGCAGATGGCGTAGATGCAGTATTCACACCAACTGACAACACAATTATGACAGCAGAGCTTTCTATCTATGAGAAATTCATTGATGCAGGTATCCCACAGTATACAGGAGCTGACTCCTTTGCACTAAACGGTGCATTTGTCGGATATGGTGTTGATTATGCAAACCTTGGACAGAAGACAGCAGATATGATCGCAGACATCCTTATGAATGATGCAGATCCTGCAACAACATCTGTTGAAACTTTTGATAATGGTACTGCAACAGTAAACACAGAAACCTGCGAGGGACTGGGACTTGATCTTGAAACTGTTAAAAAAGATTTCGAGCCGTTATGCACACAGGTAAATGAGATCGTTACAGCAGAGAGCTTTGATGATGTAGAGAAATAATAAGGATATTCGGACAGCATTTTGAATAAATTCAGAATAAGTTCTGGGTTTATGGAATCCATTGTGCCGGTTGAAAAGACTGATATATTTTCTGAATTAAAATGAACAGCAGCAGATATTTTCTGTTGCTGTTCATTGAATGTAATAAAATAAATACAAACTGGAGGAAATCATCGTGACTATTGCGACTATACTCTCTCTTGGAGAGACCGCGCTGAAACTTGGCCTGATCTGTTCATTGACAGTTCTTGCCCTGTTTCTCAGTTATTCCATGCTGAATGTCTGTGACCTTTCCACTGATGGCTGTTTTACACTGGGAGCAGCAGTGGGAGCAGCAGTGGCAGTCAGCGGACATCCTTTTTTATCAATTTTTGCAGCTATGGCTGCAGGTATATGCTCGGGCTTTGTGACAGCCATACTTCAGACAAAGCTGGGTGTTGACAGTCTTCTTGCAGGAATTATCGTTAATACGGCTCTTTATTCTGTGAATATTGCAGTGATGGGAGGTTCCTCCCTGATCAATATGAACAGAACAGAGACGGTATTTTCCATGACGAAAGAAACATTGAAAAGTACACCGCTGAAAGGAAGAGGAGATATTGTAGTTGCTTTCATTGCAGTAGCAATTGTGATTGTCTTCCTTGTATTTTTCTTAAGGACAAGACTTGGTCTGGCAATCAGGGCAACAGGAAATAATGCAGATATGGTAAAATCCTCATCTATTAATCCGGTATTTACTACGATTGTAGGTCTCTGTGTTGCCAACTCCTTCACAGCACTTTCCGGATGTCTTCTGTCTCAGTCACAGAAATCTGTAGATATCAATATCGGACAGGGAATGGTTACCATCGCGCTGGCTTCCCTGCTGATCGGTGGTACGATTCTTGGCAGAGGTGGAATTTTCGTGAGAGCTGTTGGCATGGTACTTGGATCTTTTATTTTCCGTCTGGTATATACCGTCGCACTGAGATTCAATATGCCGGCATTTATGCTGAAACTGGTATCTTCTGTAATCGTTGTGCTGGCTATTTCAGGTCCATATTTGAAAAAACAGTGGCCGCAGATTAAGAGAAGAATGACTCACAGGAAGGGAGTACAGTGATTTATGCTGAAGATTGAACATATTTCCAAGACTTTTAATCCGGGTACGGTAAACGAGAAACAGGCCATCAGAGATTTATCCCTGAATTTGGAGAAGGGCGATTTTGCAACGATCATCGGTTCCAATGGAGCTGGTAAATCCACTCTGTTTAATGCAATCTGTGGAGATTTTCTTACAGATTCCGGTGTGATCATGCTGGATGGACAGGATATTACTTTTATGCCCCAGCATGTACGTGCAAAGACCATCGGTCGCCTGTATCAGGATCCTATGAGAGGAACTGCACCCGGAATGACCATAGAAGAGAATCTGGCGCTTGCAGCAGGGAAAGGCGGATGGCTTTCCCATGTGTCCAGACAGGAGAAAGAGCGATTCCATGAAGAGCTGAAACTTCTGGATATAGGACTTGAGAAACGTATGACTCAGCCGGTAGGACTTCTCTCCGGTGGACAGAGACAGGCGCTGACACTTCTCATGGCAACCATGAATCCGCCCAAGCTTCTGCTTCTGGATGAGCATACAGCAGCCCTTGACCCGGGAACAGCAGAGAAGGTGCTGAATCTTACGAAACGGATCGTGGAGGAGCATCAGCTTACCTGTCTGATGATCACCCACAATATGCAGTCGGCCCTTGATCTGGGAAATCGTATTCTGATGATGGATTCCGGAGATATTGTGCTGGATATCCATGAAGAAGAAAAGAAAGGCCTGACAGTGGAAGGACTTCTGGAGAAGTTTAAGACAGGTGCCGGTAAGATGCTGGATAATGACCGTATTCTTCTTTCCGGAGAAAAGTAATTATAAAAATAACATGTAATTGTAAATGAAAGAACCATTATATACAGAAGTTATAGTTGTTGCCTGAGGCATACAGCCATGTTTTCTGATATAATGGTTCTTTTTGTCTGGTAGCGACTCTATTGCTTGCTGTAATTTGCAGAAGGTTCCTGCTCTGGTTTGAGTGTGATAAGTTTGCTCCCAACCGCTGCTGCGATGAATATCCAGATAAACATTTTAACCGGGAAGCAGAGGAAGAGAAGCATGGTTACTGCCAGTGGCTTTTTCATAATTCCACCCAGAAGTGATGCAGTAACGATTGCAGCTCCAAATACCACATGTCCCCCGTCTGGCCCGCAGGTCAACATTGCCACGCCGTATCCCATACATACTCCGGCAAAGATGACAGGGAAGAAATGTCCTCCCTTTAAACCGAACTGAATACACAGATTTGTCAGCAGGAGCTTAAAAAACGCAATGCCAATAAGTGCCAGCGGCAGATAAGAGGTATAGGTTTTCATAAGTGTTCCCATCTGTTCTTCTCCGGAAAACATAAGTGCAGGTAAGAATGAACCTGCGATTCCAAGGCATAAACCTGCAAAAATTTCTCTGACAACTGCCGGGAATCTGTTGGAAATATTTCCGGTCAGTTTGTGTGTTGCCTGATAGAAGTATGCCAGGATAAGACCGCACAAAATATACAGAATCATAAGCAGATAGTCTTTTCTCTGGATTTCCACCATATCAAAGGATGGAAATCCGGAAAGCCCTGCACCAAAAAGTGCAGATAAACCTGCATAAATACCAGTGCCTGCAGCCAGCGCGATTCCGTAAATAAATAATCTGGAACCCTTTGTTAAGGCTGCAAGATCTTCCTCGGAGTTTTCTTCTACTTCGAAAATACCGAACAGAGGTGCGTGAAACAGCACACTCATGGAGACTGCGGCACCAATCTGCGAATAATTTCTGGTATTCTGTTTGGCAAACTTCAGATTGTCTCCGGCCCAGTAGCATAAACCTACGATAATACCGGTAAGTCCAGCTTCGGGACCTACACTGCTTCCTATGAGTAATGGCAGCAGTGCTGCCACCATCATTACAAGCATGTTTTTGTATTCGTATCTTTTTTCTGTTCTGACTTTTCCCATAACAGTTTCCAGATCTTCGGGATAGTCTCCGAATATTTTTCGGAAAATACCGATAATTGCCGCACCGGCTACACAGATAAGAATCGTATAATATGGAAAAGAAGTTTTTCCGGGTAAGCCATTTCCACAGAAATTCAGTTCCCACTGCCATTATTTTCTAGCAGGATCCATACCAGTGCACCGGCAACAGCACCAATGAGTGCACAGAACAGCCACAATTCAAGCTGATTTTTTAAAGATACGTTTTTGGGGCTTTTTGTGTTATTCATACAGTCATAACCTTTTTGTTAGTTTTCGGTCTTTCCGAAATTGATTCCAAGTACGATCATATTGATACCCTGCATCAAAACAGAAAAAGCGATCATATATCCTGCAGAGATCATGGTAAGTATAGGATGGGTAAATGAAATGATGCTGACAATTACGGATAAAACACCGCACACAATACTCAGGATACCTTTTCCTTTAGATGTTTTATATACCTTTGTGCCGGCGGCAATCTGGAAAATACCGTAGATCAGAATGATTGCACCGACCATATAAGCTGCCATTACGTCTGTGATGAACCGCTGAATGCCGCTGAATAATAAGATAATACCTGCAAGTCCTTCCAGAACACCGAGAATACATGCTCCGATTTCTTTCTTTTCTT
>ENA-OQIS01000111-OQIS01000111.1-human-gut-metagenome-genome-assembly--contig:-NODE-111-length-19672-cov-11.543003_pt1 | contig 19672 bp, 13 predicted proteins | sample MGYA00242589_ERZ504754 | MGnify/ENA primary metagenome ERZ504754 (study PRJEB26092, sample SAMD00036351) | human gut metagenome | host: Homo sapiens | study: EMG produced TPA metagenomics assembly of...
GGTACGGGTGTGGGTGTTGATGGATATGCCGTGTGGCAAGTATTTGAAGGCGATGCTGCCGCAGTGGCTGCCCGTGTTGCGCGATTGCGGGGAGCTGGACGCCTATGACGGGTTCACGTTCAGCGAGCTCATGGCGATGAGCGCTTCCACAATTGACCGGTACCTCAAGCCCCTGCGTGACGCCGCCCGCCCCAAGGGTTTGGCGGCTACGCGTCCGGCCGGCGAGCTGTTGCGCAACTCGATCACGATCAGGAAAGCCAGCGACGAGCTGGACGGCCTGCCCGGCAACGTGGAGGCCGACACCGTCGCCCACTGCGGCCCCAGCCTCAAGGGCGAGTTCTGCCGCACCTTGACCGTGGTCGACTTCGCCACCGGATGGACCGAGAACGCGTCCGCCCGCAACAACGCGTACCGCAACCTCTCCCAGGCCGAGGCCATGATCGAGCAGCGGCTCCCGTTCACGATCCGCTCCTACGACAACGACAACGGCAGCGAGTTCATCAACACGGACTTCATCACCCACCTCCAACAGCTCGACATCCAGCAGACCAGAAGCCGCCCCTACAGGAAGAACGACCAGGCCACCGTCGAATCCCGCAACAACCACGTCGTACGCAAACACGCGTTCTACTACCGGTACGAACTCGCCGAACTCGACCTGTTGAACGAGCTGTGGCAGCTCGTGAGCGTCAAGGTCAACCTGTTCACCCCGTCCAAGAAACCCGTGGGACGCTCCAGCACCCGCGACGGACGACCCCGGCGCGTCTACGACCAGCCCACGACCCCATGGGAGAGACTCAAACGATTCGACGAGCAGGACCGGGCCGACGGCGGCACCGGGTTCATCCTGCCCGAGCGACGCGACCAGATCGAACGTCTGATCGCCGAGACAAACCCGGCCGAGCTCGTCCGCCGCATCCACGCCATCCAGGACCAGCTCGAGGACATGGCCGCTCCACGAACCCGACGCCTCGAGAAACGCGTCGGCCCCGACATGGCATACTTGGACAGGACACTCGCCAAGATCGCGGGCGTCCGACCGGAAGACCACAACGAAACACCAGCCGACACCGACTAGGATTTCGCGCTCACTTCCAGTGAGGCACCACTCCCGGTTTCGCGCTCACTTTCAAATGAGGCACCTCGGAGAGGTGAACACGCCAACGTGGGAGCCGTTCATCCAGACGTTTAGCCGATCACCTTTTCTCATGCCACCACGCATTCCGCAGGCAAGGCAGTGGCATCCACTCCAAGAACCTTCATTATCCGTCGAGTCGGAAGATATGGTGCAACGCCGGTGTCAATCAGCCGTTGCACCACGCTTGAATCGACTCGTGCTTTCTCGGCCACTTCATCGACGGTACGGTGCTGCATGAACTCGGCCATGACCCTGCGCATACGTTCCGGTGATTCGATGAATCTCACGTTGCTGGCGGTTTTCGGCATGGCCTGCTTGATGCGCTGACGGTACTCGTCGCTAACCTGCCATTTCTCGTATATCATTTTTTTGCCTATGCATTAGTAAGGTGTCTGCGAATGTATTCGCTACGACTGATGTGGTACCGCTTCGCGGCGGCAGTGACCTGTTCGAGCTGGCTTTCGGGCATCTTTATGGTGACGGTGACCATGCGCTCGTCCCGTTTCGGCAGCATGTGGAGACCGTAGTAGATAGGGCCGGTGATACCGTGGCCGGCGTCCTCGCTTTCCATTCGTTCCACGTCACTGCTGACCTGCTCCTCGGTCATTCCGAATTTCTCCAGCAGTTCCTTGTCTCGTTCGTTGAAATCGCTCATCGTTCACCTCTTTTGCCTTCCAGCTGATTAATTTCCTTTAGTGTTTTCTTCGTCGGAGGTGTCATCACGTGGTAGATCAGTACGCTGTCGTTCAACTGCTTGTAGACCATCTCCACGTCACGGCCATGTCCGTCAAGACCTATTGCCACCCAAGTGCCATCCGCCCTACGCGCGTCTTTCATGACACTTCGAAAGGCCGTCAGCACGTCCTCTGATGTCAGCTCCGGATGCCGTTCATGCACGCGCGACAGCACGTAGATTTTCAAAAAGCAACCTCCACTCCTCTTGACGAAACTATTATAACACGCAGGTAATACCAATAGAATACCGCAGAAATGATACATGCCAGCAGAAGCCACAAAAAAACCGAGCCGCCTAATCAGCCCAACAAAACCCGCGACACCGCCCCCTCATCAGGCAACCCGGAATCCAACAATTCAGCCAAACGCGACGCAACACGATCGGCATCAACACCGGTGAACATGCCACCCATCCATTCGGACATCAGCGTCCGGACATGCTCGCAGTCGGCGGAATGCACGTGACGTGCGGGACCTTTGCTCTCATCCACTACTTCAGCCTCAAGGGGAATATCAGCCGACTCGCTCTGCGCAGTCTGTCGCGTTGGAGCATCGGTGCGAGGATAATACTTGATCCCATGCCTGAACGGTTCGGCCCTCAAATTCGGAGCCGCCTCCAAGACATTCGACAACGCCTGTTTGAACCTGCGCCGGAAGTCCTTCATCGGCAGGCCGGTGCCCTCGAACTGGTCATACAGTTGACGCCATGAAACGTAGGCGACGTGGTCGAGCCGGTATGTGCGGTACGTCAACCATATATAGACGTCCAACGCCCGCGCCGATTTGCCCAGACGCGAGATGACATCCATGCTGAGTGGGACGCTTGGCTTCGACAGCTCGGCCCACATCTCGTCCGTGAACTGGATTGACGCGATGATGTCCTGTTCTGGCCTGAACTGTGTACGGCCTTTTCTGGCGACGGTGAACGGCGTGCATTCGCCTTTGTTCTCACGACTCTCGTCGGTGTTCATGATGGAGATCGAGGTTCGCGCCAAGTTCATCAGCGTGTCCTCCGTCTCTTTCTGACAGCCGGAGTGGTTGGATATTCCGGTGTTGTCGCAGAATTCCTGGAAGCTGCCACGAAAGACAACAGTGTGGGTGTCCTGATCCACGTCGGGATTGTTCTTCATGCGAATCATGGACTGCACGTAGAGGAATATCAGTCGCGGGGTTTTCCCGTAGACCCATTCCTCGGGGCGACTGGGGGTTATGCGGACTGTTTCCCGACCGTTCGTTCTCTCTATGTAGGATGAGCTTGGTTTCGACACGGGGAAGAGGGCGAGTTTCGCCATGAGCGGCGGTGCGCCCGTGTTCATTTTCGTTGTGGCGATGGCGTTATTATTGGTCATGTGGTCGCTCCGTTTCAGCGATTGCCAGATACCCGGCCGGTACGAACGGTGCGGGTATCTTTTTTCTTTTCGTCGTTATTTTATCGCGTTTTTCTTAGAATTTTGACACCTTTCTTAGAATTCTGACACCAAATTTAGAATTTGGACACCATTTTTAGAATTATGACACCTTTCTTAGAATTTTGACACCATCTCTGCGAATGCCATCGAACCACACCCCGATTGCCTACGATCAGAGCGGTCACAGCCTTAGAATTTTGACACCCTCGCTTAGAATTTTGACACCGACTCTTAGAATTTTGACACCCGTTCTTAGAATTTTGACACCGACATGGCCTCTCAGCCCTTATGGCAGTAGGGCTAAGCGGCACCCCCAAGTGATATTACAAGTGATATTACAAGTGAATATACAAACTCTCTCTTAATCTCTCTCCACTTCGACCCGCGATCCACCGGGATGCCGCTGACGCGGCAAATGCCACACGCTCTCCTGCACCTGTTTCGACCTCGGAAAAGAAGAATCCAGTCGGTTCGCTTGGCAGCGAACCTCAGAGCAAACAAAAAGACTGAATCTCGGACGAACAGGATTGCCGCACTCGTTCTTTCTAGTATCGGTTAATTTCAATAAATCTTCGGTTAATAACAAAACTCGAAGATAGATTGACAATCATGGCAAGCAGAAACAGCAGGAGCAGAACACAGACCCGTCCTATATCGAGCGGCGTCTGGTTTTCGCTGTTTCTTGTCTTTGGAATTATCCTCTGGTTCTTTTGGCGCCTGCCCTTGGTCCCGTTCCTTTGGCTTGGCATGCTCGCCGGAGGAATCACACAACAGTATCCGGTCAACGCTTCCGGAAGCCGCAAGGATCCCCCATCCGACAAGCAGATAATGGTCTACCACCGTTGGAAGGACATGCTTGCCGGTCTTATTCCGAACGCGGATTGGCTGGAGATTCGACGTGTTTCCTGGTGGATGGGCTGGATGGCCGGCATGCTGCTGGGATTGAACGGTGCCGTCTGGATTGCCCTGGTGGATGGCCTGTTCGGTTTCATGCTCGCCCAAGGCTGGTCGCATTACAGGAATCGGCGCGTTGACCGTAGGCATGTCTACAAGGGCGTCAGTATTCCGGCGTTCCTTACCAAATCGCCCGCCTGGGCGCGGCTTTTGTCCGTCTCCATGTCGTTGCTGGTTTTCGCCGGGGTCCTGGTTTTCGTGTTGGCGGGATACATGAGCTGGCTGAGCGCTGTGACGCTTCCGGGGTTCGTGTTCCTGCTACTCGTATGGATGTTGGGGCGCAAACCGCAGTCCCGGTATTGGCGTGAGCTGGTCGAAGGGCAACAGCTGCTTGATGGTTGGCTTGCCGGGGACGATTTGCAGAAGGCATGGTCGGGAGCCTATCTGACGCAGGTCAACAAAATCGGTTCTTCGGATAATCCTCTGATCGTCTACCGGATTCGTCTGCAGGGGTCGGACGGTAAGCCTCGCTCGAACGAAGGAGTTTTCAAGCTCGGCGTGGAAGCGTTGCGGGCGCCGGCATTGGCGGACGGATACCGTTTCGTGTGTCTACTGTCCGCCAAGCAGAGGAAGAAAGGGGCGGAACAGTTCGACCCGTCCAGTGTCCGTCTGGCGCTTGGTATGGACGAATCCTGTATCCCCTCCATCGCGGAGAGAAAGGCCGGCGAAGGTCTTGCCTCTCTCGTCGCCGACATCGCCTATGCGCAAACCGCTTTCATCTGGCATAAACGCGCCCCGTTGACGTTGGCTCATGATGTGAGCGCCGACGAGAGCAAAGCCGCCTGGCTGTTGGAGATCATCACCCCACCGCAGGGCGGGGATTCCATCGACCGCATCAGCTTCGACTGGCTGGAGGGAGAAGGATCGCCTGCCGAGACTCTGCGGATGCCGGTGTTCGCCGACCTGCAGGACAAGTTCCACCTGGTCGCATTCGACGATGCGAAACTATCCGACAAGGGCAACAAGTGGCGGCCGGACGGCATGACCCACAAGAAAGCCTTTGACGATTACATCACCATTTCCAAACGGTTCAAAAGCGACCAGTCCGCTTGGGTCAAATGCCTCCCGTCGAAACTCAATCCACCGGCACCCATCTACGACTATGAGAAAACCCAGGACTGCGACGGCTGGCAACTGCATTACCTGCCATTGGTACTCACCGCACCGGCCACGCCGGCCGACTACGAGCGTTGCGACCTTGGCCCATTGCAGCCGGAGGCACGGTTCATCGGACTCGTGGACGAAGGCTCCGACATGGCCGGACTGATCTGGTCCACCGGAAGCGCGCCCGTACGCATCGACCAGCTGACCGGCAACACCCCCCTTCACCGCAAGTACGCGGAAGCGTTGATATTCAAAACCCTCATCGAAGTGCTTCCCGCAAAAGCGTCCGTGAACATCACGGCCTGCACTCCGCAAAGCAAAGACAAGCCGATTTGGAGCATCCAATTCCAATTAGGCAACGGCGCGACCGTGGAAGACGCCCGCAAACAGTCCGCCAGAATCCAATCGTCGGTCGGGGCGAAACATATTTACTGGGAATGGCGGTCAGCTGACAGCGCGACCGTATGGCTGTGCGACGACCCGTGCCTGGATGTCAGGGACATCAGCCACTGGAATCGCAGATCAAAGCAAAAGCATCTCATCGAACTCGCCTTAAGCGACTCGTGGGGCGTGGCCGGAGTCAGCGATCCCAGCGGACGCACCCCCGATGTGGTCAGTCTCGGCGCGTTGCCAAGCAACCATGACGTGTTGTTGGCACGATTCCAGATTCCGGCCGGGTTGGATGTGGACAAGCCCTCACGGAACATAGGCAAGTTCCTGACCAGCGCCGACTACGCCTACGGGCGCATCCTCCCGCGCGGCGAGGAACACGGTTCGAACCTGTACGACATGGTGCTGGCGAAACGCAGCCCGTTCCCCACCATGGTCAACGCGGACTGGGATTTCGCCCGCCAGTCGAAACCACGCATGTTCCCGTTGGGCGTGGACGATATGGGCAAACCGGTCTACTGGAGCATGAAGGACACGTTCCACCTGCTCATCAGCGGAAAATCCGGAACCGGTAAATCCTCCATCGCGCAGATCGTGGTCGCCGAAGCGCTGCTCAAAGGCCATGACATCATCCTCATCGACCCATCCAAAGGTTGCATCGACTTCACCCAGTGGGCGAAACCATTAGCGTTGGCGTTCGTCGGCTTGGGGCAGATGCGCGAAACCGAAGCCGTCATCGCCTGGCTACGCGACGAGATGGCACAACGGGTGAAACTGTTCAGCCGGTATGGTGTCGGCAGCATCTACGACCTCGACAAAAGCCAGCTCAATGAGGAAGAGCTTGCCCACACGAAACCCATCGACATCGTGTTCGACGAATTCAACTCCTACCTTCAGGAGGCCGGCAAGACCACGCAGAACCCGAACAGGGACATCCAACTGGCCAACGACAATGCGGCCGTCAGCGCGACGAACAATTCGATACGACGCACCATGAGCGCTCTCGGCAAAATCGTCGTGCAGGGACGAACCGCAGGCATCAGCGTAATCCTCGGCGCCCAGCGTCTGACCATGGACGACATGAAGCCGTACAACGCGAACGCCTTCTTCCGTTCGCTCGGCCGAATCCTCCTGGGCATGGACTCCACGGCGGGCATCATCAGCGCGCAGAACCTGCGCGAGGCGAACCGGCTCCAACAGTCGTTGAAAGGCGAAGGCGGGAAAATCCCGCAGGGCCGTGGAATCTTCGAAACCGCGCAAGGCGAACTGCTGGCCGTCCAAACATGGTGGTCGGGAGGCCAAGAAAAGTTGGCGGAACTGTTCGCCGATCGCACTCCCCCGCAACCCATCGACTATTCGCGGTTCATGCCATCCGAAGCGGAAACCTACGGCGAAGTGTCCGAAGACGAACTTTCCAAGCTGCTCAGCCAAGGAACGGATCCACAGACAGCCGGCGAGGAAATCAACGACATGGACGAACTCCACGACATGCTCCACCACCCAGACAACAACGATGCCGATTCCGAAGACGGGGACGACATCGAAGAAGTCGACTGGTAGCCAAACACAAAAAGGGAAACAACATGCTCATCAACCTGGGAACAGACGTTCACGGGAAAAACCTTGGATGGGACACGTCCACGGGAACGCCACTCACCATCACCGGGCCCGACGGAAGCGGGAAAACCATGCTGCTTGACAGCATCATCCGACAGGCAGATTCGGACGGCACGCTCGTAACCTTCACCGACCAGTGGGACAGCATCCCACCCTCCCCCACCGTCATGTGCGGACGCTACCGGCAACCCTATGAGCTACTGGAAATAGTGCAACGGGTCAGCATGGAACAGCGACGGCGCATCAAGGGCGAACCCGAGCCGATCAAGCCGATACTGCTCGCCTTCGATGACTATGACGTACACAACGGCTACCCGGACATGAATCTGCTGAACGTCAACAGTCAAATCTCCGACGAACTCAGCCGAATCATCGAAATGGCACCCGGAACGAACGTCAACGTGGTCATGGTCCGCAGCAGCATTCACCCATCCACAGTGGGTCAAAAGCTCTACGACCGGCTTATCGCCGGCAACCATGTGCTATTCCATCCGGCCGGACAGCTCGACCCGCACACGCAACCTCTTTTCCACGCCGAAAACACCCGTGAAGCCGAAACCCTCACCTATCTCAACCGGCATTTGGACTTCAAACAGGCCCGCAATTGCCTGTACGAAACATCAGACAGGCCACTCCAGGCCTTCCACACCCCCATCTACAAGAGAAAGGAAAACTGATGGCCGACCGTCGAAAGAAAATCCCTCTCGAAAAATTCTTCCCCAATGGTTTTGATAAAACCAATCCGGACGACATGATCAAACTCACCGTCCTCATCCAAGAGAAAGCCGCAAAGAACCCTGAGTTCGAAGGCTACAGCGTATTCAGCGTCGATTCCGACAACCGGTACGCGATCATCGCGCCGATGGATATGGATTCCGATGATATCAACAACGGAATCAAAGCCGTCAGACTCAGCAACAGCGAATGCGCGGACACGGCTTCCCAGAAGAAGACGGTGCAGAACCTGGAAAGCCAACCCCAGTACGAAGGCTATTCCGTCGTCGATTTCGTTCGAATCAGTTCCAGCGAATTCCTCGTGCTGCTCCAACAGTTGGACGAGAAGGCCGCAGCCACCCGGCGTATATTCGCGAACGTTCTCAAGGTCAAGCCTTGGGAAATTCGTATCTCACGTACTCCTGAGAACGGTTGGAAAATCCGCATCAAGGAGAACACCGTCACCTATCAGGCCTCCGTATACGACAAGCGAATGCAGGAAGCCGTCGAAGTGGTCGGCAAAAAAGGCTGGTTCTTCAAGGCCGACCCCGAAAAAGGCGTCATCATGGTGTACCCCGGCACTCCCCCGACTTTTCCTGCGATGATAGCCTGCCCGAAACAGCTGATCGGTAAAAACGACCTACGTCACGCCTATCTGGGCATGAAGCTGCCCGAACGAGGCCGCGAAACCGGCGACTGGCTGTCACTCGACTGGAAATCCGGCCCGGGAATCATGGTTGCCGCCGCCGCCAACAGCGGGAAAAGCGTTGTCATCAACACGCTCATCGCCGCCGCGCTGGAAGCCGGATTCCAGCTTGCCATCTGCGACGACGAGGACAAAAGCGTCGATTTCCAATGGTGCCGGCCGTGGATCATCCCCCACGGCTGGGGTTGCGATAGCCCTGAATCAGCCGCCGCGACATTGATCCATGTGCTTGAGATCTGCTCCTACCGGTCGAAACTCATCAAACAGTATGGGGTCGAAAACTGGTGGGGTCTGCCTAAGGACGAACAGGAAAAGAACCCCCTGCTTTTGCTCGTGTGCGATGAGGTCGCCCAATGGGCTGGGAGCGTCACCATACCGAAGGTCAGCAAGGACAATCCGATGCGCATCCGGGCCGAGTATGAGGCAAGCATCCATGCGGCGAACATCACCTATGCGATGAAGATCACGCAAAAAGCCCGGTTCTCCGGTGTCTGCTTCCTGTTCTGCGGGCAATCGACCCGCCTGCAGGACGGTTTCGACCCCGGTATGCGAGTCAATCTGACCACGGTCATCTCCCCCACCCTGCAACCCTCCACCGCTGTCGAAGAGCTGCTGGGAGGGGCGAAGGACTTCCCTGAGATACCGGAAAACATCATGCAACCGGGAATCTCCAGAGGAGCCGGCCTTATCAGGCTTCCCGGCATGAAACCCGTCATCTACAAGGGTTTCTACGAGGAGAACCAGAAGCAAAGAAAATCATACAGCGACCTGCTGCGCGAACGTCTGACCGCAATCCGACCGCCGGAAGGCGACATGAACTCGGGCCACTGGTCATGGGATGAAATCGTAAACGCCCTGCCGACCGCCGCAGAAAAACCCGATGACGGCATGATCGACTCCGGCGGGGACGAAGACGACGGGTTCCCCACAGACGGTTTCGGCGAGGACGGGCGTGATGTCGCAGACCGTGACAAGCCGTTGAAGGGTGCCGCCGCTGCGGCGCATGCGAGCAAACTGTATGCGGCAGGTGTCGACGTGCCTCACATGAGCGCCATCGATGCCGCCATGAATATCGGGCGCCTATCTGCCGAAAAAGGTCTTTGATATAGGATGTGATGATGTTGGCGAAGGATGATGATTGGCTGACGGCGGGGAATCAGTTGGATGATTCCCTGTTGATGGATGATTTGTGGGATGATGACGCAGATCCACAGAATGACAAAGGCGCAGCGTCACATTCCACTGGTTCCGCATTTCCACAGGACAATGCGGAAACGCTTCCACAGAAAGCCGGGGGTACAGGGAGTAGTTCCAATGTGCCCACAGTTTCGCAATCCAACAGGGAGTCCATTCCCGGTGAAAATGCGAACACGTTTCCACAGTATTTTGATGACTCATTTCCACAGTCTGACGAAAGCACAACCCATCAATCCGACAGCGACCCATTTCAACAGGAAGACGTAGACCCGTTCCAACAGGAAGACGTAGACCCGTTCCAACAGGATGTCAGGCAATTGCCTACACAGGAGAAAGAGGAATCGTTTTCACGTTCCAATGATTCCACTGTTTCACGTTCCAACAGCGCAACACTTTCACAGGAAGACGCGGAAACAATTCCTCATTCCACTGACCACACAGTTCCACAGTCCAACAAAACGACAGATTCGCAGGGCAACAAAGGCACAGCTTCACGTCCCATCAGGACGACAGTCCCCCAGAACACTGTCGAGCCAGTTCAACAGGACACTGCGGATACGACTCCACAGGAGAATGCGGAAAACCTCGATCAGATAGACCTACTCGCCAACGGCTACGACCCGTTCAAGGAATTCGCCGACTCAGCAGAAGACTGTAACGACAAGAAATCAGAAGAACAGTCTACTGTTTCCGCATTTCCGCAGAACAATGAGGAAACACGGGAACAAGGAAAAGGCCCGGAGGAATACGACCCGTTCGAGCAATTCGACCTGCAATCGGACGATTCCAGCGAACCGACAACGGAACAGAACGAACGTCGAGACGACAACATCATTCAAGACAGTTCCGCAGATTCAAAGAAAAACGTTGATATGCAGGAACAGGGAGACATTGAAACTGTTTTCCCATCCAATGTTCCTATGCAAAATCAATGGAACAGCGAAACAGAAGAACAGTATGACAGTTCGTCCTTCCAACAGGAAGACAGTTCCCCAGTAAGACAGGACACTGGCGAAACATACCCGAAGGACACGGACTCTGCGGATCCATTCGACCTTTGGGATGACCCATCCGAACCTCCGGAGGGGGGGACCACAAACATCGTCCCCATCCGCCGGAAGACTTGGCGCGGATGATTACCCAACGCAAACATTCCAGACGGGAGATGACTTCTGGAGCCAGACGGACGACGAATCGAACGGTCAGTGGAATGCAGGCCAGCAAACGAATGGCATGCCCCCGCAACAATTCGACAATCCGCCATTCCCACAGGAAAATGACTTCCCAGTTGAACACCAGTATGATTCCCCATTCCCACAGGAAAACGCTGATACAGAAAATAGGGGAAATGGTGGAACGCTGATAAAGATTATCGCAATAGCGGCCGCCATACTCATAGGCCTCGGAGCACTGATAGGCGGGGGAGCGTACGCCTATCACGCATACACCACTCACGTCGCGGAACAGCAGGCCGAAGCCGACCGCAAGCAGCGCCAACAATCCCTGGTGAAGGCACAGAACAAATGGGACGGGCGGAAACGGAAGGCCGATGACCTGGTCTCCACGATCAAAGCCAGTCCCGTCGCGGAAAACAGCGACGTGCAAAAAGCCGTGGAGGCCCTCCAGAGAACAACCACAGGGAATCCGATGACTGAAAAAGACATCACATCGGCCCTGGAAAAACTGGACGGCGAATATGAGAAAACCAACAGAACCTACATGGATGCAATGCAGGCAAAAGCCAAGGAGACCAGAACGACACTCGACGGTCTGGTACAGCAGGCAAATGGTCTTGCTGACGCTCCTGACGGCAACGACAAGAAGCAGATGCAAAGCCTCGCATCCCAGTGGAAAAGCACGGAAATAACGTCTGGCAACCTGTCCGACGCTATTTCGGCTTCGACCGAGCTGAAGAACCTCATCTCCAAAGTGGATAAAGCCAAGAAGGATGCGGACGCGAAGAAGAAGGCCGAGGAAGAGGCCAAGGCAAAAGCGGAAGCGGAACGACAGGCTCAAGCCCAACAGGAGCAGCAGCAGGCGCAGCAGCCTCAGCAGAATCCATACGGGAACATGTACTACTGGGGCGGGGGATATGGTTCGACCGGTGGATCAACCGGCGGATCAACCGGCAACAGTGGGGGAGGGGTATCCCCGCCACCGCAGCAGGAGACGCCACCCAAGGGCAACAGTGGCGGCAACGTCGGCTGAAAAAACGGGAAAGCCGAGGCAATTGACCTCGGCTTTCCCGTTAATCCCATCGTTTTGCTGTGAGGGTGCCCCCGCCTTTAGGCGTGGGGAGGAATCACGGCTTACCCTCACCATATTACATATAATGTGGTATTATGGGAGTCATGAGTCAGAAAGTCGTGTTGGAACGTGTGACGTTGGACGGAGCCAGGCCGTTCACCGGCTACGCCGACAGGCACGACCCCGAATCCGAAAGACTGTACGCGAGTTCGGGCGGTCAGGCGATGGACTGGCTGTGCGACGCTTGGCGATACCGGTTCAACCAATTGCGTTCCAACCGTTGCAAATACGGCAAGGACAAGACCCTCGTCCCCATCGGCGGCGAACCCGATACTCGCAGTGTCAGCCGGTCACGAAGCGAATGTTCTTGGCTGGCGGCGGTGCCGTCCCTCATATTGGAGTCACCGACGCGGATCGAACGGGTCGAATGGTTCACCGCCGTGCAACGACGCAAGACTCTGCTGGGCAAACGGTTGAAGCCGGGACGAATGCCCCGGTTCAAATCGTACAAGCGTGACGGGCAGCGGTTCGTCTGCTGGCACAACGGGGGACGCAACGCCGTATACCGTCGGGTCAACCGCAACCACGGCATCATAACCATCACCGGACAGAATCCCAAAGGCATGTCATTGCCGGGCGAACCGTTACGCTACCGCATCCTCCTGCACGTGCGAGTCAGCCAGCCGATACGCGAATACACGGCCATCCAAGTGGATTGGACGAACCGCACCGTCGTGTTCAACAACACCCCAACGCCCGTCAAGCATGAGCCGACCGGCAGGGCGGTCGGCATCGACCGTGGATGCGTGCACGCCGCCGCCGACTCCGACGGACGGTTCATGGACCTGCCGAAAGACAGGTTGAAGGCCATCGACCGTGAAATCAGGAAACGGCAGAAGGCCCAAGCCCGCAGGGCGGGGAACGCGGGATACTCCAGCGAACGGGAGTACGCGAAGAGCGGCAAGACCAGCCGCGCGTATCGGAGAACACGGCTGGAAATCGGGAGACTGCACGCGAAATCCAAGCGCATACTGGACGACGTGTACCAGAAGTACACGACCCGGCTCGTGCGCGAGAACGACCTGATTGTGTTGGAGAACCTGCGGTTGGCGAACATGAGCCGCCGCAACAAGCCTGTTCCCGACCCGTTGCATGAGGGCAGATATCTGCCCAACGGGCAGGCCGCGAAACGCGGACTCAACCGGAGCCTGAGACAGGCGAGCATGGGACGACTCGCGTCCATGCTCGCCTATAAGACCCGACTGGCCGAAGGCGTGGGCATGATACTCGTCAACCCCGCCTACACGAGCCAGACATGCAGCCGATGCGGGGATGTGGACAAGAAGAACCGCGAGAGCCAAGCGGTCTTCGTCTGCAAGAAATGCTCGTACACGGCGAACGCCGACGTGAACGCCGCCCGGAACATCCTCGAACGGGGATTGGACACGCTCGCCGTCACGTCGGAAAACCTGTGGGGCGCGGACGGCACCCCGGTCGAACAGGGACGTAAGACCAACGGAAACGCTGCACGCGAATCCGTGGCAGCCTCTTAGAGACCAGAACCTCTCCCATTGTCAAGGGTGGGAGGAATCCCCCGGCTTCAGCCGAGGGGAGGACGTCAAACATCAGAACATGTCGGGATAATCCTCATCGTCCACGTCATCATCTTCAACCTCGACAGGAGCCGGCTTACGACGGCCCCGCGAAGAGGTCTTCTTCGGACGATGGCGCGGAGCTTCCTCCTCGTCCTCGTCCTCGTCCACGTCATCATCTTCAACCTCGACAGGCTTCGGACGACGACGGGAAACGGCAGCCTTGCGACGTGGCTTGACCGCGATTTCACCGGTATCCTCGTCCACCTCATCATCGGAATCAGCCTCATCGAAGTCAGTATCCGCAAGAAGGGCCGCCTCATCATCGGCCTTGGAAGGCTTTGCGTTCACATGCTTGTCTCGCCAAGCGATAAGAGCCTCGATATCCTCATCGGTGAAGTCCTCATCGTATTCGAAGCTTCCATCTCGCACGCCTCCGCCAACAATCGTGAGATTATCCAAACGATAGCTGACACCGCTACCGGTCTGAGTCTTCCACGCACGTGCCGTAACCGAAGCCTGCACGTTCTGACCGGGATACACCAGCTTATCCCATAAGACCTTGACTTCCTTGGCCTTGGCATCACGCTCCTGAGCCTCCTCAAGATTGCGCGTCGCCTCCAGAACGAGCGTCTTCGCCTCCTCCTGAGCGTCTTCATCAGCCGTAGCGTAAGCGGCTCGGGCATCATTAAGATTGGCTTGAGCGGCCTGAACGTCTTCCTTTGTCCCGAGAATCGGTTCGGGGAGCTCACGCAGGATTCCTTCATCGTCGATGTAGCGGATTCCGGGACGACCGGCCTTGGAGCTACGACTGAAGTTCACATAAAAATGGTTGGCTCGATTCGGATATTTATCGGTCATGAGGACGGTTTTATCACCGTCAAGGATTTCATCCTCGTCGGCATCCTTGAGACCGTCATTGGAAACGATACGATCCTTCTTGCCCCATTTCTTCAAGGCGATGGCGTTGTCTTCCGCATTCTTGCTCAGCTTCTGAAGGATTCGGACGGTTCGCATGTGATCGGGGTCATCCTTGTCGAGAAGCACAGGGAACCCGTATGCGGGCGTGCTTTCGTTTTTCTTCTTATCGTCCTTCTTGGCGGACTTGTCATCATCCTTGTTTCCCTTGAATGTGACCGCCTCGTAGAGCTTGGGCCATCCCATCTGGATGACTCCGGTTTTCGCGTGAGTTAGCAGTTCTGTTGCCATGATGGTTCCTCCTTGACGATTTGACGATCGCTCCACAGTGCATTGAGGATGGGAGTTTTCGTCTTCTCTTTTTCTATGTGGACATATTCAAATATACGCAGTTATCTGAACATGTATATTATTCGGCGTGTTGCCTTTATTTCCAAGGCGTTTTCCCTTGTTAGAGAATGCTGAAAAACTCAGTTTTCTGCATGTTGTACAATGGGAGCGTGAACACAACCAGAAGACTGGGCAACACCAGTCCGACCACTGCATCCAGGAGAGGCGAATGAACCAGCTATCGATCAGACGTCTGCGCCAGCTAGCAGGAAAAACCAAAAACGAGATAGCCGACCTGCTGGGCATGAGCGTCAACACGTACAGCAAGTACGAGGACAACCCCATGAGCCTGTCCTACGCCGCATACCATCAGCTCATCGAATATCTCGAAACAGCAATCCAAATCAGGAAAAAACTAGAAAAGGAGCAACCTATGAACACCCCCATCAAAGCGAAAGTCCGATTCGTCGCACCCGACGAAGACGACGAGGACCGTCTCAGCGACTACACAGTGCCGATCCCCGAAGGACTGACCGAGGAATTCCACCCCTCGCAACCCGTCACACCGAAGCAGCTCCTCGACTGGGAAACCAAGAACAAGGAACCATACCCGGGTTATTCGGAGGAATTCTTCAACTGGGAGAACGCTTGGGAAGAGGTCAACCGCGCCCAGCAGAAAGCCGATGGCGGATATCTCCACCTCTCCGACCCGGTGCCCGTCAGCCCGGAGTTCGACGAGACGACCGGAGAACCCATCACCTACGACGAGCCTCACGTCGTCGTGGACTCGGAAAGCGGCAACACCAGCGTGTACGTCGACGAGGCTGACATGTCAGCCCAGGAAATCGCCGAATCCGATCCAGTGAACAACAAGTAGCCTCCCCACATACCGTTCCGGCATGCTCCGTCCATAGGCATGCCCGGAACTTGAATCCAAGAAGGAAAGACACCAATGGCCTACGCGAAAATCATCGACATCGACGACCCCGGCTACTTCCGGTTGAAATCAATCGACCAAAGCCAATTGAAACAATTCCTGAAAAACCCGGCCGACTGGGCATATCACCGTCTCAACGACGACCACAAGCCCACCGACGCCATGAAGTTCGGCACGGCGTTCCACGCTTACCTGCTCGGCACCAGCGACGTTGTCAGCCTGCCTGAGGGAGAGAGCTTCAGGAGCAAGGACAACCAGAAGTGGCGCGACGAACAGCTGGAAGCCGGCAACATCATCGTCTCCTACAATGACATGCAACTGCTCAAACGCATGAAGGAAGGCATCGAACAGACCAGTCTCATGCCCGAATACCCCGATTACATGGAAATCATCGAACAGGGAACCAAGGAACAGTGCATCGAATGGAAGGATCGTCAAACCGGTCTGATGCTCAAGGCGAAGCCTGATCTGATTCCCGTCGGCACCGATTACCTGGTCGATTTGAAAACCGCTCAGAAGGCCGATGCGGAATCATTCGCCAAGGAAGTCATCAACTACGGTTATCACATTCAGACCGTTTTCTACCGTGCCGCGGTAGCCGCATGCAAGCCGGACGCCTTCGACCGTGGGTCCAAGGCTCCCAGCACCATGCAATTCTGGGTGTTCGAGAAATCCGATGCCTGCGACTGGCAGCCTTTCAGCATCAGCGATGACAATCCGATCACGAATCTTGCCGCGACCAGCATCCGTCAAGCGCTCTTGGGCATCGCCTTGATGGTCAAGAAAGCCAAGGAGGAAGGCTACGCAGAGAACACTCCAGACCCCGTGGATGCCGCCGCGAAGTATGCGCTCCGACATGGTTTCAACAAGAAGGTCAAGGAGGTTTCGTTCCAGAACTGGCAGCTGCTGACTGCGGAAAACATGCTCTGCGATCTCGCCAGCTGATTGCCTGAGGCACGACAGGAGAGGGTCATCCAGTACGATGGTCCTCTCTTCTTTTTATCGTTTGCTCGTTATACTGAATATGTCCACATAACAGTAAAGACGACAGAACCAACGCCAATGCCATCAGCACCTCGAACACGCCGGACAACATCCAGCAACCCAAGAAGACCAGCCAACTACAAGCGCGGAGGCTACGCCCACGAGTTCACCATCCCAATCGAATGGTGGAGTACGACCGACACCATACAGACGGAACGCATGCGAGCCAGACGAAGGGCATGGGTGAGGGACTACGCGAAAAACGAATGGCGCAACCTCAAGAAAACAGGAAAAGCCTGGAAAGTGGAACGGTTCATCGCCCTTATAGGCGTAGCCTGTCCAAGCCAGAAAAACATTTTCCCGGCGAGAGCGGCCGAAACCATCAAACCCATCATCGACGGTGGCAGTGATGCCCGGCTCTGGGACGACGATGACAGCCAGCACCGGCACAGCACCGTATACATCCAACTGCCAACACCGGCGCCAGCCAACCATTACAGGCTGAGCGTGCTCATCATCCCGGTGCCGGAATCAATGCCGAAATACCAGATCACCTCACGTCTCGCATCGAACATCGACCAGCATTGGCGAAATAACCCCAATCCGCCGGCATGGCACGACGGATACTCGGTGTCATTCACGATCCCCGACAAACAGTGGATAACCAGCAACTATACGGATAGTGACCTCATCGCCAGACAGAACGGCGAACGGAAATCAGCCACATGGGGGAGGGGAGGCAGCTTCGGCATTCGGGAACGAGTACGCGCACAACTCATCGAACTGGCCTTCCAACAGTGGAAAAGACAAGCCTACCGTCCGTATGAAAGATTCGCCATCATCGCCGGAATCGCATACCCGTACGGGGTGAAAACCGCCGACCCTGACAATGCGGCGGAAACGGTGAACACCATACTGCATTCGGGAACCCGCATCGGAGCTTGGCCGGATGTGAACAGCCAGCATTGCAGGGGAGTGGCTTTCGTACGTCTGCCGAATCTCATGACGGGAAACCACATGGTCAGACTTTTTGTTTTCCCGGTGCCCGAGAATTTTCAGATGGCGCAGAGCATAGCCGAAAGCTCCATCGACGCTTGGGGCGAACATGATCGGAGAATGCGTTGAACCTGAGACAAGTGCTAGTCCAGACCGCGATAGGACTCATCGCTATCCTCATAGCCGTCCTATATGCGATGTTCATCGTCCCGCAGGACTGGTTCATCGACTCCAGGGAATCAGTCGTCACCATATCGGTCATAATCTGCGCGACCGGATACATCATCACGGTCTGGGCCCGTTATATCCGTCATCTCACACGCCGGAGAATCGATCAACGAATCATCCGCGACGCCGAATCCGAGATGAAAACAGGTCTTTGGCAAAAACCGAAAATTCTTCGAAATGAACCGACCGCAACCATACGATTGGACAGGAAGCACATCCGACAATCTCAGAGAAAGAGCCGATAATGGTATGGACTCCAGCAACACAGCCGCGTGACCCCCTTGGCAGATTCCGTAAAACCAATCTCGTCCCCGGCGAATACACGTACACCACGCGCAGCGGCATCGTCAAGAAATACTATGTCAACGATATGAACCAGCTGGCAGACGGGTCCACCATCCTGCACATGAGCGCCCAAGGCAAGGTGTTCGGCAGTTTCAAGACCCAGAACCCCATCGAACGCATCCACATCATCGGCAACAGCGATATGGAACAGATGGCCGTCGCGGCGTCCGGGGAAACCACATTCGGCGTGATCAACCACAGCAAGGCCGCCCCACCGGACGTGTTCAGCCTCAACCGCGGACACGATTTCCAACCGGTCGGCTCCAACCTGCCGGACGGGGAAACATCCTTTGGGGGAATAGCGGCTCAAATCACCGGCCGTCCGGACGGGAAAACCTATGACACGTTGAACGCCCAGAAAGCCGAACAAGCCAACCTCGCGGCGTTCGCAGACCCAAGCAACCGCGTCTATTCCGCTGACCCCGGCGACTTCGCCGAAGCTGCGGTCCAAGCCCGGCATTACTACGAGAAGGAGTTCGGGCTCAGCGAATCCCAAGCCCGGGAAATGCCGGTCTACGTGTATGCGGACAAGAACGGCAACGTCACCGTCAAACCCGCATACAAGCCTGAAAGCGTTCCCATGAGCGAACTGGGAATGCAGCCAGGCGACCCGGTGCCGGAAGGCTTCCATGTGAACGGGGACAATCTCGTCGCCATGGTGCCCCAGCGGAGCCCCAACACGCATGGAGGCAGCGGCAGCGTCCGTCTCCGTGGCCGTGACCTCACTCGCATGACCAGGGCCATGCAGAAGGATGGTCTCAAGAGCGTCGACTTCACCGTGAGCGGAGGCACCAAGGTCTCGGCAAAAAGCGGCAGACCTTTGCAGAACGCCTTGCATTTCCGCACCGACTATATGAACCCCCACAGCGGAGACGACATCACCGTATGGGGGTCCATCGAAGCGAAACAGTACGGGACGCAGCCGGTCAAGGCACGCAGGGAGTTCACCACCAACGAGGAATTCCAAGACTATACGCGCAAGGTGCAAGCAGTCCGTGAACGGGCGGCCGCACCATACGTGGATCCGCAATCCCCACAGGCGGCCGCGAAACTGCTGCGGGCCAAGTATGGGACGAATCGGTTCTACAGCAGCGACATCCAGATGCGCGACGGCAAAGCGGGAGTGGCCTT
>ENA-OQIS01000124-OQIS01000124.1-human-gut-metagenome-genome-assembly--contig:-NODE-124-length-18328-cov-2.672381_pt1 | contig 18328 bp, 12 predicted proteins | sample MGYA00242589_ERZ504754 | MGnify/ENA primary metagenome ERZ504754 (study PRJEB26092, sample SAMD00036351) | human gut metagenome | host: Homo sapiens | study: EMG produced TPA metagenomics assembly of...
TTACGCAAGCCATAGTAATGACCGGTGTGACACGGCACAATGACATTACAACCGCTGTAATCATCGGTAAAGCAATCAGACGGACTGCCGAAGAAAAATATACGCCCTTGTCAGTAAACGCCTTTTTAAAGTCAGCCTGTGAAAGGTAAAAACCTATAATAAGCATCGGGAGCGGAGTGTTCAGAACTGCAAGATATTCAACCGGTTGACTGATTATGTACGGAAGCTTAAAACCTGTAATAAACAGGATAATTGCAAGAAGAACACCGATAAGACCGGGGTTGAGAACAAGCTTTTTGAATGAAAGCTGTTTTTTGTCACCGCTCATTGAAACAAGTCCGTGCGTCCATACAAAAATGTTGAATACAGCAACGAAAATTGAGCCGTAAAACCAACCGTCATCACCGAGAATTGCCTTCTGGAGGGGCAAAGACATAAATGCACAGTTTGAATAGATTGTTGCAAAGCGGATAACAGCCTTACGACTTTCATCTTTATCATGAAAAATCAGGTTACAGATAAGTATTGACACAGCGAAAATAAGTGCAGAGCAGGCAACGCAAATTATAAGTCCGCTCAAAAGTTCAAACGAGAACTCCCGCTGAAAAGCAGATATCATTACGCAGGGCGTCACAACATACAATACTATATCGGTCATGTGACGGGCAGAAAAATCGGTGATAATTTTCTTCTTACCGCAAATAAAACCGACTGCAATCAAAATGAACAGTACAAGCACCTGTTGTGCAATAATAATGAAATTCTCTCCCATAAATCATTCTTCTCTCTTAAATTAATCGCTATCATTTTAGCACAGTTGCAAGAGGTTTTTCAAATGATGATGTGCTTTTTTTTCGTTTTTTTTGACAGAAAAAACGACATAGTTCACAAATATGAGGTAATAACATTGTGCATTTCAACTAACAGGAATTTTATTTTTTCGCAAATATGTATTAACCGCCGAATTTTTGTACAGTTTATTGACATTTTTTACTCTGAAATGTATAATATTTACAAAAGATAAAACTTTTATTTCTGCAATATTTTATTACTTTGAAAGAAGGATTTATTATGGCAACAACAAAGAAAACAACTGCAAAAACAGCCCCTGCAAAAACTGCTCCCGTTAAGGAAGAGCCTGTAAAAAAGAACTGTTGCAAAGGCTGAGCCTGCTAAGACTGTTGCTACAGCTGCAAAGAAGGCTGAACCCGCAAAGACAGAAAATGTAAAGGTTGAAACTGTTAAGAAAGCAGAACCCGTTAAAAAGGCTCCTGTTAAGAAAGCAGCTCCAAAGAAGGTTGCTCCAAAGAAGGTTGCTCCAAAGAAGCCCGTTCCGGTTGAAACAAAGGTTAATTTCTTCGTAGAATATGCAGGCGCACAGGTTCCTGTTGAAGAAGTAATCAAAAATGTTAAGGCTACATACGGCAAGGATGCAAAGGAAATTTCAATCTATCTCAAGCCCGAAGAAAGCAAGGCATACTTTGTTGCCGACGGCAACGCAGAAGAAATGGATGTATTCTTCTGCTGATTGCAATAGATTTTGAATTTAAAACACAAGCTTTAAAGACCGCTCAAAAGAGCGGTCTTTTGTTGTTTTAAGATGAATGTTGCGAAAAATCGTAGTGCGGATATTATCCGCCCCACGACCAAACAGTTAATTTCATATATAAAAAACGGTCGGGCGACAATGATTTGCATTTTGCAAACTGTCGCCCGACTTTAATTTTCAACTTTCAATTTTCCATACGCTCGGACAATTTAACTCTCGCACTTGTAAAACTAACTTCTCGAACGGGGAACGGCGGTTCGCCGTATTATCTGTCTTTCAAATCAACATATTCCTTGTTTTCGGAAATGCTCATATATGCAGGACGGATAATCTTACCGCAGTTGATAAGCTCCTCAAGCCTGTGTGCGCTCCAACCCGTAATACGAGCTGTTGCAAAAAGCGGAGTATAAAGCTCACACGGAATATCAAGAAGGCTGTAAAGAAGTCCGCTGTAAAAATCGACATTTGCGGCAACACCCTTGTAGATTTTACGCTTTCTGCCGATAACCTTCGGAGCCAGTCTTTCAACTCTCTCATAAAGATCAAATTCATCATTGTGACCTTCGGCAAACGCAAGCTTTTTAACAGCACCGTGAAGAATCTGCTGACGGGGGTCGGAAATTGTATAAACTGCGTGTCCCATACCGTAGATAAGACCCTTTTTATCAAAAACCTGCTTGTCAAGGAGCTTTTCAAGATAATCTTCAAGAGCGTCCTCGTCCTCCCAGTCCTTAACATGCTTTTTTAGATCCTCAAACATATAGTAAACCTTTACATTTGCACCGCCGTGCTTAGGACCTTTGAGTGATGCAAGTGCCGCAGCTACTGCCGAGTATGTATCAGTACCCGAAGATGTTACAACATGTGTTGTAAATGTTGAGTTGTTACCGCCGCCGTGTTCCATATGGAGAATGAGCGCCATATCAAGAACCTTTGCCTCAAGCGGAGTATAGTGTCTGTCGGGACGAAGAAGCGACAAAATGACCTCGGCTGTTGACATTGTAGGCTCTGCACGGTGGATATAAAGGCTGTTATCACGCTGATAGTGATTATATGCGTGATAGCCGTAAACTGACAAAAGAGGGAATACGGAGATAAGCTGTATGCACTGTCTTAAAACATTGTCGATTGATGTATCGTTAGCGTTCTTATCATAGCAGAAAAGTGTGAGAACACTTCTTGCTATTGAATTCATCATATCGTTACTTGTGGCCTTGAGGATAACATCACGAACAAAGTGCTGAGGAAGAGTTCTGTACTGAACGAGAAGCTCCTTAAAGTCTTTAAGCTGTTCTTCGTTAGGCATATCGCCAAAGAGAAGAAGATATGTAACCTCTTCAAAACCAAAACGGTCATCCTCAAGAATACCGTCAACGATATCCTTTACATTATAGCCCCTGTAACGAAGCTCACCCTCGCAAGGAACAAGCTTTCCGTCAACAAGCTTATTCTGTGTGATTGTAGAAATATCTGTAAGACCTGTGAGAACACCCTTACCGTCAAGGTCACGCAAACCTCTTTTTACATTGTACTTGCTGTATAAATCTGTATCAATAACGGAGTTATGCGTCATTTTCTGAGCCAGAGCATGAATCTGCGGTGTAACATCCGAATACTCGCTGTTTGTCATAAAAAACACTCCCTTTTAAAATTCACAATAAATTGAAACTATATTTTATATATTATAGCACATTTTTAAAAAAAAGAAAAAGGTACAATTCTTGCAGAAGTGTCATAACGATTTTCAACCTTATATGTAGAATTTGCATAATTTTCTGTCTTTTTATTCATCATTATGCAACTTTCGGAATGTTTATTTATAAATGAAGTATAATTTTGACGGATATAAATCTGCAATCCGTCATTTGAGGGTTTAGGGCAGAAAAATACGGAGCAGGAAAAACCTGCTCCGTAAAAAACAACATTATTTTATTACTTGAGATATGCGCCGTTAGTGCCGATCTGACCGTCAATTCCAGTGAAACCGTCTGCACAGCAAACATAAACTCTCATATTAGCCCTACCAACAGAAGATACTGTAAGTGTGCCGTCTGTAACATATTTAACATCGCCTGTAACTGCATCAATATACTTGCCGTTAGGAAGGTTCTTGAATGTAGCACCGCCTGAGATAGTTACACAAGCAAGGCTGTCTGTAGCGCCCTGTGTGTAACGGCGAACGAATGCCATATTACCGTCAACATAAGTCTTGCTTCTTGTATACTGACCCTTCTGAAGTGCAGGAACTGCTCTTCTGATTCGGTTGAGCTGCTGAATATGAACAGCGAGAGGTGCTTCAAGTGTGCTTGCAACAGCACCGCTTGCATTAGAATATGTACCAAAGTCTGTTGCTGTTACGTCGCCCTCGAGGTAGTCACCGAAGTATGCACGACCTGTTGTTGAAAGAGGTGCGTTAGGACCTACGTCCATAGGAACACCCTTTTGGAACTCAAGCTCAGAACCGTAGTAAAGACACGGAATACCACGGAAAGTAAAGAGTACATCAAGGTTCTCAGCCCATGACTGTGTACCGCCGTCGTAACGGCTGTCCATATCAGGACCGTAGTCGTGAGAATCAACATATGTTACATTCCATGATGAGTCATTGTAGTACGGATCTTCTTCACAAGCACGGGTAAATGCGTTGCTTGCATTTGAGAAGTTCCAATGCATCGGGAAGTCGATTACGCTTGTGCCGTTTGACTTGCTGTAATCAGGTGTGTGATACTTAAGACCGTCAAGATAAACATTATCAGATGTGGGCTGATTTGCTGTACTTGCGTTGCTGTCATAGTGCTTAAGTGTAAGATTAATGTTTGCAGCCTGATCATTTGTAAATGAATCGATGTACTGGCTGTCTGATTCAGCCCATGTATAGAACGGAGCTGAAATTGCAGGAATGTTGTGGTTCCAGAATTCACTTACACGAGTACAAACCTCACCAAAGATGAAGAAGTTTTTACCGCCTGTCTTGAGCCATGACGGGAAGTAATACTGGTTAAGTGTAAGTCTTGAAACGTGCTTTTCAGTATCAAGTCTGAAAGCGTCAACGCCCATGTTGATATAGTTGTTATAAACGTCGTTAAGGTAATTAGCAACTGTAGGATTCTCTGTGTTGATATCAACGCAGTCACCGGCAATCTGACCTGTCTGTACAGTCGGGCTTTCCCAGCTGAGGTCTTTGAAGTGGTGATAGTAGTTTTCTGTGTCGTGATTACCGGAGTCAAGCTCCTTAGTATCCTTCATGATATTAAGTCTTGCGGCATACTGATACTTAGGCTCAAGGTCATCGTAGTTCGGGAATGTTTTAGCAAAGTCGCTTCCCTCAATAACCTTCATGCAATCTACAGAAGCAAGATCCTGAATTGAGTCGTATTCCTTTGTAAACATAGGAGCAAGAGTTGCCTCACCGAAGTTACCTGAATGGTTAACTACGATATCCTGAACAATCTTGATGCCCTTTTCATGAGCGGCATCAATAAGATCCTGATATGTAGCGCCGTCGCTCTCATAACGAACATCAACTGTTGAGAAGTCCATTGCATGGTAGCCGTGGTAATCGTAGCCTGACGCATTTGTTACAACAGGAGTAATCCAGATTGCGCTGAATCCGAGAGCCTTGATGTAGTCGAGCTTTTCACCGAGACCCTTGAAGTCACCACGCCATGCAGGGTCGTCATCACCGTTGCCGGCTGTGCCGTCATCCCAGCAATGAACATCGTTGCCTGTATCGCCGTCATAGAAACGGGTTGTCATAACGAAGTAAATTGTTTCTTCACGCATATCAACGCTGCCAATCGGATCCGGCTCGTCAGGGTTGTATTTTGACCATTTACCGTTTTCACAGTACCAGTCTGCGCTTGCAGCAGATTCAAGTTTTTTCTCCGAAGAATACTGCTTGCCGTCAGCGTCTGTAACAATGGCATTTACCTTTGTAACATCTGCTACATGGTAGTTATACCACTTGTCACCCTTTGTCATTTTCTCACCGGGGTAAGACTTTGACATGGCGCTGTTTGTGGGGAGCGAGTTCCACAAATATACATATGGCTGTGTACCGTCACTCATTCTTACATGAATTGTGATGCCTGTTTCTGTTGTATCCGCAGATACAGCGTCAGAGTCGGAACTCTGAGCTGCATTTACAGAAATTACTCCTGCGGTTACAACCATCATCACAGCAAGAACAAGTGCGCACAGCTTCTTTATTCTTGTCATAGGTATATCTCCAATCTTTCTTTTACTTAATGTTTGGATTATTCAAGGTTTACAACGATTTTCTGAATGATTGTTGCATCCTTAACACTGATTGCACCGTCACCGTCAAGGTCGCAAATTTTGAGGTCAAGTGTTTCGAGAGCCGGAACATCCGGAAGTCCTACAATTGACTTCTGAAGATATGTTGTGTCCACAACAGTTACATCTCCGTCACCGTCAACATCGCCACGGAGTCTTTCGGGAGCTGTTGTAGGCTGAACTGTTGTTGGCTGAGGAGTTGTAGGTTTAACAGTTGTTGGCTGTGGAGTTGTAGGCTTAACAGTTGTAGGCTGAACTGTTGTTGGCTGAGGAGCAGTTGTAGGAACAACAACTGTTGTAGGCTCAGTAACATCGTCTGCAGCTGTGTAAGCATAAGTCTTGTTTATTGTGCTGTTGTCAGAACTCTGTACATAAACATTAACCTTGTATTCACCCTTCATTGTAGGAACGAATGTGTAAATGTTGTTGAGTGTGTAGTAAGGTGTGTTCTGAGCACCGTTAGGATCAGTTACAACATACTTGTAGAAAAGAAGGTTAGTACCTGTCTTACCGCCGCCTGCCTTAACTGTTACAGTAGCAGTTGAGTTAACCTTGATAAGGTTAAGGTTTGCAGGAGTAACGCTCTTGATGATTGGCTTAACAAGTGCTGAGTCGTCCTTAACTTCAAGAGTCATTGTACGGTTGTTTGTGTTACCGTCTGTGTCCTTAAAGTCAAATGTAATTGTGTATTCACCTGCAACTGTAGGAGTCCATGTTACTGACTTAGCAGAAGAGAAGTCGGAAAGTGTTGATGTTCCGCCCTGTGCGTTAGTAACAGAGAACTTGTAGCTTACTGCTGCGCCGCTCTTATTGGCAGCTGTTGCAGAAAGCTGTACATCTGTACCTGTGTAGATGTTTGATGCAGGATCAGCAGTGAATTCCTTAACCTGGAGAGGGCTTGTATCGTAAACAGACCATTGATTAGTCTTGTTGTTGTATATATAGCCGTCCTTTGCAGTAAGGTCTGATGTCTGTGACTGACCGCTGTTGCTGAAGATGCATTTTGCATATGACTTTGATGCGGTGTACTGATAGATGTTGCCGCCGATGCTTGTCATCTTTACGCCCGGCCATGAGCCGTTGCTGTCAGTACTGCCGTTCCACATATAAACTACCGGTGTTGCCCAACCTGCCTCGTTGTTGAGGTAAACAGTTGTGCCTTCACCGCTGGGAGTTGTTGCTGTTGTAGCAGTTGTTGCTGTTGTTGCGCTTGTAGGTGTCTGAACAGTTGGACCCTGTGAAGGAGCACCTGCATAATCCGACCATGTACCCTTTGAAAGGTCATAGATTTTGCCGTGACCCGGGTATGTAAGGTCTTTTGTCTGATTTGAGCCGTCGTTGAAGATTACCTTTGTATAATCCTTGTCAAGAGTGTAGGAATATACGCCGTCTTCAACCTTTGTCATTGCCTTGCCCGGCCAAGATGCGTTGTTGCCGAGGCCGTCAGTCCACATATAGCAGTTAACTTTTGACCAGCCGTTGTTTACTCTAACGTAAACAGTATCGCCTGTTGCAGCAGAAGCACTGACTACACCGACGAATACGGTTGAAACCGCCAGCATAAGGCAAAGCACAAGGCACATGGGATTTGGTGTGTCTTTTACCATTTGATTCCTCCAGAATTATTTTTTTGTTGCACGTGTGAAGCTACTCAACACTACTCCACAATTACTCTTTAATTCTACATTATTGAACCGCTAATAATTTTCCTTTAAAGAATAATAAAATTTCTTGCGTCACAAATTATTCACATTCAAATTGTGCATAATAGACAATGAAACAATAATTAGCAAAAAAACAGGATAATAAAAGCAAATAGTCAGATGTTCGGTTAGCAACATCTGACTTTATTTACAGTTTCATGTCAAAAAATTTTCATTTGATTACTTCTTTTTGATTTTGTCCCAATAGGCTTTGAACGCCTGCTCGTTTTTATTCCTGCCGTATTCGTAATACTTCTTGTCCTTTAGGGCATCGGGCAGATATTGTTGCTCAACATAATGGTTTGGAAAGTCGTGGGGATAAAGATAGAACTGTCCCTTGTTTGGATTGTCATCTCCGTCACAGTGCTTGTTCTGCAATTGTCTGGGTACAGGACCCGAGTTACCCGTTCTTATGTCAGCCAAAAGCTCTGTTTATACCCATATATGCCGAGTTGGATTTTGGGGCATTGCACACCATAACCACGGCATCGGCAAGCGGAATTCTCGCCTCGGGAAGTCCGACAGCCTGTGCTATATCAACGCACGACTTTACAATCGGCAAAAGCTGTGGATACGCAAGTCCCACATCCTCGCTCGCACACACCATAAGTCTGCGACACGCACTCGGCAGATCGCCTGCCTCAAGCAGTCTTGCAAGATAGTGAAGTGCGGCATCGGGATCGCTTCCACGCATACTTTTCTGATAAGCCGAAATAATATCGTAATGCTCATCGCCCTCACGGTCATATCTGACCGCACTTTTCTGCACAAGCTGTTCAACGGTTTCAAGTCTTACAACCTTTTTTCCGTCAATTTCATCTGTTGCAATCACGGAAAGCTCAACGGCATTCATAGCCTTGCGAACATCTCCTCCGCAACCCGATGCTATTTTCTTTGCACATTCTTCGGGCATTTCAATATCCGTACCGCTCTCCTCGGCAAGAAAATCACTTGCACGGTAAACCGCCTTTTCAACCTCATCCGGCTCAACCGGCTTAAATTCAAAAACAGTCGAACGGCTCAGAATTGCGTTATATACATAAAAATACGGATTTTCGGTTGTTGAGGCAATCAGCGTGATGCTGCCGTTTTCAATGTATTCGAGCAAAGTCTGCTGTTGCTTTTTATTAAAATACTGAATTTCGTCAAGATAGAGCAGAATTCCGTTAAGCCCCGAAAAAGTGTTAAGCTGTGCAACAATCTCCTTTATGTCGGCAGTTGAAGCCGTTGTGCCGTTAAGCTTTTTGTAGTGTACGGTTTGTCTTTTTGGCAATATATGTGGCAAGCGTAGTTTTTCCAACCCCCGAAGGACCGTAGAAAATAAGATTCGGAATATCTCCGCTTTCTAATAATTTTACGTCAAAGGTACTGTCGGGTGCAATAAGATGCTTTTGTCCCACAATGTCATCAATTGTCTTTGGACGAATCCTGTCCGCAAGCGGTTTGTTCATAATTTTTCTCCCATGACTTCAAGTTGCGTATTTGATGTCAAGCCTCGTTGTTCTGTACTGTTTCCAAAAATAACTCTCACTCGTCTAATCCGTTCCAATCACTTGCGTGATTTACACGGTTTAGTCCTCGCCGGTCGTTATTTTTGGGTACAGAACCTCGGCTCTTATTGATGTCAAGCCTCGTTGTTCTTGGCTCTTCTAATATAGTACATTTGTTCGGGTGATTTGTCAAGCAAAAAGTTACTGCTATTTTGTAGCGGCGAACCGCCGTGCGGGCGGATAATATCCGCCCATACATTTAAACGCAACTTCTATATATACAAAAACAGTCGGGCGACAATGATTTGCATTTTGCAAACTGTCTGCCCGACCGCAATTTTCAATTTTCCATTTTCAATTTTACATTTAATTAAAACTTCCGCTCGGGCATAATATGCTTTTAATATTACATACTATCTTCCCGAACCGGGTGCAGCGACACGCTGCCGATCAATCTGTTTTTTGATTTTGTCAAAGGTTACACCGTATTTTTTCGGCAATGTCTTTGGCATAGCTTACACCTTGAGGCGGAGCGATGAAAACCTTGAACGAACGCTGTCCGTTTTCGACACCTGTTACCAGACTTTCAATCTTGCTGTCGCCCTTTACGGTTGTGTTCACCTCGTCAAGATTGCGAGCCAAATCGTGCATATGGGTATTAAAAATCGCCCTTGTGCCGAGATATCGCATTGATTTGACAACATCACGGGCAATGTACAAGCCCTCGGCAACATTGGTTGTTGCAAGGCTTTCGTTGAGCAAAAGCAGGCTGTAACGGCTTGCCGAGGAGAAAATTTCGGCAAGTCTTTTGCTTTCTTCACCGAGTCTGCCGAGGTCAACGGTATCGTTTTCATCGGCAGGAAAATGCGTAAAAATGCTGTCGCATGGGCTGAATTTCATCTGCGTTGCAGGAACATATATTCCGTTCTGAGCAAGCAGGAACGCAAGTCCGACCGCCTGAGTAATCGTGGTTTTACCGCCACGGTTCGGACCTGTCAGAATGTAAATTCGCCTGTCATCGTTAAAATCAATATCGTTTGTGACAATATCCAAATTCTCACCGTTTGCCGATTTTATGCCGAGTTTGAGGTTGTAAACATCTCTAAGACAGCAGTTCCTGTCCTCTTTCGGCAAAACTTCTGCCTTGCACAGCGGAAGATTTTTCTTTTTCATCTTATCACAAAGCTCTGCAAAGCGAATATAGAAAATGATTTCGGGCATAAGTGAAACGAACGAATAGCCGTTGACATTGACATATCTGTTGAGCATTGATTTTATGTCATTTACGGTTCTGCGGAGGATATCGGTCACAACATTTTTGAGTGCGTCAGACATAGGATCTGCGCCGGTCAGCGAGCTGTTCATAGTGTGGTTTACATCCTGCTGAGCGCCCACAACAAACTGTCCCAGCCCGAACTGCGAGGTTGACGGATTGGACGGATGAAAGCTTAAAAATCCCGAAACATCGTTGCCGTGGTGCAGTTCGCTGTCACGGTTTGTAAACTTCATAAATCTTTTGAGAATACCGCTGTCGGTAAATTCTTTGTCATTGAGTGAGATTACACCCACACTCTTTGGGCGGAGCAAATCGTCAAGATTCACACCGAGGGTAATGCTCTTGAGCTTTTGAGCCTTTGCAAGCGTATCTATTATATCCTTTTTTAGTTCGGGAAAACCGCTGTCATTGTAAATTGACTGAACATTTTTCTTGAGTTCAAGCAGACCCTGCGACTTTACTTCAATTGTTTCAAGCGTGTTTTTTATTCTTGTAATGCAATCGACATAGCCGTCCATTTCACGAAGTCGGTTTACAAGCTGCCACAAGGAAGATGCCTCGGTATCCTTTTGAAAGCGCTCAATTTCACGCAAATCATTCAGCTTTACAAGGAGTGCGGATAGATCATCACGAAGTTTCGGAAAACGAAGAAAATCCTCAAAAACATCGCAACGATATTTTATAACTTCCTCGTCATCCGTAATATTTATCAGCAGCTGCTTTATGCTGTTGCGTTCATACTGCTCTTTTGTGAGAGCGTCACATATATAATCAACCGACAAATCATTCAGCGCCTCTTTGTTGAGAGTTCTGTAGGATGCATTTGAATTTGTCGGGTGTAATAAGCTGAAATTTCCCATAATTCACCGCCGAAAAATTTGCCGTATAACGGCTTTAATTGAATGATAGCACAAAAATTTTGTTTTCAACCGACAAATCGAAAATTTGCACTTTGGCTGATTGTGTGATATCATAGCTTTGGAGCAGATTGCTCTCAAAACCAAAATAACGGTCGGGAGGATTGACTTATGGATAAAAAGATGCTTGACAGAATTAACGAGCTTGCAAAAAAGAAAAAGGAACAGGGACTTACCGAGGCTGAGCAAAAAGAACAGAAAGAGCTGTACAAAATTTATCTCGGTGAAATCCGCACACAGTTCAACGCAACACTTGACAATGTAAGCGTTGAGGAAAAGGACGGCACTGTAAAACCGTTCAAAGAAGCATACAAAAAGCCGTATGACAAAAACTGATTTTGACATTCAGACAGAAGTCATGCGAAAATTTAATTACACAGTCAAACAAAAAAGCAGTTCCGATTTTGGAACTGCTTTTGTTTTATAAAGTTATCTAATTACTTGTATCTTCTTCCGCCCTTTTGGTTGTTCTTTGGAAGCTGAATTTCGGCAGTATCGTACTTACTGCGTCTTTCTGACTTTCTGCCTGAAGATGAGTAATCATCGGCATAATCATCGTTACTGCCGTAACGCTGTGGCTGAGCAGATTTGCTCTTTGGAGCGTTACTTCTGCCGCCAACTGTGACTCTCTTCTTTCTGTTGAGAACAGTTGAAATTACAAAGTACGCAATGCCTGCAACACCGAGTGAGAGTAAAACGAGTGAAACATAGAACATCCAATGACCGTTGTCACCCTTGCTGTTATTGTTCTTGATGAAGTTAAAGTCATCACCGTCAGAACCCGATGTGTCGGTATTTTTAAGATTTTTTGCGATATCCGACCAGTCGTTGCTTGAAAGAGTTTTTTCGTCAATGTTATCGTCAGACTTGATGAGCGACGCTGACGGAGCAGTGTTCGACGGAGCAACATAGGACTGACCGCCGCCTACATATGACGGCTCAGAGTAGTAGTAAGTCTGACTGCTGCTGTAATTATTGTCATAACTGTTATTGTTGTAGTCATAGCTACTGTCATAGTTATAGCTGTTGTCATATGACGAATCACTTGACGAATAGCCGGGATCTACATATGATGAGCTGTCCGACGAGTCCGGATACACAGGATCGGGCTGTGGCTGCGGCTCCGGCTCAGGCTCAGGCTCCGGTGATGGTTCCGGTTCCGGTTCGGGCTCGGGCGGCGGCTCTACGGGATCAACAATAACGCTTGAATCTCCGCCGGGATCAACCTCCTCACCGACTGCCGATACGGAAAAGCTCACAGCAGAAATGCTCAAAAGTGCCGTCAGAAAAATTGCGCAAAGCTTTGAATGTTTTTCATAAAGCCCCTTTCTTCAGAATAATCTGAAAATGCGTCTGTTGTATGTCCGATATCAATTATTTTGAGCTTTTATCGGATGCCGATGTTGTTGATGCCGATGTTGTAGGCTCAACCGCAACGAAGAAGAGTTCGGGCTTATACTTGTCAATAACCGAAGTGTTTTCTTCATACTTGAGTTTCTCTGCAAGACTGTCAATGTACTTTGAAAATTCGTCTGACTTCATTGACGCAAGTACACCGGCTCTGTTTGATTCGTTGCCGATATAGCTGTCAACATCCTTGCTGACGTCTTTCTTATAAACGAGATAATAGATTGCGCTGTCGCCGCTGCCAACCTTGAGAGTTTCAGCCTTGCCTGTTTTAAGCTTGCCGATAGCCTCTTTAAGCTCGTCACCGATTGAGCTCTTGTCGAGAACTTCTACCTTTGAAACAGAAGAATCTGTTCCCGAACCGCTTGACTTCTTGTATGATGCAATAACATCATCAAAAGAACCGCCCTTGTTAAGGTCATTCTTGTAGCCGTTAAGCTGATCCTCAACCTTCTTGATTTCCTTGTCGCTCATTGCAACATTCTTTGATGAACCTGCCTCATCTTTTGTTGATGTATAAAGGTTCATGGGAAGATATGAGTAGTCCGTATAGTTTTCCTTGAAATACTTTGTAAGGTCGGCGTCGGAAACTTCCTTTGAACCGCCCTTGCCGTAAACTGCTTTGAAGAGGGCCTCATACTTTGTGTTGTAGAGAGTTGTGCAGTATGCAAAGCTGTCGAGTGAAACACCGTACTTTTCATACTGCTTCTTCATCGGCATTACATAACCCTGTGACGCATACGGGCCGACATTCCAGTATGATTCAGCCTGACTTGTTGCGGAGTCAAGAGTTGCCTGACCGATGTTTACATTTTCCTTTTTAAGCTGTTCGTCAACTACGAGGTAGCTGAGGCACATTTTCTTAGCCTGATCTTTAATCCACTCTCTTGCAACCTGCTCGTTGCCGTCATCGTCCTTGATTTTTTCATCAAGCCACTTGTCAGATGTCGAATCATAATCGTCAAGCTTTTTAGCATATGACTCAGCCTGACTGTAAGCTGCATTGAGTGAGTAGATATAAACGCCGATGGCAAGCTCGTTGTCGCTTGTCTTATACGACCATTCTTTGTTGATTGTTGTGGGTGTACAACCTGCAATTGCAAAAATTGAGAACATCATAACAATTGCAAGTAAAAATGAACCAACCTTGATATTAGGCTTCATAGTTTTTTACCGTCCTTCTGAAAAATTAAAATGCAAAGTGTCCTGCAAACACACTTTCACAGGATAATGTACCTTACGATTATACACAAAAAAATCGTCATTGTCTACATTTTTATAAAATTTTGTTGAGAATTTCCACCGAAAAACAGCATTTTTGTAGTTTCGGGAGGTTTTTTCTTTAACAAATTACGGTTTCATGCCGTAAAATTACTGCACACCGAAAATTTTGGTGAGGATTTCAAGCGGAGCGGAGCTGTTTTTGCACTCAACCGCAACGCACGGTTTTGCTCCGGCAACAAGCTTTGCCTTTCCGCCCAAAGCAATGAGCAAGTCGGCAACCTGAGGGGATTTGAGTTCGTTTACAAAGAGCATGAGTGTTGTGCCGTTCTGTCTGATTTCGTAAATACCCATTGAGTAAGCCTTGTTACGCACAAGGGCAATGTCGATAAGTCCGAGAACCGAGTTCGGAATCTTGCCGAATCTGTCCTGCAGCTCGTCAATAACATCGTCTGCGTCCTCATTACTGCGGATATCGGCAATTCTGCGGTAAACATCAAGACGAAGTGTAAGACTTTCAACATAGCTTTCGGGAATATGAGCGTCAACCGAAATATCAATAAGACAGTCGAGGTCTTTTGTGACATTCTGCTCGCCCTTTTCCTCGCTTACTGCCTCATCAAGAAGCTTGAGGTACATATCGTAACCGACCGATTCCATATGCCCGTGCTGCTGTGCTCCCATAATATTGCCCGCACCTCGCAGTTCAAGGTCACGCATTGCAATGCGGAAGCCGCTGCCGAATTCTGTAAATTCCCTGATTGCGGCAAGCCTTTTCTGCTGAATCTCCGTGAGAACCTTGTTCCGTCTGAAGGTAAAGTAGGCATATGCCCTTCGTGAACTTCTGCCCACACGGCCTCTGAGCTGATGCAACTGCGAAAGTCCCATACAGTCGGCATTTTCTATAATAAGGGTGTTGGCATTCGGCAAATCGACACCCGTTTCGATAATTGTCGTGCAGACAAGCACATCAATCTCCTGTTCAAGCATCTGTCGCCAAACTTCGCTGAGTTCGCCCTCTTTCATTTTGCCGTGACCGATTGCGATTTTTGCCTCGGGAACAGCCTCCTGAATTTTTGCGGCACATGAAGAAATTGTTTCAACATTGTTGTGAAGATAGAACACCTGACCGCCACGGCGGAGCTCACGGCGGATTGCCTCGTTGATAACCGCATCATCGTGTTCAAGCACATATGTCTGAACAGGCTGACGGTTTGTCGGAGCTTCTTCGATAACGCTCATATCACGCAGACCGCTCATCGCCATATTGAGGGTTCTCGGAATAGGAGTAGCCGAGAGCGTAAGCACATCGACATTTTTGCACAGTTCCTTGAACCTCTCCTTTTGAGCAACACCGAAACGCTGTTCCTCATCTATGATTGCAAGTCCGAGGTCACGGAATTCAACATCCTTCTGCACAAGTCTGTGAGTTCCGACAATCATATCAATTTCTCCTCGCTTTAGCTTTTGGAGAATTTCTTTCTGCTGTTTTGCGGTACGGAATCTTGAAAGCAGTTCCACACGAACGGGATAGCCCTCAAAACGCTTGATTACCGTCTGATAATGCTGCCATGCGAGAATTGTTGTGGGGCAGAGCAATGCGCATTGCTTTGAATCTGCAATACACTTAAAGGCGGCACGGAGTGCAACCTCTGTTTTGCCGAATCCGACATCACCGCAGAGAAGTCTGTCCATCGGCGACGAACGCATCATATCATGCTTGATTTCCTCACAACAACGCAGCTGGTCGGGAGTTTCGTCATATTCAAAGCTGAGTTCAAAATCTCTCTGCCACTCGTTATCTGCCGAAAAGGCATAGCCCTTGGCTTTCATACGCTGTGAGTAAAGCTCAATAAGCTCCTTGGCAATGTCCTTGACAGAGGTTTTAACCCTTGCCTTTGCCTTTTGCCAGTCGCCCGAACCGAGTCGGTTAAGCTTAACCCTTGAATCCTCTTTCGGACCTATATATTTTGCAACCATATCAAGCTGTGTGACAGGCACATAAAGCACATCGCCCTTTGCGTAGTCAATCTTGATATAGTCCTTTATAACTCCGTGAGTATCAATTTTTCTTATACCGCCGAACACACCGATACCGTGAACATTGTGTACAACATAATCACCGGGGGCAAGCTCGGAAAGGCTGTAAATTTCCTGTCCCGTCTTTTTTTTCTTCTTTTGGTACTTTCGGGTACGGTACGAAACCTGACTGTAGGTTATTGCAAAAAACTTTTGTGACGGATACTCAAAGCCCGCACTCAATGCACCCTGCATAACAAGCAATTCGCCCTTTGAAATCTTATCCGCACCCTCGCTGTAAACAGCGTTTATGCCGTCTGCGTTAAAGGTGTCACAAAGATTTTTGGCAGCTCTTTCTGTTCCTGCAAAGATAACACCCTTGCTTTCGGGGGTAAAAAGTCCGTCAACATCTTCTTTTAGCTGTTTATACGAACCGCCCCATGCCGAGATCTGTTTTGTTGAAAAGCTGATGATTTCCGACAGCTTGATAGGCATACTTCCGTGAACAAAGTTTTCAAGCACGATTGTTCCGTGACTTTGCAAAAACTCGGTACATTCGTTGAATGTGAGCGCAAAGCGGTCAAAACCTCTGCAAAGAGTTCCGTCCTCAAAGCCTTGCATAAGGGTTTCATTGCTGATAAAGTCCATTGACTTTCCCCGTTCCTGAATTGCAGTAAATTCAGACGCAAAAACGAGGGTGTTTCTGTCGAGATAATCAAAAAGCGACTCGGGTTTATCGTAAATCTGATTGATAAATTTGTCCGCATTGGCAATCATTGCACCGCTGCGGATAAGCTCTGCCTCTGAAAAAAGTTTTTCCTTGGCTTTGGCGCTGTTCTTGGAACGGAGGAGCTTTGCCTTGTGTTCAATTTTATCTGCAAGGGCGGCTCTGTCCTCAATTACGATTTCGGTTGAGGGCGAAAGCGTAATTTTGTCAGCCTTTTTAAATCTTCTCTGTGTTTCAATGTCAAAATAGCTGAGGTCGGTAATTTCATCGCCCCAAAATTCACATCTCACGGGATAGTCGCTGTCGGGCATAAAGAAGTCGAGAATACCGCCTCTCAGCGAAAACTGACCGCTGCCCTCTACCGCATCAAAGCGTTCGTAGCCGAGCAGAGTAAGTGCCTTTGTCGCCTTTTCAAGCGATAGCTCCTTGCCCTCTTCAAATTCAATAACCGACTGTTCAAGCACATTTCTCGGAACGGTAAGCTGTGCCGCCGCATCAACACACGCAATTGCAACATCACATTCGTGGTTGAGAAGCTTGAGCAAAACTTTAAGCCTTGCGTGCTCGTACTCGTGCGAACGGCTCTGAAAGTCAAGAAAGTTGAAGTCACGCACTGGATAAACATAGGCACGAAGTCCCATGCACGAAAGGTCGTTACACAAAGTTTGCGCCTCTTTTTCATCGGAGGCAAGACAAAATGCCGTGACGCCCTTGAGGCGGCACAGCGCATAGATGATATTTGATTTGTTGATTGTTGAAAGTCCCGAAGCACAGACCGTTCTGCCCGGCTTGACATTTTTTTCAAGTGTTTTGAAAACGGGTGACTCTTTGAGGACATCAACAAGAAAGTTGAGATTATTCATTTCTTTGTCCCTTTTCAGTTGAACAAATTCATAGCACGGTCGGTTTTGCCGTCAATAATCAGCTCGATTGCTTTTTCGGCATTGTCAAAAATTTCATCAAGCTTTTTCATTTCATCGGGAGTGAACTTTGAAAGCACCCAGTCGGCAAGGTCCCAGTCGGGATTTGGCTTTGCGCCTATGCCAACCTTGATGCGGGGGAATTTATCGCTTCCGCTGAGATAGATTATACTGCGCATTCCCCTTTGACCGCCGTCACTGCCCTTTGAACGGATACGCATTTTTCCGACATCAAGCGAAATGTCATCAAAAATTACAATGACATTTTCGGGTGGGATTTTGTAGAAGTTCATCGCCTCAACAACTGCCTGACCGCTGTTGTTCATATATGTTGTGGGTTTCATCAGCATAACTTTTGCGCCGTTTACAGTGCAAGTGCCGATAAAGCTTTTGTATTTTATTTTGTTCACATCACAACCGAGCTTGTCGGCAATGCGGTCAATTGCAAGCCAGCCGGCGTTGTGACGAGTGTTTTCGTATTTTCTGTCGGGGTTGCCGAGTCCCACTACAATGTACTCGATTGAACCCGTTGATTTGTTTTTTCCGAACATATCCGTTTTCCTCTTATTTATATTATATGTATTCTGAAATTCAAATTAACCTTTTCCGAAGCTTACAACAACCCAGTCATCGTTGCCGAGATGATAAGGATTTCCGCAATACGGGCAGTTGCGTTCTCTTGTTGCATCAAAGCTTGCGCCGCAGCTTTTACAGGTTACTTTTTTCATTGTGAAAACTCCGTCATCCATGGCGTTCACACTTCTGCAAACGGTAAGTCTGAACTTTTCGTTTTTAACCCTAAA
>ENA-OQIS01000125-OQIS01000125.1-human-gut-metagenome-genome-assembly--contig:-NODE-125-length-18197-cov-4.940897_pt1 | contig 18197 bp, 19 predicted proteins | sample MGYA00242589_ERZ504754 | MGnify/ENA primary metagenome ERZ504754 (study PRJEB26092, sample SAMD00036351) | human gut metagenome | host: Homo sapiens | study: EMG produced TPA metagenomics assembly of...
AATTTATTTATTATTTTATTGTATCATTGTATATGTGACAAACTGTTATTTTTTACATTACAAAATCCTGAGATAATTTTATGAGAACCAATTCTCTTCTCGGTGCATCTAATTAGTGTAAAAGTAAAAAAGCAAACACGTGTAGTAATTCGGCTGGACAAAAGGAGAAGACAAAGTTATGACAAAAGATATATTTATTAAGGAGGTTCGGGATGCAGAAGCCATGCTGTATCATATATCAAAGTCCATTCTGAAGAATGACTCTGATTGTGGGGATGCTGTGCAGGAAACAATTCTTAAGGCATATGAGAAACTTCCCACCTTAAAGAAAGAAAAGTATTTTCGAACATGGATCACAAAGATATTGATCAATGAATGCAATGGGATTCTTCGGAAAAGAAAAAATGTTATTCCATATGAAGAATATATGGACAATATGAGGCTGACTGAGGAGGACAGATACAGTCATCTGTATATGGCGATTATGGAACTTCCGGAGGATCTGAGGATTTTGGTAACATTGTATTATTTAGAAGAATTCTCACAGAAAGAGATCAGTGAGGCTCTGGATATTCCGGAAGGAACGATTAAAAGCAGACTTTCCCGTGCAAGAGAGTTTTTGAAAGCACAGTTATCCGATGAAGAAGAGAAAAGACCGATGCCTGGGAAAAACAGCAAACCATCAAAGAGAATAACAGGAAAGGGGAAAATGTCATGTTAGAGAACAAATGGAATAATATAGCACCGGAAGTACCACAGGATTTTCATGAGAAATTTGAAGAGACACTGAGACATATTGAGCAGGCAGATGCAGTTAATAAAAAATACAAAAGAAAAAGAATCAGTGGCCGATTACTGATTGCAGCAGCAGTGATCTGTACAGGCATGGGAGTCACAGTGGCGGCAAAAGAATTCTTTAAATGGAATGACCATCTGTTAAAAAGACTTGAACCATCTGAGAAACAGCAGGAAACGATGCAGGAATCAACCTATATTCAGAATATAAACCAGTCTGTAACGCAGAACGGTGTGACTGTTACCCTGACAGATTCTATTCAGGATCAGGGATTCCTGTATGCATTTTTTGAAGTGGAAACAGACGACAATATTCCTATGACTGATCATACTTCTTTTGAGGAGATGGCACATTTTAAGATTGATGGAAAAGAAGTATATGCAGTGGACGATAACAGATTTGGAAGTTTCAATACTGGGGTAGGACAGGATATGTTACTGAAAACAGATCAAAATTCTACACATCTTAAATATTTTAACGCCTGTATATCTTATGACGGTGATTATGATCTGAGTAATAAAACAGTAGAAATCACATTAAAGAATCTTACGGAGGAAGGAGATTATGATACGACTGTTATTACAGATGGAACATGGGACTTTAAATGGACTCTGGGTGCGGTAAATCTTCCGACAACTCTGGAAGTGAACCGGAAATGTAATTTTGGAGGTTATGAAATCACAGTGAAAAAAATGGAAGTAACGCCCCTTTTATGGTCATTATATCTTGATTATGATGAAGCTATGAAGGTGTATGAAGATGAGAAAAACAAGTTTGAGTACACAGGTACAGATTATGGCATGGATCTTTATGGCAGAGCTAATATTGACCAGGTGCGTTATAAAGATGGAACGGTTTTAACACTCGATCTGACCATGGGAGGCATCGCTGGCGGTGGAGAAAAACAGGATAAGGAAAATGGTGTCATGATCATCAGAAACAGTTTCCCGCAACTGGTTGATGTAGATAACCTGCAGGCGGTACATTTTGGGAACATTGACCAGTGGCTTGAAGTGCGGGAATAATAGTTTTTTCGGTGATATAGAAAAATCCTCCCATAATTAGATAATGAGAAAATACAAAAAGAACCGATACAAGGTCTTTGCAAGACTGATATCGGTCTTTTTTGGTCTAAGTCTGCCAACTGTAAAATTTTGTTTATATATTAACGCATCCTGTTCATGTACAGGAAACGGATTCTAGCGTATACTGAAATTATTGATTACAAGGTCTACATGAACTGCAAATACAGATTCCGGGTTATATCCGGAAGCCATATTTTGCACTTACCGGTAAAATCTGTAATAGTTGGCATAAAAGTTCATTACATATTCGATATAAGCTTTAAATTTTTTCATTGTCTGTTCCTCCTCTTCTTTACGGGACGGGGAACATGCACTGGGGCTTTTGAAAAACCAGCTCCGTTATACCAGGGAGGAAAATATCTCCTGTGTGGGAGGCGGCATTTATCCCAACATGCTGTGTGCACACCCTCCGTTCCAGATTGATGGGAATTTTGGCTTTGCAGTTGCAGAGATGCTTATCCAGAGTAGGAAAGGGTATATCCTGTTACTTCCGGCACTTCCGGATGAATGGAAGGATGGAAAAGTCCGGGGAATGAAGGCACAGGGTGACATCACAGTTGATTTTGAATGGAGAGAGGGCAGGATACACAGGGTTCGCCTCTGTTCTTCCCATGAGCAGAAAGTAACGCTGGAATGTAATGGAATTTCGAAAACAGTATTTTTAAAACCTGATAGGACAGAGAATATGATTTTTGATTGATCTGTCCTGAGGGGCTGGAATCATTGGCAGCCGTATCATGTAAAAGCACATGGTACGGCTGTTTTTAGTACCTGAAATATTTTATAGCACCTTGACTGATAATCATGAAAAGCATGGAAGTGTTCAAACTAATCTTTTGGGGGATTTTCTGAGATTGTTAAAAAAAATTGCAACTTTTTGGGTAGTTTGCACGTCTAATAAGTAGAAGCACATAAAGAAAAGCTTTTATACAATATTTCCTGATGACCGGTCTGATATAGGAGAAGGGAGACGACAATGAATGAGATTTTGATACGAAAAGCAAAGAAAGGCGATAAAGATGCCTTTTGTCGGCTTATAGATGAGAATGTACAGAGTATGTACAAGGTTGCAGCGGCATATCTGAAAAATGATGAAGATGTTGCGGATGCAATACAGGATACGATTCTTTCCTGCTATGAAAATTTGAAAAGTCTGAAACAGAACAGATATTTCAAGACATGGATGATCCGAATTCTGATCAATAAGTGCAAGGACATGATACAGAAGAAAAAGCTGGTTACTTATACGGATCAGATGCCGGAAACGCCTTTTCACGAAGAAAAATATGCAGCAATGGAATGGATCCAGGCCTTAGAGCCATTGGACAGTAAATACCGCTTGGTTGTTCTTCTATACTATATGGAAGGATTTGGTATCCGGGAAATCAGTGACATTCTGGATATGAAGGAAAGCACTGTAAAATCTCGTCTTTATCGTGGCAGAAAACAGATTGCAGAGATGTATGGATATAAGGTTAAGGAGGGACGTGCCTAATGATGACTTTAAATTATAATGAGAAAGACTTCCAGAAAAAACTTCAAAAGGACATAGAAATGCCGGAAATCGTGCATGAACATATTAATCAGGCATATCGTTTGATTGAAAATAACGCTGTTTTACAGAAAAAAGCATCAAAGGATCCATATCATTGGATGAAAAGTGGAGGCAGGATAGCAGGAGGGATGGCAGCGGTACTGGCAGTAGGATTTGTATTCTGTGCAATCAATCCGGTAATGGCAAAAAATATCCCGGTTGTAGGAGGACTCTTTGAAATTTTACAGGATAATGTGAGTTTCTTTGGTGACTTTTCAGATCATGCAACAACTTTGGAAGCTGTTGATGGAACGAAGACAGATAGCAGTGAAACAGACGGAGCCAAGACAGATCATACCAATAATGATGCTATTTACACTAAGACAGCAGATGGGCTGACAATTACATGTTCTGAGGTATATGCAAACAGCCAGGCAATTTATGTGACTATGCAGTTTAAAAGTGATAAACCGTTCCCAGAAACAGAAACTGGGGCGGAAAGTGGAACACCAGTCATTGATCTGGATATGACAGGGGGTGTGGACTTTAATTCAGAGGCTAGCCCGGTAATTGACGGTCAAGTGGAAGGAAAATTTCTGGATGATAACACCTATGCATGTATTTTCCGTTATGATTTGGCTGAAGCCGCAAAAAGATTATACGGAATATAATGAGAAATACAATGAAATGACACAGCAGGTAATGGATGAGATGGGAATAACTCAGGCGGACTTAGATGATCAGACGGATGAAGGTTATGCGCTGCTGGAAGAGTTTATCAATAAATTGTCTGAACGTGGTGGAGAATATCAGAAGTACATTAAAGATATTGATATTCCAGATACCTTTAACCTGCATCTGGATATTACGAAGGTAAGAGGACTGGAAGCAAACTATCAGTGGTCAGAAGAGGATGAGAAAAAATATGGAAGGGATGCTGGCTACTACAAATATGAAGGTGACTGGAGCTTCGATATCCCGGTTACGGTAGATGATTCCCAGACAGAAGTATTGGAACTCAATGATACAAACGATGCAGGTATTGGACTTAAATCGGTGATTCGTACTCCATATGAATTGACGGTAAATGAACTTTATAAGGAAGGTTCCAACAGTGATTGCTTTATGGTAGCTCTTGATGCCAATGGAAACACACTTCCGTACAATGAGTCTACTGGAAACTGTAATAACTTCGCAATTCAGGACAGAGATATTTCTACGGTAGACATTTATTTTCTGGATTATGTCCAGTATATGGATGAGCTGAAAGGCCAGCAGAATTTTGATAATCCTACGAAAGAGGATGGACAAAAATGGAAAAAACTTCTGGAGGAGAATGCGAAGTACCATAAGACATTGCATTTTGACAATGACAATGTAAAAAACTAGTTGATATAAAAGAAAGATGAATAAGATATGAGACAAAAAGAAGTGATGGGGCAATCAATAAGAACTTCAAAATCGGCAAGACCCGGAACAATTACTTATGTGCCGATAGACAAGTCTGAATTCAGATCTACTGTATCTTCAGAACAAAAAGAAAAACAAAATTATGAAAATAGTTGTAATGCTTATAGTGATGATTTTGGTTATGAGCTGTTGTGTGTATGCAGGTATATCTTATTATTACTCATATCACTTCTTTTTGGGTACGACCATCAATGGAATTGACAGTTCAAATAAGACAGCTTATGAAGTTGAGCAGGAGATTGCAGGGAAAAAGGATAACTATGTTATTCAGGTAAGTGCAAGGATGCAGGAACCTCAGACTATTACAGGTAAAGACATTGATTATCAATATGTATCCAGCGGGGAAATCCTTCAGCTGCTGAAGACTCAGAAACCATGGGAATGGATCAGAGGTTTTTTTGAAACGAAAAATTATATGGTTCAAGAAGAGACTGTTTTCAGTCGGGAAAAGCTGGAGGAACAGGTAAGTTCATTAAATTGTGCCAAAAAAGAGAATCAGATAGCACCGGAAAATGCGTATGTAAGTTTTTCTAATTCAGAATTTACTATTGTGCCAGAGACAGAAGGCAGTGAATTAAATGCCAAGGAAGCTTATCAGATGATAAGCAGAGCAATTGATAATGAGGCGGCAGATGTAGATCTGGGAAGCAATCCAAAGGCTTATAAGGAAGCAGATGTGACGAGAGATAGTTCAGAACTTCAGAATATGGTAAATATGTATAATGGCCTGGCAAAAGTAAATATCACATATACATTTGGAGATGAAACGGTAACACTTGACGGGAATACCATCAAAAACTGGCTGCAGTTTGACGAGAAAGGGCAGTTGCTTCCGGATGATGGAGCCTTCAGGCAGCATGTAGTGGATTATGTGGCACAGCTTGCAGCAGATCATGATACAGTTGGCACTGAAAGACAATTTGAGACCACAAGCGGAAGGATTGTGTATGTATATGGCTCAGCCTATGGATGGAAGATTGATCAGGACAAGGAAGCAGCACAGCTCATGCAGGAAATTCAATCAGGAACCCAGACAACCAGGGAACCGGTATATTCTATGAGAGCAAATGCACATGGGATCAATGATCTCGGAGATACATATATAGAGGTAGATCTTACAGAGCAGTATATGTGGTATTATCAGAATGGAAATATTATTTTTCAATCAGAAATCGTATCCGGACTGCCAGGTGATCCGGATAGAAAAACACCCCCTGGAATATTCACACTGAATTCAAAGAGCAGTCCGTCTGTGCTGCGAGGTGAAATGACAGCAAATGGAACCTATTCTTATGAACAGCCGGTAACGTACTGGATGCCATTCAATGGAGGAATTGGCTTTCATGATGCAGACTGGCAGCCGTACTTTGGTGGTGACAGATATCTTACAGGTGGTTCTCATGGATGCATCAATCTTCCCCCGGAAAATGCCGGGCAGCTTTATAGTCTTATTCAGTATGATGTCCCGATAATTTGTTTTTACTAATTCTATATTATTCTGCCAGACGGCTTTAATTAATATGTTTTCAATCCGCCGGATATTTGTTTTTGGAAAAGAAGACCTCATTTTTAAAGAATAAAAAAATACCTGTGATGTGGGCAAAACTTTTTCAGGATCTTTTAAAAGATTGTGACCGGGAGATATATTCAAATCCGCAATTTTATACATGGAAGAAAACAAAGTAATAGCAAGTCGAATGGCTGTGTATTAAAATTAGGTAATGTAATTGAAGAAAAGATATGATATCATATGGGTAACAAATTGAACTGTGTGTGGAGGTGATGGCTGTGAAGAAAAAAGTGACAATAGTGTTGGTCATTATTAGTATTGTTGCTATAAGTACAATGATTATGTTTTCAACATATAAGTCTTCAGAAGCCTGTCGAAAAGCAAATGCCGCGATACAGTGGGATTGTTCTGTAACCTGTGCGGAAGAGTCAACGCCTGATTCTTATGTAATTACATATTCTGATGCAAAAATTTTATCCAAAACAGGCGTGTTGACGGTTCAGAACAGAAACGATTTTGACGTTATTGTGCATCTGCTCTGCGAAGGAAAACAGGAACTCGTATCTGGCAGTATTCCTGCGGGTGGTTGCTATTCTTTTCTGAACGTTACAGATAAAGAATACACGGTAGGTATTCATGCTGATGTTGGTGAAAATACGGATATAAAAGTATTTGTATATGACGGAAAAGACACCGAATCATATACAAGATAATTGATAAGACGAAGAATATTGAAAAAAATATTCGCAGATATTTTGGGATATGAAGTTCAGGAATGGATAATGGATTTAGAAGCATTAGGAATTCACTCATATGATTTGGATGATCTGGCACAAACACAGAAAACATTCCACTGCCGATAAAAAAGGCAGCTTTTCCCTATATCTACACGCCATAGGTATCAAAAACCTATGGCGTTTTTTATAAAATTTTTTTCTTGAAAGCAAATGGCTGTTTTTCAAGTCTAATAATTATAAGAAGAAAAGGAGGTACTTTATGGATGCTTTAATAACAGAGGCTAAAAATGGAGATAAAGAAGCATTTGTCAGATTAATCCGGATGAATAAGCAGAGCCTGTATAAGACTGCCTGGATTTATCTTCGGGATGAGCAGGACATTGCAGATGCCCTGCAAAATACAATCCTATCCTGCTATGAAAATATACAGAGACTGAGAGAATCGAAGTATTTTAAAACCTGGCTGATGCGGATCCTTATAAATGAGTGCAAGGACATTCTCCGCCAAAAGAACCATGCAGCAGAACTGGATGATTTTGCAGAAGGTGTACATTGTGAAGAACTGAATCTCTGTGAATGGAAACAATTGCTTTTATGCCTGGATGAAGAAAGTAGGAAAATCGTGGAACTCTATTATTTTGATGAGTTTTCAGTTAAGGAAATCAGTGCCCTTCTTGAAATGAACAGCAATACCGTATCAACCAAACTTTCCCGGGCAAGAGCAAAATTAAAAAAGGTGATCAGGAGGTGAGACTATATGAAAGAAATCAGAAGGATTTTTAAAAGAAGAAACTGCAATACCGGAAAATATTGATAAAGCCATGGAAGATGTTCTGAGCGGAATTTTAAATTCCCCAGACGAGAAAACAACGGGGGCTTTAAGTAAAAAAACAAATGGAGAAAGAACGAAAAATTCAGGAAATAAGAAAAAAATAATTCGGATTCTTCTTCCGGTAGCTGCTATATTAGGAGTTAGTACTGGCGTACTTGCAACAAATATCGGACGACTGTATAAAGAACTTGAACAACAGGGGGTCGCTGAACAGGAGGCAGCTCAAATGGTTGTCACAGAACCTGAGTCAACTGCAGAAAATGTGGAAAATATTACTTCTTATCCAATAACTCCCGAGACGGTCGATTGGAATCAGTCCATGCTGACTGTTAAAGAAGCGTATTTTGATGGCGGCGGTTTAAGTTTTCTCGGAGAACCTTCCAATGAGGCAAAGAATTATATGATCACTTGCCGTGATCATGCAACGGTGAATGGAAAAGATGCACTGGCTTCTTTAAATAAAATAGAAGGAGAAGATCTTTATTATGGGCATATTACTTTGTATGATGACGCTTTGATTGAGAAAATATTAAAAGAAGATTCTGAAGTAGAACTTTCCATGACTATTCAGGCATATCCTGTTTATGACGGTAAGATTTATTATACCTGGAAAGACACTGAAGCTTACGAAAAGATTTTTAAAATTGGTTCTTTTACAGATTCAGAAGGAAAGGTTTCTTATGCACTTCCTGCGGAGGACGTTTACAGAGGATATACGCCTCAGACTCTTACGTTAACCCTTCCATTAAAGGATGAAGTAAAGGATATCATTGAAAAATATAGAAAAGAAGGGAAATTGCAGGCTGCTGACACCGGAGTAGAACCATCTTCGGGTGAGAGTACGCAGAACACAACAGATTTGGAAAGTTCGTCAAATACTACGAGTGTAAATGAAAAATATGATCCGGAGAAAACAATGTTGCAGGTAAAGGAAAACCATGTAACAGCTTCTCTGCCAGGGAAATCAGGAACCCTTACAATAGAAGCTGATATTACCGGAAATACTGATGACGTTTCAAAGGGAGTTCTGAAAAAATGCAATATATCAGAGAAAGACATCTGCTCCTGGTTTGGCGGGAAAGATGGATGGGAAAAATCTGTAACAGATGAAACGGTCTGGGAAAATAAAGAAAAAGGACTGCAGTTATTTATTTCGGATGGGATGATAGAGTGTGATGGATTAAGTGAAAAAGATCTGGGATTTTTAGGCGAGAATACGGAAGATGAGAAATTAAATATTATAAATCAACTGTTTTCCAAAGCTGATTTATCTGGAACTTCTGTAAGAAAACCAATTAGCGACATGACGGAAGGATATGATTATTACGACATAGAAGTTCTGTTGAATGGAATACCGGCAGGTGGACTTTCTCAGTATCATTATCAGGGAAGCACAGGATTTGGTCTCAAGCCTGAAGACTGCTATTTCAAAATACCAATCCCGCTTCAGGTGAAAGAGAAAGAAACAGTTACTATGCTTCCCATGGAAGAAATTATGAAATCGGTGGAACAATATGTAAAAGAAGGAAAAATCGGATTTTTTACGGAAGAGGACACGACGGAGAAAACAGAACCAATCACGATTCCAGTTACGAAAATCCGCCTGAAATATTATATTGATGAAACTGCAGATGGAATTGTTTACAGACCTGTATGGAGTTTTTGCTGTCCCTACCAATGGAAGGATTCACCAGAAGAACAGGAATTGTTTTATATAGACGGAGAAACCGGGGCTTTGATCCGGGACGCATTCGGATGGTAGACATGAAAAACAAATTTTATGGGGAACATGACCATGGATGATGCTATAGCTTCTAAGGCAAAGCTTTCGTCATAGGCCTTGCATCTGCTTGAAGATAGTTAAGAATAGTTAAGGTACAGTTAAATGAACAGGTAAGAATTAAATGTTATTGTATAAGTACATTCTAAGAGATAACTCTTAGAAAATAATACATGAGGAGAAAAGTAAAGGAGCATTTATGAAAATAAAATGTACGTTCCATATTGCAATAGCATTCATTCTTATTCAGCTTACGGATGAATTTAGTATAGCATTTGCATATGGGATATGTGAGAAGAATCCATATGTGAGAATTCTATATGTGACATTTGCGATTTTGAGCCTGCTGACCATGATATATTTATATACGAAGTATATTGCAACGGTGTACAAAGGGAACATAATAAAAAACTTAATAATGGACTGCCAATCTTACACAAAGTACCGCCCAAACGAGACTACGGGCGGTATTTTTGTATCATGGCGGAGAAAGGAGGAACTTCCCACGGGGGCTTGACTGAAAAGTTGAGCCTCTTTTTTCATGCCAAAAAACAGGAGGTAAATGCTTATGGCAGATGATAAAACCACAAAAACGCCGGAACAGCCGGTAACGGATAGCGGGCCGGGCAAGGAAACGCCTCCCGCTCCCCCAAAAGAGCCGGAGAAGGTTTCCGTTTCTCCGGAGCCGGAAAAAAAGACGGAACCGGAGGTAAAGAACCCACAGGTTTCTGTCTATAACTTCGCTGAAATTATGAAGGAAAAGAAAGTCGAGGAACGGGCGGCAGCTCCCGGCGTGGAAAAGCCTGACCCGGCAAAAGCGGAGAAACCGGAAAAGCAGCCGGAGGCTCCGAAAAAAGCAGAGGAAAAACCCAAAGAGCCGGAACAGCCGAAGCGCCGGGGCCGTCCCCCGAAAGCAAATAAGGACAAGGACGCAGCCCCGAAGTCCAAAGCTCCCGCACAGAAACCGGAAAAGGCGGTCAAAAAGGAACCGGAGAAAAAAACGGCTCCAACGATACAGGCCGCTCCCGCTCCGAAAGGACCCGAAAAGCCAAAGGATGCTCCACGCCGGGGCAAGGAGCAGATCGTCTATATCAAGCTGAACGAGCTCCACGCCTTCAAGAACCATCCCTTTGAAGTCCGAGACGATGAAGAAATGCGGGCTATGGTGTCCAGCGTCAAGGACAAGGGCGTTACCCAGCCTGCTATCGTCCGTCCCCGTGAGGATGGCGGCTATGAGATCGTGTCCGGCCACCGCCGCCAGAAGGCCAGCGAGCTTGCCGGATATGCGGATATGCCCTGTATTGTTCGCAATCTGACGGACGATGAAGCCATCACGCAGATGGTCGAGGACAATCTCAACCAGCGTGAAGAAATCCTTCCCAGTGAGCGGGCCAAAGCCTTGAAAATGCAGCTTGAGGCCATCAAGCACCAGGGCTCCCGCACTTCGGGCCAGATTGACCCGAAGGACGCAGGAAAAACGCTCCAACGAAATTGTAGCCGAGCGCAATAAGATGGCGGTCAAGCAGGTGCAGCGGTATATCCGGCTCAATGAGCTGGTTCCCGACCTGATGAAGCTGATGGATGAAAAAAAGCTGGGCTTTACTACGGCGGTGGAGCTTTCCTATATCGGCAAGAAGAACCAGAACTATATCGCCGTCGCCATTGACAGCCAGCAGTCTTCGCCTTCACAGGCGCAGGCAAAGCGTATGCGTGAGCTGGACGAAAAGAAGCTGCTCAACGGGGATGTGATCGACGGCATTATGATGGAGGACAAAAAGGAGGTAGACAAAGTGATTTTGACAGGTGCGGAACTGAGCAAGTATTTCGGCAAGGAAACTACGCCGAGGGAAATGAAGGACCAGATCATCAAGCTGCTGGACGACTGGAAGGGTCAGCAGAAGGAACATGAAAAGCCGGAGAAGAAAACCGAACAGGAAAAGTAAGCCCAAACTTCGGGTCAGCATGGCCCGAGGATTGCGGGGCTCTGCCCCGCGCCCCGAAGCTCTGGAGATATAAATTATTCCCCGTCGCCAGTTATTCCGTAGCATAGCCGGGAAAATCAGTCAAGGGCAGCGCCGCCGCAGGCGGTGCCAGAGGCACCCTTGACGGATTTCTCCCGGTTATGCTTTTTCCCGGTCAAGCGACGGGGATATAAATTCTCCAGAGCCGTTCCCCTTCCCGGGGGAAGGGGCGGAGGGGTTGGGCGAACTCTTGCTTTTCCCTAAACCAAAACAGAAATGGAGGCTCAACCAATGAAACGACCTTTAGCATACCTGACCGCCGCATGGAGCGGCGAGCCGGATGTTGATATGGAGCTGGCGGCCCACTACTGCCGTCTTGCTTATGAGGCGGGCTTTTCCCCGATCTGCCCGCTCTTGTATCTGCCGCTGTTTTTGAATGACAGCGTTCCCGAGGAACACAAGGCCGGGATTGATATGCGCCGGGATATGCTGCGGCGCTCCCACACCCTGATTGTCTGCGGCAGCGCTGTGGACGAGGATGTAAAAAATGATATTGCGGTTGCCGGGCGGCTGGGCATTGCGGCGACCACACTGGAAGGGGTGCTTGCCGTGAAGGGACACGGCACCCCGGGCCATGCCGGACATTAAGCTGGGAAGCCTTTTCGACGGGATTGGCGTGTTCCCTCTGGCTGCTTCCCGGTGCGGTATCCGTCCGGTATGGGCCAGTGAGATTGAAAAAGCGCCCATCTCCATAACCAAAAGGCACTTTCCCGACATGGTGCATTTGGGGGATATTACGAAGGTGGACGGCGGGAAAATCCCACCTGTCCATATAATTACCTTCGGTTCCCCCTGTCAGAACCTTTCTCTGATCGGCAACCGCTCCGGCCTTGCCGGGGCAAAATCAAGCCTGTTCTATCAGGCGTTTCGTATCATACAGGAAATGAGGGATGCTACTGATAACCTATATCCAGCTATCGCTGTTTGGGAAAACGTCATGGGAGCGTTTTCTACAAATGACCGGATGGACTTTAGAGCCGTCTTATCCGCCTTCTCGGACACCGAAGTTCCAATGCCTCCTTCGGGAAGATGGGGAAACGCCGGAATGGTGCGAGGGGGAACGCCTGATGTGTGCTGGCGACTCATGGACGCCCAGTATTGGGCAGGCTCCCGAAGGCTGGCACGAAGGCAGCGGATTTTCGTCGTGGCGGATTTTGGAGGCAGACGTGCCGCAGACATACTATTTAAGCCCCGTCCAATGCTCCCACTTCCTCCGCCTTGCGGAGAGGGCGGGTGGGCCGCCGCCGAAGGAGATCGAACAGCTTCTTTTGAAACAGGGCGGCAGATACCAGTCATCCACCCCTTTCAGTGCTTCCGTATGCGGGGAGCGGCAAAAAGGCAGGAAGAAACGGCCTTCCGAAACAGCTTCGGATTACCAACTGACCCTTTTCCCACTCTTTTAGCCAGTGATGTAACGCCCTTTGCCTTCTGGTATGAGGGCGACCCGAAGGGCGGCTGTATCCGTTTTCTGACGGAAACGGAAAGCGAACGGCTGATGGGGCTGCCAGAGGGCTGGACAAAGTACGGGGCGGACGGCGTGGAGATCCGGCCTCTGCAACGCTACAAGGCACTGGGAAACGCGATTGCCCTCCCTTGCGCCGATTACATTATGGCCGGGATTTATGAGGTGCTGGCTGACCGGGCCGGAAAGGAGGAATGAGCCCATGTTTGAAGCCTATATAACCAATACAGCCCTATACCCCTTAATGGGGATCGAGGTAGGGACAACGGTACATTTCCCCATGACGACACAGGAGTTGCAGGCCGCCCTTGCCAAAATCGGGATAGACGGGAAACGGTACAGCGAAGTGTTCTTTACCAGCTTTGACAGTGATGTGCTGGGGCTCTACGATTATCTCTACGAATGTGAGAACATCGACGAGCTGAACGAGCTGGGCCACGCCCTGCTGGAAGTACGGGATAAGGGCGGACTGGAAACCTTTGAAGCCGCTCTTGTCTTGGGAAACCACACAAGGAGCGTGAAGGATTTGATAAACCTGACGCAGAACCTTGACCTTTACCGCTTTTACCCGGATATTTCCGATGATGAAGGGCTGGGCCGTCTTTACGCCGACGAGCTTGGGACTATCGACATACCGGAGCACATTCAGAACTACTTCGATTATGAGGCATACGGGCGGGATGTGCGTATCAACGAGGGCGGCGTATTCGCTCCCGGTGGGTATGTGTCGGCAGTCCCGGAGGGCTTCAAGGAGTATTACCACGGGCCGCAGGACATTCCGCCGGAACACCGGATATTTGCCTATCCTGAAAAGGCCGAGCCTGTCCACTCCATTCTCGCTACACTCAAACGGTTTCAAGAAGCCCCACCCGCTCCGAAAAAGGACAAGGCGGGGCCTTCCCATGAAGAACGGTAAGACTTCGGGCCAGCATGGCCCGAAGCATAAAGGAGGTGCATACCATCAACTATTACCCTATCAATGAAGGAGCCGCCCGCCGGGCAAAAGAAATAAACAGCTTTTCCGACTACAAGGAAGGGAGCGCAACGGCGGAATACCGGGCAATGGTGGACAAGGCCGCCGCCGTAGCGGAAAAGCAGAAATCCCGGGTGAACCCCATGTACCATGAGAAGATCGACCATCTGTTAGACACCTACGCCCGCAAGCTGGCCGAAAACATGAACCAAGGCTTTGCCATTGACGCAAGGGTTCCCTCTGTGCTGATCGCCGGGCCTTCCAATTTCCCGGTGGGAAAGAAGGAAAAACAGAACCGGGCCCGGGACAGCAACATGGAGGAATGGCGGTATATTCAAGGGCTGCTGGATAAGATACGCAGCACCGGCATGGGCGGGATCAGCGCCGATGACCCGGCAGCGATTGAAAAGCTCCAGAAGAAGCTGGACGGGCTGGAACGCTCCCAGCTCATTATGAAGGAGGTCAACGCCTATTACCGCAAGCATGGCAAGCTGGACGGCTGTGCGCTGCTGTCGCCGGACCAGATCGAAAAGCTGAAAGCAAGCATGGCGTCAAGTTGGCGAAGCGACCCGAGGCCCTTTGAAAGTTACCAGCTAACCAACAACAATGCGGAGATCCGCCGGGTAAAGGCCCGTATCGAACAGCTTTCCAAACAGGCACAGCAGGAATTTTCCGGCTGGGAGTTCGATGGGGGTCATGCGGAAATGAACCGGGAGGACAACCGCTTGCAGGTGTTCTTTGACGGAAAGCCTAACGCGGACACCCGGGCCGAGCTGAAAAGCAGCGGCTTTCGTTGGGCTCCCAGCGTGGGCGCATGGCAGAGGCAGCTCACGGACAACGCCATCCGGGCGGCTGACCGTCTGGAATGTATCAAGCCGCTGTCCGGCGAAAAGCCCTCCCAACTTCAAAAGAAGCCCTCTATCTTGCAGACCATGCGGGAACAGGACGAAAAAGTCCAGACGGAGCCGGAAAAGAAAGCTCCGTCCGGCAGAGATGCCGAGCGGTAAGCCTCGGGCCACATTGGCCCGAGGTTTTCTGTTCCCCGAGATTGTACGGGGGCCTCCCGGATAGCGGGAACCCCGACGGAAAGGAGGTTTTATGCAGGAAGAAGTAAACCAAAAAACGGTTGCCCTTTCGATCAGGACAACGAAGCTCACAGGAAAAGTGCTGGCTGCCGCTCTTGGCAAGGTGGTTCGGGCGCTGCAAAAGCACCACCAGAAGGCGCTGACCCCGCAGGGACGCCAGAGCGTGAAAAAGCTGATGAACCACTATGGCGGCAAAAGTGCCATGCCCTATGTGGGAGCTCCAAAGGATTTTGACCGGATCGCGAAGGAGTTCCATGTGGACTACGCTTTCCATAAAGTGAGCCCCGGTCATTACCTGCTGTTTTTCAAAGCCAATCAGGCGGACGCTATCACGGCGGCCTTCCAGAAGTACAGCGCAAAGGTGCTGAACAAAGAGCAGGACAAGGCTTCCATCCTCGGTCAGCTTCGGAAATTCACGGAGCAAATCAGGACGCAGGCAAAGGAAAAGCAGCGGACCAGAGAGGCGGTGAGGGACGGACGTTGAGTGACAAGATCAGAAAATATGTGCTCCCAAACCTGCCGTACCTCTTTGTGTTCTGGTTTTTCTCCAAAATCGGGACGGCCTACCGGATCGCCCCCGGCACAGACTTCGGGACAAAGCTCATGGGGATGCTTGATACCTTCCCCAAAGCCTTTGAAACCTACTGGCCGGGGCTGGGAGGTATTGACCTCGCTGGTGGGCCTTGCCGGTGCGGCTGGGATGTATCTGCTGATACAGTCAAAGATCAGGCAGGCGAAAAAATTCCGACGGGATGCGGAGTACGGCACCGCCCGCTTTGGAACAAAGGAAGATATAAAGCCATTTGTTGACCCTAAATTTCAGAACAATGTCATTCTGACCGGGACGGAGTTCCTTACCATGAACACCCGTCCGAAGATACCCGCCAATGCCCGGAACCTAAACGCCTGTGTCATCGGATCGTCCGGCTCGGGAAAGACAAGGTTCTGGTTGACCCCGCAGCTCCTTCAAGCCCATTCCTCGTATGTGGTGGTAGACCCGAAGGGCGGCACTCTCGACCAGTGCGGGCAGTTTCTGCAACGGGAGAAATACAGGGTGCGGGTGTTCAACAGTATCGACTTTTCAAAATCCATGCACTACAATCCGCTGGCCTATATCAAGACAGAAAGCGATGTTTTGAAATTTGTTACCGCCCTGATTGCCAACACCAAAGGCGACGGCAAGGAGGGCGACGAGTTCTGGACAAAAGCAGAAACCCTCTTGTACTGCGCCCTTGTGTCCTACATCGTCTTTGAGGGGCCGGAGGAAGAACGCAACATGAATACGCTGGTGGAAATGATAAACAGCATGGAAGTCCGGGAGGATGACGAAACCTTCAAAAACGCGGTGGACTATATGTTTGACGGGCTGGAACGCCGCAGCCCCCAGCACTTCGCCGTGAGGCAGTATAAGAAATACAAGCTCGCCAGCGGCAAGACAGCCAAAAGCATTTTGATTTCCTGCGGTGCAAGACTGGCTCCCTTTGATATTCCCCAACTTCGGGAGATCATGTCTTATGACGAACTGGAGCTGGATAAGCTGGGGGATGAAAAATCAGCGCTGTTCTTTCTTATCAGCGACACGGACACCACCTACAACTTTTTGGTTGCCCTCGCTTTTTCGCAGATGTTCAACCTTCTGTGTGAACGGGCTGATAACACCTATGGCGGGCGTCTGCCCTACCATGTGCGGGTGCTATGGGACGAGGCTGCCAACACCGGACAGGTGCCGGGGCTGGAAAAAATCGTGGCTGTCATCCGCTCCCGTGAGATCAGCCTGACGCTTTTTTATCAGGCAATGAGCCAGTGCAAGGCATTGTACAAAGACCATTCCGAAACCATCATGGGCAACATGGACAGTATCGTATTCCTCGGAGGCCGGGAGGCTTCCACCCTAAAGGATATTTCGGAAAACTGGCTGGGCAAGGCCACCATCTCTATGCAGACCGAGGGCCGAAGCCGTGGGCAGTCTGAAAGTTACAGCCAGAATATGCAGCGGCTTGGCCGGGAGCTGATGACCACCAGCGAGATCACCACCATGCCCGGGGATAAATGTATCTTGCAGCTTCGGGGGCTCCCGCCCTTCCTGTCCCCGAAGTATGACTTGAAAAAGCACCCGAATTACAAGTACACAGCCGAATTTGATAAAAAGAAAAACGCCTTCCGCTTGGAAAGCCTGTTCCGCCACCGGCCATTGAGACTAAAGCCGGAGGACGAATACACGGTGTACGAAGTGGACGGCTCCGACACGGACGAAGAAGCTGACCTGTTGAATTTCGATGATCTGGACAGCGACGAGTTTGTGTAACTTCGGGCCATGATGACCCGAAGCGCCGCCGATGTGGGCGGCTTTTTTTGTACCCAAAACCATCAAACAAACAAAATGGAGGAACGTATATGGAATTTTTCAATCAGGCAATCGACATTCTTAAAATTCTGGTCATGGCTCTTGGCGCTGGTCTGGCGGTATGGGGCGTCATCAACCTTCTGGAAGGTTACGGGTCGGACAACCCTGCGGCAAAAAGCCAGGGCATTAAGCAGTTCATGGCTAATTAAAGGGAACAAAAAGAAAGGAAAAACCAATCCAGACGGTATCAGCGGCAGGATACAAGAATAAATTGTGATTACACAAGATTGATGTTATAATAAGAGAAAAGTTCCTGCCGGGGCAGCCGCCCCGGCGGTATGGATAGAAAGGCAGGAAAGCAATATGCACATCAGCTATAAACCACTCTGGCACACACTGTTAGAGCGTGATATGAGAAAAGAAGATTTAAGGCTTGCCGCTGGTATGACAACGAATATGATTGCCAACATGAGCAAAGAGGGAAAGCACATCAGCATGGACACATTAGCCCGTATCTGCGAAACGCTGAATTGTGAGATTACCGATGTGATTGAGTTAGTACCAGACG
>ENA-OQIS01000126-OQIS01000126.1-human-gut-metagenome-genome-assembly--contig:-NODE-126-length-18187-cov-5.881451_pt1 | contig 18187 bp, 15 predicted proteins | sample MGYA00242589_ERZ504754 | MGnify/ENA primary metagenome ERZ504754 (study PRJEB26092, sample SAMD00036351) | human gut metagenome | host: Homo sapiens | study: EMG produced TPA metagenomics assembly of...
GTACAGGACAAGCGAAATTAACGCTTGGAGAACTGCGGGGCGCGACGTGCCTTGTGCAGACCAGCCTTCTTGCGCTCCACGACGCGAGCGTCGCGGGTCAGGAAGCCAGCCTTCTTCAGGGCGGCGCGGTTGGCATCACGATCGATGGCGTTCAGAGCGCGGGCAACGCCGAGGCGGATGGCGCCGGCCTGGCCGGTGGTGCCGCCGCCGTCAACGAGGACGATAGCGTCGAACTTGCCTTCGAGCTTGAGCAGAACGATCGGGGAGTTGACCTCACGCTGCAGCAGCTTGGAGGGGAAGTACTCCTCCAGAGTGCGGCCGTTGATGGTCCACTTGCCGTCACCCGGAACCAGACGGACACGGGCGACAGCCTCCTTGCGGCGACCGGTGCCGTAGCCCGGCTCAATCGCGGAGGTGCCGGTGCCAGCGCCAGCGTTGGTCTCGGTGGTGTAGTTGGTGAGCTCCTCTTCGGTCTCGACAACCTGGGAGTCGTTGGTGTTTTCAGCCATGATTCTTATCTCCTCTCAGGTTTCACTTGGCCTGCTGCGAGACCTGGGCGATCTCGAAGACCTGGGGCTTCTGCGGGGTGTGCGGGTGCTCGGCGCCACGGAAGATACGCAGGCGGTCGAGCTGCACCTTGGCCAGACGGTTCTTCGGCAGCATGCCCTTGACAGCGTTCTTGATGATGCGCTCGGGGTTCTTCTCGAGCAGCTCGGCGTAGGAGTCACGACGCAGACCACCGGGACGGCCGGAGTGCGAGTAGAGCTCCTTGCCCATCTTGTTGCCAGTCAGAGCAATCTTGTCGGCATTGATGATGATCACGTGGTTGCCGGAATCGGCGTGCGGAGCGTAGGTCGGCTTGTTCTTGCCGCGCAGCAGGATTGCAGCCTGGGTGGCGAGACGGCCGAGCACCACGTCGGTGGCGTCGATGACGTACCAGTCATGAGTCAGATCAGCTGGCTTCGGAGTGAAAGTTTTCACTGGATTACCTTTTCTATATTGTGTTCCGGGTCTCAGCTGCTTGGTGTGGCTTGGTCAGGGCCGCATCCAAGAGGCGTCGAACCTCATTATCCGTGGGCTCCCTGAAAGTCCTCGATGGCGAGTGGGATAGCGCTTTGAAGGACCCCTTAGGGAAACACAACAATCCACTAGTATATCGCCGGGCTTGACATAGGGCAACTGGGGACACTCCATTGGGTTTATGGCTTCTCTTCCCCTATTTATGGTTTCTCTCCCACCCACTTCGGCTAACCGACTCACCTACGGTGAGGCAATTCCCTGCCTTCTCTCAGCTATCGCTTCTTTCAGGCCTCGTCTACGGACAGTCCACTGGACTGTCCGCTTAACGACTCGGCTCGTCAGAGGGAGGTAAAGCGGGTCAGGAATTGAAGATTTGGGCGAAGCGTTGGGCACCGGGGGTGTCGAAGAGGGTTTCGAGCGGTACCACGTTGCCCTTGGCGTCGGCCAGTGGGATGCGCCAGTTCGGGTATTCGTTGTTGGTGCCCGGCTGGTTCTGCGCACGCTTCTCCCCCACCGCGTCGGTGATCGAGGCGGCGAGCAGCTTGCACGGCGAACCCTTCAGTGCGTGGTACAGCGCGTCGACGATATCCGCCTCGTGATCCTCACGATGTTCGGCAAAGTCGGCATCAAGATAACCCTGCTCGACCAGCATGGCCAGCATCGCATCCTGCTCGGCCTTGGCGGAGGCTTCGAATTCCTCGGCCGGGCCGGTCAGCAAGCCCAGACGCTCACGAATCTTGACGTGCTCGTATTCCAGGTAACCGGCGGCCGGCGGCAAATCATGCGTATTCACGGAGGCCAATGCATACGGACGCCACTGGGAGGGGGCGCGGAACACGCCGTCGCACTGCTCGAACCATTCAACGGCGCAACCGAGAATACCGTGGCTCGACAGGGAATCGGCCACATGGTCCGGCACCACGCCGAGGTCCTCACCTACGACCACGCCGCCGGCGCGAGAGGCCTCGATGGCCAGAACGCCCAGCATGATATCTGAGTCGTAGTACACGTAAGCACCATCCATAGCCGAACGGTTCTCGGGAATCCACCACAGGCGGAACAGACCAAGGATGTGATCGATGCGCACCGCACCGGCACGGGCGAACATGCCATGCACCATATTGCGGTAGGCCTCGTAGCCGGTGGTCTCCAGATTGATCGGGCTCAGCGGCGGCTGGCTCCAGTTCTGGCCTTGCTGGTTGAACATGTCCGGCGGTGCGCCGACCGTGGCCCCCTTGGCGAAGCGCTCGGGATTCCACCACACGTCAGCGCCGGAGGGGTGCACGCCGACGGCCATATCGGACATGATGCCGATATGCATGCCGGCGTCCTTGGCTGCCTGTTGGGCGGAGGACAGCTGCTCGGCGGCAATCCATTCCAGCCAGCGGTAGAAGTCCAAAGTGTCCGGGTACTGCTTGCGCAGATTGGCGATTTCCGGGGAGTTGCGATTGAACTTGCGCTCCCAGTTGCTCTCCTCGCCGTTGGGTGCTCCCCACTTGTCGTAGCACAGGCACCACGTGGCATACGCCTCCAAGTCGGAACCACAGTCCGCCTTGAATTGGTCGAATACGCTTTGGCGTTCGGCGGTACGGCCGGCCTTAAAGATAATCCACAGGGCGTGCATCTTGCTGCGCCACATGGCGTCACGGTCGATGAGCTGGGAATCACCGTTCAGCGGTTCGGTGTCGGCATGCAGTCCGTCGACGGCATTCTTGTCGCCCTCGCTGAGCGTGGCATATTCGGCGATCGCCTCAGGACGGATGTACGTGAAGTTGATCAGGCGACGGCTTACCGGCAGATACGGCGACGGGGTGAGCGGGGACACCGGCTCGGCGGCATGCACCGGATTAATGAGCACGAAGTCGGCACCGGTCTTCTGCTTGGCGTCCACCAGCATGGTCTTCAGATCCTCGTAATCGCCCACGCCCCAGGAGTTGGAGGAGCGAATCGAGTACAGCTGGGCCATCCAGCCCCACAGACTGCCGCCCTTCATCGGGTCAAGCAGATCGACGCGATCAGGTGCACTGATCAAAGTGGCGTCTTGCACACGGTCGGCGACCTTGACGTGCAGCGTATGGTAACCAATCGGCAGATCGGCGGGAATGACCACAGCCGCATTCGAAATGAACGTACCATCCAAGTCGTAGGCCTGGGATCCATCTCCAGGACCAACTTCAATGGTGCCTTGATATGGCTCGCCATTCTCCAGCGTGATGCTCGCCGAAGGCACGTCCAGAATACCGGTGTTCACCAGCACCCGGTCCTCGCTACCGGCGATATGCAGCACGGTGGGTGCCACCAATCGGGCGTAACGCTCGTTCAGAATGCGTCGGATGGCGATGAGTTGGGCGCTCTCGCTGGAGGCGTCGATGCCCAGCGCTGCCAGCACCTCGATCAGGACGTCATCGTCTATCTCGTGGTAGTCATGGCTCATGCCCAAATAACTCGTGCCGACACCGACCAACTTGGCCAGTCGAATCAACGGACGGGCCAGACGCTCTTCACTCTCGGTAATCTCACTCATAGCCCCAGTCTAACGCCGTTTGATTGCGCCACACCGTAAGAAAAATGCCATGATTCCGCCAAATTATGTACTTTTTACCCTCACATAGTGAGATGTGAGCGCTCACAATGGTAGACAGGGGGTGATTGCCGGCCAAATTTGCGCGGCAAAACACAGCAATAGTGTGCTTAGCGGCGGCTTTCCACGGCGTGCCGCACCTCGGCCGAGGGGTCGTTGGCCAATTTGGCAAGCATCGCTTCGGACGTATTGGGGTTCAGTGCCACGGCACGGCGGACCATCGAAGAAAGCACCGCCGGTGCTCCCTCTTCGGATTCGGTGCCAAGTACGCCCAAGAAATCCAATGTCTCCGCATCCGCAGTGGGGTCCTGCGCACCCTCAAGCCGCATCTTCCAGCTGGTGCGCTTGTTTTTCAACGCCGTATCCCGGACCGCAGGCACCGGGTCCTTGGTCAGACGGCCGACCAGCCAATTCTTGTCGTCCCCGTTGGCGGCCACGGCTTGACGCACGGACGGTTCGGGGTCTTCGGAGAGTTTGACCAATACGTTCGGGAACGGTATGGTGTCGGCGAGGAACACGCGATCGGCCACCGGGGTGTGCGGGTTGCCGGCCACAGCCTCCAAAAGTGCGGTGGCGCGGGAGAACGCCGCCTGATCGGCACGGTCAGGCAACGGCCGACGGGCGAATTCGGACAGTTCGGCCGGGTCGGTGGAATGGCGCAGACGCTCGTATGTAGCGGTCAGCGGTTCGAAATCCACCGGAGCGGCGGACTCGGCTGCGGACTGCGCGCCTTGGTCCTGCTGCTGGGCGTCCGTGTCGGTTGCAGTCTCGGCCGCGGCCTCGGTTGCGGCCTCGGTGGGCTGGGTCTGCTGGCTGGTGGTGTTCTCGTCGGTCATGATGCCCAGCTTAGTCATACAGGCGTCACGCGAGCGGAACCGGAATGTTGACCATGTCAATCGGAGCCGGCACCACAGCGGCATTGAACGCTTCCCGCACACGCTCCTCGAATCGCGCGCAATCATCCTGCGGCACCACCGCGGTCAACTCGACGTTCACCGCATACGATTCATCCTCCTGACTGCCACCAAGCTGCGCCAGGATCTGCTGGAATCGGGCCAACTGCGGGTATTCGAGGCGAACCCGGTATCGCTTGGCGGTCATGATGCGGGCGGCGCGGGCGGCTTTCATCGCCAATGATGCGGCGGATGAGTACGCGCGGACCAGCCCACCGGAGCCCAGCAGAATACCACCGAAATATCTGGTGACGGCAACCACGCAATCGGTGGTGCCCGACTGCTTGAGTACGTCGAGAATCGGCTTGCCGGCGGTACCGGACGGCTCGCCGTCATCGCTCATGCGTTCGGACAGTCGCCCATCCGCGCCTCCGCACACGGCGGCATACGCCACGTGTCGGGCTTTCGGATGCTGCTCACGGATCGCGGCCACGAATGCGAGCGCCTCGTCGAGCGTATCGACATGGGCGGCGTCGCCGATGAATTCGGACTTTTTTTCGACGAGCGAATCGTGGGCGGGATCGTCGGGCGTGTTGAGAATCGTCTGCATGAGCGTGTTCCGGTGGTCGACTGGCTGGGTGTTCGATTGAGCGCGAGGCTAGGCAGGGCTATCAGCGTTCGGAGACGACGACGTTATAGTCTTCGCCGGCGAAGTAGGCGGTCAGGCAGGCGATCATCTGGCGGGTGAGCTCCTTGAACGCGCCGTCGGCACGCCAGCCGACGTGCGGGGTCAGGACGATGCCGGGCACATGGCAGATGGCGTCGTCGGCGGTCAGCGGCTCATGGTCGAACACGTCGAGTGCGGCGGGAACATCGCCCTTTTGCAGTCGGGCAAGCAGCGCACCGGATTCGATGACTTCGGAGCGGGCGGTGTTGATGAACAGGGTGCCGGGCTTCACATGCGCAAGGTTCTCGGCGGTGACGATGCCGCGCGTGGCGTTGTTCAGCGGCAGATGGACGGAGATGACGTCGCTGGTTTCGATGAGCTTGTTGAGATCGTCGACCGGAGTGGCACCGGAGCGTTCGAAATACTCGGGCGGCACATGCGAATTCCATGCGGCGACCTCCATGCCGAGGGCGCGGGCGATGCCGGCCACGGTGGAGCCGATGCCGCCCAGTCCGATGATGCCCATGCGACGGCCGGCGAGTTGCAGTCCATCGCCGCTGGCCCACGCCCAGTTGCCGGCCTTGACGTCCTTATCGAGTTGGCCAACGCGGCGGATGAGCTCGAACAGAAGGGCGAAGGTGTGCTCGGCCACGGCGTGATCGCCATAATGTTCGGCGTTGCAGACGCGGATCTTCAGCTCGCGCGCCTTATCGAGATTGAGGTAGCTGGCGACGCCGGTACCGCAGAACACGATGCACTTGACGTGCCCCTGCCCGCTGATGGTGCGCAGCAGATCGTCCGAAATGTGGTAGCCGCCCACCAGCAGGGCGTCGGCATCCTTCAGACGCTCGGCTATGGTCGCCTCGTCGGACGTGAATTCCTCGAACATACGCACGCGGGCAACGTCGTGGAGCGCGGGGAACTGGGCCTTGATGGGCTCGATCATCGAGTCAAGCACGGACGGCATCACGACGAGGGGCAGATCGGTGCGTTCGCTTTGGGTTTCGTAAATCTCGGTCATGGGCTCCACATTAGGAGGCCGGCGGGAAAAGCGTCACCTTGCGGCTTCCCCTCCCTGAGACCAAGCCGAGCAACTATTGCTTTGCCGCCTGCTCCTGCGTGATGTTCCATTCCTTGACGACGTTCTGGTCCGCGCCCATCGAATAGATGACATCCCAGATGCGTTGGCGTATCTGAGCGTCGTAGGCTTCGTCCCAACATGTGCCTATGGGATGGTCGCTGGATATCGGGCACCACTTGGTAGTTGCCTTGATGCACGTTGGCGGTGGGCACCCAATCGATGCGGTTGACGCGCCACGACCCCTTGACGCCCTTCTTGCCGGCGAACTGGATGCGTGCGGTCACACCCTGATTGTTGACCAAGGTTTCCGGCGTGTTCGCCGACTCGGTGACGGCGTTGCCCAGACCGTAGATAATCCACGTGCCGTTATAGTTCTCGATGGGCTGCGCACAATGGCAACCGGCACCGTAAATAACGTCGAAGGCACCAGTGTCGGCAAGCTCATGGGCTTCCGAAATCTGCCAGGAATCGGCGTAATCAAGGTATTCCTGCACCGAGTGCATGGCGATGGCCACCACATCGGCACCTTGCTCGCGGGCCTTGTTGGCCTTGTCTACCGCGCGCTGGATGTCGCTGTCGTGATTCGGGTCGCCGTCTTCGCGCAGACGATCCACCTGCCAGTCCTCGTCGGCGGTCATGCCGTTGAGGGAGACCGTGCCGGTGACCAGACCCAGCTTGCCGCCGCCGGTCGGGGAATCGATGACCAACGGTTTGGTGGAGTCGGCTTCGGTTTTGTACGAGCCGGTCTGGGCGATGCCATTGGCCTCAAGCGTGCCCCACAGACGGGCGATGCCATCCGCCCCCTGATCCCAGGAATGGTTGGTGGCGTGTGTGCAGGCGTTGTATCCCACGTTGCGGGCGGCATCCGCCACTTCCGGCGGAATGTTGAAGATCGGGTACGCGGCATATGGGCCGCCGCGCTGGGCGATCGGGGTTTCGAATTCGCACACGGCGATGTCCGAAGCCTGAATGTACTGCTTCATCGGCGCGAACAGCGGGTCGAAGTTGAAGGCGGTGCCATCCGTGGCGTTGGGGTTCGGGCCTTGGAAATGGCTCCACAATCCCTCATGGAACAACAAATCGCCGTTGACCAGCATGGCGATGCAGTCCGTATCCGGGCAATCCGGTGAATTGCCGTGATGTTCGGTCACCGGTTTGGGCGTGTTCTTCGCTTTATTCAACGCGACGTCCGACACTCCGGCGTGTGCGGGGCCATTGCCGTCCGTGCGATGGGTTGCGAACCATGCGCCGATGCCCAGCGCAACGGCGAGCACGATCACGAACACGATAATCAGCGCCGCACGGTTGGTTCGTGTCGAGTTGGAGCGATGTTGCCCCTGCCCAGCGATATGGCTCATCTTTGCCCGCCCTTCGGAACTCTTCTTCTCTCTCTAGGGTACCGCCCATCTCGGTCAAGTACTGCGGGGAGGGAGGCGATGAGCAAGCGATTGGACAAGCAATATATAAACCGGTTAATCTTCAATCACCATTCACGAACACCACGCAAAAGTCTCACTTAGTGGACATTTTTCTTTCGTCGCTCGGACTTTTCCCGACGTGCCGCACTCGTTCGCCCACTAAAATGGCGGTTTGGAGGCGGACGGACAATGGCGTACCTCCGACTCCGCTTACCACAAGCGGAGACCGCCCGTCCTCGGTTATTTCAGGAGTTACTTAACCCGGAGTTTCCGGAAAACAAAAAGGTTCCGAGCTTTCACCCGGAACCTTAATCGGCGGAGTCAGAGGGATTCGAACCCTCGAGCCGTTTACACGACTAACACCTTAGCAGGGTGCCCCTATCGGCCACTCAGGCATGACTCCACGTTACGCAATAATGCGCAACAGCAAATTACTGTACCACGTCCTGCGGATACGGCGTGCCGAACGACACATTATTGAACGTCCGCGGGTGCGGCGTCGCCGGAGAACGTAACGATAACCGCGCAAATCACCAACGCCACACCGACGATTTCACCAACGCTGGGAATCTCGCCGAACGCCAGTCCCACGGCCACCGCCATGGCGGGATTGATGGATTGCATTACCGAAAATGCGCCGGATGTGGTGCGTCGCAGCGTGATCTGCTCCACCACATAGGGAATGAACGAGGCCATCAGGGAAATCACAAACAGCAGAGCCAGCAGCTTCAGCGAGCCGCCGGGCTCAAGCGCCCACGTGGCATCGGCCTTGGGGTGAACCACATGAGCCACAGCCGGCACGCCAAGGAACAGGGACTGGACCAGCCAGCCGATGGTCACGGCGATGCACAGATTATCCAGCGAATTGCCGCCAGCCGCCACGCGCCGGCCGGTGATGATATACATGCCCCACATCGACCCGCCGATCAAAATCGCAATCAGACCATACAAAAACGTGCCATTGCCGGACGGATTGGCCAATGATATGCCAGCTAACAGCACCACACCGACCGCCGCGATACCGATACCGACCCGCTCGCGCCAGCTTTTGCCGGTAATCACCGCCACCGAAAGCGGTCCCAAAAATTCGATAGACACGGCAATGCCCATATCCATATTGCTGATGGCCACATAAAACAGGGTATTCATCAGCACCAGCGAGCAGCCGAGCAGTACGACCAGCCCCCAGCTGCGGGCGTCGCGGTGAAACAGTTGCGCTCGCTTCGCCTTGTTCCAGGGCCTGCGCCACAGCAGCAACAGCACCGCCATGAATCCCACGCGATACCACACCGAGTACAGCGGATCGAGCTGGGTGAACGCAAGTTTGGCGACGGCCGTAGCCAAATAAATCACCAGTGCCTCACCAATCACGATAAGAACCACGGGAACACGGTTGAGGATACCGACCACTGCCTTCTTCATGAGGTTTACGCTACTCGGAGAGCCGGGACAGCGCGCATTGACTTGGAAGGCGTTACGGACAGTGACGCAATGTGGACGATTCCGTGGAATCGCACCCACCATGCGAAACAGCCGCACAGTGCGTAAACCCTTGGAATTCCGGCGATATTCGGCATTATGACAATGAGCGCCGCGTCATGCGCGCCACATAGTGAGCATGACCTCGTTCGGCATTCCTACAATGGTGGCATGAGCACCGCACCGAGACTTGAGGCCGCCAAACGCGATTGGGGCCACGACGAGACCGGATGCACCGTGCTGCATATCGACATGGATGCCTTCTATGCCTCATTGGAGGTGGCGCGCAACCCCGGGCTCAAAGGCAAGCCAGTAATCATCGGCACCGGGCCGCGCGCGGTGGTGTCCGCCGCGAGCTACGAAGCCCGGAAATACGGCATCAATTCGGCGATGCCGGCCGCGCGCGCCCATCGGTTGTGCCCGAACGGCATTTTTCTGCCAGTGGATATGGCGTATTACCGCATGATGTCGCACCGAATCATGCATGAGGTGTTTTTGACCGTCACCGACCGGTTCGAGCAGGTTTCGGTGGACGAGGGCTATATGGATGTGTCCGCCGCACTGCTGGAGTGGGGGCGGCCGAGCGCGATCGGCGCGTGGATTCGCGCTCAGGTGGCCGAGCGCTTCCACGTGACGTGTTCAGTGGGTATCGCCTGTAACAAACTGGTGTCCAAAATGGCCTCGACCAATGCCAAGCCGGACGGCATGCTGCTGATTCCCGCGGCCCGCTCGGCCGAATTCGTGCAGATGATGCCATTGCGTGGTATTCCGGGAATCGGGCCGTCTTTGGAGAAGCGGCTTAATGCTTGGGGCGTGCATTCGGTGGCTGAATTGGCTCAGCTGGATGAGGCTGCATTGACTCGTGCCACTGGCTCCCCGGCTGCGGCACGTGGATTATGGGCGGCCTCGCACGGGTTGGATTCCCGCGAAATTACCACGGTACGCGAGGAGAAATCCATTGGGTCCGAGGAAACCTTGGCCGAGGATACACGCGATATGCGCGTGGTGTGTGGGCTACTGCGTTCGGCCTGCGACGAAGTAACCAGCACGCTGCGGCGCAAGGGGCTGGTGGCGCGCACGCTGACGGTGAAGTTGCGGTTCGCCGACCTGAGCTATCAGACCCGGTCTTTTACGATGGAGCGGCCGACCGATACGGCCGGCGTGCTGTACCCGGAATGCGTGCGGCAGCTGAAAGTCATGCTGGGGCTACCGGCCTCGGCGGAGTCTGCCACTCCCCTGCCCAAAACTATTCGCTTGGCCGGTATGAGCACGTCTTCGCTCAGTAAGGCGGCGGCTACGGCCGTGCAGCCTTCACTGGATGACATGCTCGAAGAGGCCGACAATGCCCGCGGCCAGACCTCACAGGCGCGTTTGCATGATGCCGAGGCCGCACTGGACGCTGTGCGCCGCAAATTCGGCAACAAGGCCGCCCAGTTTGGGGCGTGAACGGCTCAACGCCACTTACGATCTCATTACGCCGTGAGACGTTCGCAGGCGGAACGGATGGCCTCGTCGGTGGCGGTGGCGGAGAAACGCAGGTAGGCGGGAGCGCCGTAGAATTCGCCGGGGCTGGGGATGATGCCGATCTTGGCGAGCTCGGCCATATCGGCCCAGCAGTCGCCGGACTTGGCCTTGACCCATACGTACAGCGCGCCGGAGGGCATTTGTGCCGAATAGCCATATGCCTTCAGTGCGTCAACCAGCGCGGATAGGCGGCGACGGTAACGCCTCCATTGCTCGTGCACAGCGGCTGTGTCCTTCAGGCCTGCGGCCATGGCGGCCTGCACTGGGCCAGGGATAATCTGGCCGATCTGCTTGCGGTATTCGGCCATTTCCTTGACCAGCCGGTAATCGCCGGCAATTAGAGCCGTACGGTAGCCGGCCATGTTGGACTGCTTGGACAGCGAGTAGAGCACCAGGATGCCAGCTGCCGAACCTTCACACACATGTGGATTCAGGGCACATGGCGTGGCGGAGAGACTGAATGCGGTATCGGAGGCGGGCTCGTTGGATTCGGCCACCGGTGCGGCAGGCACAGACGCAGCAGATGCAGACGCGGCAGGCGCAGAGGACGCGGCTGTATTGCGGCGCACCGAACGCCAGTCCATTAACGCATAGCATTCGTCGGAGAGCACCACGGCACCGATGCGACGGGCAGCAGCCACGATGTCGGTCAGCCAGTCAGCGGAGATGACCTCGCCGGAGGGATTACACGGCGAGTTGATCCAGATGGCCTTGACGTTCGGAATATTCACCCAGGAATCGACGTCGGTCACATCATCGACTTTGACCACGGTGGCGCCGGCAAGTTGGGTACCGATTTCGTAAGTCGGGTAGGAGACAGCCGGTTGGACGACCACATCGCCTTCGCCAAGGTGCAGCAGGCTGGCCATCAGCGCCACGGCCTCCTTGGAACCCACGGTGGGTACGGCGGCAGCGTTGATGGATTTCAGATCCACCCCGCGCAGTTCGCGGAACCATGTATCGATAGCGGCCTTAAGGTCGGCGGTGCCGGCGGTGACCGGGTATCCATGGGCGTTGGGGGCGTCTGCGCCGGCAACCAGCGCCTGCTGGACACTGCTCGGCACCGGGTCCACAGGCGAGCCTACGGACAGGTCGATCATGCCACCCGGCACGGTTTTGGCGGTGGCTTTGAAGCCGGCGATACGAGACCAGTCGTATGGCGACGAATATGCGTGGAAGCCCATGAGAACCCCTTTCTTGGACGGTATGTTCCTAAGATACGACGAACCCTCGGCCGTGATAGACCGAGGGTTCAATCCGAACTATGCGCTGTGTGCAGCGCTTATCCGCAAATCAGCTTACTGGTTCTGCGGCGGCAGCGCGGCGACCTGTTCCGGGTCTTTGCCGATTGGACCATTGGCGGAAGCGCCGCCTAAATCGCCGACTTCAGCGAAGAAGTTGACAGCGGCATCCTTGTACCAAGCCCACTCGTCCGGCAGATCATCCTCATAGAAGATGGCCTCGGTGGGACACACCGGTTCGCATGCACCGCAGTCGACGCACTCGTTGGGGTTGATGTACAGCGAGCGGGAACCCTCGTAAATGCAGTCGACGGGGCACTCGTCCACGCAAGCCTTGTCCTTGACATCCACGCAAGGCTGAGCGATTACATATGGCATGGAATCCTCCTTAACAAATACTGATACAAGGGTACGCGCCTGTTGGGACGCTCCTCGCTCTCAGCCGTTAACGGCCTTATCGGTTTCGGCGGACAGCGTTTCGGTCAGGTCGCCCTTGCCGAGGCGCGCATGCCAGTAGCCGTAGCCGAAGTAGATGGCGAAGCCGACCACGAGCCACACCACGAAACGAATCCAGGTGAGCACGGACAGGTTGAGCATCAACCAGAAGTTGGCCACGGCGATGAGGATCGGAATCCACGGGCTGCCGGGCATCTTGAAGGCGCGCGGCAGGTCGGGGCGCTTCTTGCGCATAATCGGGATGGAGATGGCCACCAGCGTGAAGGCGGACAGGGTGCCGATGTTGACCATGTCGGAGAGCACGCCGATGTCGAAGAAGGCGGCCACGAGCGCCACCACCGCGCCGACGACGATCTGCAGAGCGGCCGGGGTGCCATGCTTGCCGGTCTTGGACAGGCCGCGCGGCAGCAGACCATCGCGGCTCATGGCGAAGACGATACGGGTCAGGCCGAGCAACAGCACCATAACCACGGTGGCCAGGCCCAGCACGATGCCGAAGCTGATGATCTTGGCGGCCCAGTCGGCGCCCACCAGTTCGAAGGCGGTGGCCAGCGAGGGGCTGTCTTGCTTGGCGAGATCGGCATAGGAGACCATGCCGGTGGTCACCACGGCCACGAGCATGTACATGACAATGATGAGCAGCATGCCCACGCCGATGCCGAGCGGCACGTTCTTGTGCGGGTTCTTGGTCTCCTCAGAGGCGGTGGCCACCACGTCGAATCCGATGAACGCGAAGAACACGAGCGCCGCGCCCGAGAGGATGCCAGGAACGCCGTACACGGATGGGGTCATGCCGGTGGCGAACTGCCACAACGGCTGGGTCATCACGCCGGTGACGGCGGAGGAGCCTTCCACGGTGGAGGCCGGCTGGCTCGGCGGAATGAACGGGGTGAAGTTGGAGGCCTTGACGTAGAAGAAGCCGACGATCACCACAAAGAACACGATGGCGATCTTGAGCACGGTCATAGCACCGTCCACGCGGGCGCCGATCTTGGTGCCGAATACGAGCAGCGTGGTAAAGAACGCCACGATGATAATCGGGGCGATATCGATGTGGAAGGAGCCGAACGTCAGGTTGGTGTTGGCGTTCCAGCCCATCAGGCGCATGAAATCGTTGAGGTATACGCCCCAATATTTGGAAATCACGGAGCCGGCCATCAGCATTTCCAGGATCAGATCCCAGCCGATGATCCAGGCCATGATCTCGCCGACCGTGGTGTAGGTGAAGGTGTAGGCGGAGCCGGCCACCGGAATCATCGAAGCGAATTCGGCGTAGCACATCACGGCTGCGCCGCACACGATGCCGGCGATCAGGAAGCTGATGATCACGGCCGGGCCGGCGTGGAAGGCGGCGGCCTGCGCGCCCACCGAGAAGATGCCGGCGCCCACGGCTACGGCCACACCCATGATTGACAGATCCCACCAAGTCAGGTTGCGCTTGAGCTTGCGGCCCTCTTCACCGGTTTCGGCAATGGTCTGTTCGACGGATTTTGTACGGAACAGTTGCATAGTGCTCTTCTTTTTTCTCTGTTGTTTGCGCACCGAATGCGCACAATACCGACAATCGAGTATAGAAGAGCCCGCGTGTCTTGTCTATTAATAAGACTCAGAGTCCGCAATATATGGGATTAATAACCCACTCCATCAATCAATAGCGCGATTACAGCACACCGACGCAGACCGGTTCGGGCACCAAGTCCACTCCGAACGCGCTCTTGACTGCCTGCTGAACCGCACGCGCCAAAGCTGCGATATCGGCCGCGCTCGCTCCCCCACGATTGGTCAAGGCCAGCGTGTGCTGCGTGGATAGACTGGCCGGCGCGTCCGCATCGACCTTATATCCCTTATGGCAGCCGGCATGGTCGATGAGCCAGGCGGCGGACGTCTTGGTGCCGGGAGTGCCGTCAGGCAGAGTCGCGTCGAACTTCGGCGCATCTTCGGGCAGGGCCGCCGCTTGGTCGGCGGTCAGAATCGGATTCATAAAGAACGAGCCGCAGCTGTGGCGATTGTAGTCGGGAGCAGGCAGACCGTCATCGCCAACGGGAATGCCGGCGGCCTCATTGAGGGAGGCCAGACGCTCCAGATCGGTCAGGATATTGGCCTCGCGCTTGGCGGTGGCCATGTCAGGCAAGGCGTAGCGAGTAGGGTCCTCGAGCATGCCCTTGGCGGCACGTACTGCGAGCACGGCTTTGCGGATGTCGGCGGTGGCCATACGGTCGCCCACTTCGACGCCAAGCGCTTTGGCAAGCTGTCCGTAACCTACCGTGCCTTCGGCCGAGTGGGTCAGGGCAAAGGTGACGGAAAGCACCACGTAACGTGGCGTCGGGAAGAATCGGCCGGCCGGCCGGCCGGGGCCGGCGTACATGCTGGTCTTCAGTGCGGAGTATCGATAGCCGAATCGAAGATCGGCGGGTGTGAGGTCGCGCGTTGTTTTGGTGTCTCGATCCCAGACTTCCACCGATTCGACCGAAGTGGCGACTTCCTGCCCGTAGGCACCGATGTTCTGCACCACGGAAGCGCCGACTGTGCCGGGAATGCCGGACAGTCCCTCGACGCCCTCGAGCCCGAGCTCTACGGTGAAGGCCACGAAATCATCCCAATTGGCACCGGCCTCGGCATTGACATGCACGGTGCGATCCTCGCCCTCTACCGGTGCAGCCTCGTCCGGCACAGTGATGAGGCGTCGGGCGTCTCGAACCACCACGCCGTCAAAAGGCTTATCGGAAACAAGCAGGTTGGAGCCGCCACCGACGACGACCAAGGGCAGGCCTTTGGAATCGGCTTCCTCCACGGCTTCGATGAGTCCCACGCGCGTGGTCGGCTCGATGAAATGGGCGATGGGGCCGCCCACGCCCATGGTGGTGATGTCTGCAAAGCTTGTCATGGCTTACTATCTTAGTGGCGCAGGTGCGATATCGAGGCAATCATCGGCTGAAACGGCAGAACGCCCGCGAGGGGTTCGTTCAGACGCGGGATTTCTGCCGTTTCTCACGCGATGCGGATACTGATTCCGCACCCTGCCACTCGCCTCCGGAGGCAATACGCAAAAACCCGGCCGAATGGGCCGGGTTTTGTAAAGCTGTGATACTTGCGATCAACGAGTCTCGCGGTGCACGGTCTGCTTGCCGCAGCGCGGGCAGAACTTCTTGAGCTCAAGACGGTCGGGCGTGTTACGACGGTTCTTAGTCGTAATGTAGTTACGCTCCTTGCACTCGGTGCAGGCCAGAGTGATTTTAACGGTCATTGTTGACACCTCCATTATAACGGTTGTTTTGAACCTCCCTCGGCTTGCGGGAGCACCCGTTCGACAGGCGCACTTAATAACCCCGCAAAAGAGGTGTTACCATTGTATCACGTCTTTTTCCATTCGTCAAGCGGGAAATCTGCGTTTTTTCAGTTTTTTGTATTTCTTTCTCTTCGCCCGACTGCGCGGCACCGCTTGCATCCCGGGCATAAATATTATATAATAAGTATATCTATGTATATAGACAAAACTTCGGGCCGTCTGCCGCGCGCAGCGGTCCTGAAATCAGGAGAGATCGATTATGTTATCCGATTCTGAACATAAAAATGAGTGTGGTCGTCCTGTTCGGCGGGATGTCCAGCGAGCACGAGGTCAGCCGCGTGTCCGCCGGCACCTTCGTGGACCAGCTCGACCGCCAGCGGTACGAGCTGCTGACCATCGGCATCACCAAAGAGGGCCGCTGGCTCTACACCGAGGCCGACTCGGCCCAGATGGCCGACGGCAGCTGGGAAGAGCTGCCGGGCAATATGCCCTGCGTGCTCAGCCCCGACCGTGCCGACCACGGCCTCATCCTCTTCACCCCCGCCGGGCAGGTGGAGAAGGTCCATGTGGATGTGGTCATCCCCGTGCTCCACGGCCTGTGGGGCGAGGACGGCACCGTGCAGGGCCTTCTGGAACTGGCCGGCATCCCCTACGTAGGCTGCGGCGTTCTGGCCAGCGCGGTCTGCATGGACAAGGCTGTCGCCAACGCCATGTTCGACGCCTCCGGCATCCCCCACACCAAGTGGCTCTCCGCCACCCGCTGGGAGATCGAGTCTGACCCCGACGGCGTCTGCGACGGTGTCATCGCAAAGCTGGGCTGGCCCATCTTCGTCAAGCCCGCCAACGCCGGTTCCAGCGTGGGCATCACCAAGGCCCATGACCGCGATGAGCTGAAGGCCGCCATCCGGCTGGCCCTCGCCAACGACCGCAAGGTGGTGTTCGAGGCCTTCGTGGACGGCCACGAAGTGGAGTGCGCCGTCATCGGCTCCGACCCGCCGTCTCCACCCGCCCGGGCGAGATCCTGGCCGGTGCCGAGTTCTACACCTACGACGACAAGTACAAGAACGGCGTCAGTCAGGTGGTCATTCCGGCCAGACTGCCTGAGGAAAAGCTGGACGAGGTGAAGACCTACGCCGCCATGGCCTACACAGCGCTGGGCTGCGAGGGTCTGGCCCGCTGCGACTTCTTTGTGGAGAAGGACACCGGCCGCGTCCTCATCAACGAGATCAACACCTTCCCCGGCTTCACCCCCATCAGTATGTACCCCAAGCTGATGGAGCATGAGGGCATCCCCGTGCCTGCCCTCATCGACCGCCTCATCGCTCTGGCTCTGGAAAGGACGGAAAAGCAGCATGGATAACCGTCCCATCGGCGTATTCGACAGCGGCCTTGGCGGTCTGACCGGCGTGCGGGAGCTGCGCAAGCGCCTCCCCAACGAGAATATCGTCTACTTCGGCGATACCGGCCGCGTCCCCTACGGCAGCCGCAGCCCTGAGACTATTTTGCAGTATGCCCGGCAGGACATCGCGTTCCTGCTCTCGAAGGATGTCAAGTGCATCATGGCCGCCTGCGGCACGGTGTCCAGCATCTACCCCGCCGCCGAGGCCGCAAAGCTCCCCGTCCCCTATCTGGGCGTCGTGGACGCTGCGGCCCGGGAGGCCGCTTTTGTCACCCGGAACCGCCGCATCGGCGTCATCGGCACGGCGGCCACCATCCGCTCCCGCAGCTATGAGACCGTCCTGCGCAAGCTCGTTCCCGGCGTGGAGATCACGGCCCGGCCCTGCCCCCTCTTCGTGCCTCTCGTGGAGGCCGGCTATGTGGACCACAGCGCCCTCGACAAGCAGCAGGTGACCCGTCTGGTCATCGCCCAGTATCTGGCCGAGGTGCGGGAGGCCGGGGTGGACACCCTCATCCTCGGCTGCACCCACTACCCCCTCATCAAAGAGATGATCGGCTGGTACATGGGCAGGAACGTCACCCTCGTGGACCCGGCCCAGACCGCCGCCCACCATCTGGAGCGGACGCTCAGCGAGCATGGCCTGAAGGGAAATCACGAAAAGGGCGAGGCCCACTTCTACGTCAGCGACGTGCCGGACAGCTTTGCCCAGACCGCCGACCTCTTCCTCGGGGAGTACAAGGGCGGGCTCATCGACCAGATCGCCATTGATAAATACTGATAAGGACGCAAAACTGTGAGCAAACCACTGGAAAACTACATCATCCGCATCAAGAGCTCCATCGACCAGTTCGACAATGAGGGCGTTATCCGCGAGGAGGACCGCGACCACATCGAGCTGATGACCCGGGGCAGCTTTACCAAAAAGAACGGAAGCTACTACATCTCTTATAAGGAGACGCAGACCATCGGCTTCGAGGGCGTGCACCACCACCACTCAACGAATCGCCGAGGACGGGCAGCCGGGTGGCCCTCGCTCCGGTTCGGGCGGGCCAACAGCCAGCTCCTCATCGAGCGGGACCGCCGCAACCTCTGCCACTACGAGACGGAGGGTGGCTCCCTCACTCTGGGCGTCACCGGCGGAC
>ENA-OQIS01000128-OQIS01000128.1-human-gut-metagenome-genome-assembly--contig:-NODE-128-length-17994-cov-5.296692_pt1 | contig 17994 bp, 10 predicted proteins | sample MGYA00242589_ERZ504754 | MGnify/ENA primary metagenome ERZ504754 (study PRJEB26092, sample SAMD00036351) | human gut metagenome | host: Homo sapiens | study: EMG produced TPA metagenomics assembly of...
GACTGTATTTTGGTTTACTTTGACAACAAAAAAGTCATAATCAGTCAAATGTAAGACAAAAAAATCCTCTGATCAGGATTGCTATAAATTCCATGATCAGAGGATTTACTGTTTTCTGTTATTTTATTACTTTTGATTCCTTACATTTTATGCTTTTCTGCTGCAAAGAACGCTTTTGTTTCTTTTACGATCACTCCACTTAATGCGAACAATGCGATCATATTCGGAATCGCCATCAGTCCGTTGAAGATATCTGCGATCGTCCATACAGCACTTACTGTCATGTACGGTCCGATAAATACTGCCAGAATGTAAAGCCAGCGGTATGTAAGGATTGTTTTCTTATGTCCGTTTGTCAGATATTCCAGACATCTTTCACTGTAATAATCCCATCCAAGAATTGTAGTAAATGCAAAGAATACCAGACAGATCATTAATACAAATGCAGAAATCTGTCCAGGGATCGGAAGTCCATGCTGGAATGCATAGGTTGTTACCTGAACACCTTCCAGACCTTCTACCTGCCATGCACCTGTCAGAACGATGGAAAGACCTGTCATTGTACAAATCACGATCGTATCAATAAATGTACCCGTCATGCTTACAAGCCCCTGACGTACAGGCTCTTTTGTCTGAGCTGCTGCCGCTGCGATAGGTGCGCTACCAAGACCTGCTTCATTTGAAAAAATACCACGAGCCACACCTTTCTGCATGGATACGATCATTGTTCCTACCACACCGCCTGTCACTGCTGACGGATTAAAGGCTCCCTTCACAACTGTAACGATTGCTGCCGGGATCTCTGTAATGTTTAAAAGAATCAGCGCAACACTGAAGATCAGATAAATCACCGCCATAAACGGTACAATAATCTGGCTGACTGTTGCAATTCGTTTCAGACCTCCGATGAGGATTGCTGCAACACAGGCTGCTAGAATCAGGGAAGAAATTACAACTGCCCAGGAATACTCTCCAAGGAATGGGATATTCACGCAGTTTGATTTGTTCGGATCAAAGAAGTTCTGAACTGCACTGGAAATACCATTTACCTGGCTGAATGTACCAATTCCGAAAAGACCTACGCATACACCAAAGAATGCAAAAATCTTTGCAAGCCATTTCCATTTTGTTCCCATACCTTTCTCAATATAATAGAAAGGACCGCCAAGGCTGTGACCGTCTTCTGCTACCACACGGTATTTCACTGCAAGAAGACCTTCGGAAAATTTTGTTGCCATTCCGAAGAATGCTGCAAGAATCATCCAGAATAAAGCTCCGGGACCTCCGGCGCAGACAGCAGTTGCAACACCGACGATATTACCGGTTCCGATTGTGGCGCTCAGTGCTGTACATAAAGCTGCAAAGCTGGAAATCTCACCATCGCCTTCTTCTTCGTTCTTAAACATCCATTTCAATGCAAGAGGGAGTCTTCGCATCTGAAGAAGTCCAAGTCTGGCAGTTAACAGGATACCACCTGCCATGATCAGGACCATAAGGGGCACGCCCCAGACCAGATTGTCTACTGTTGTCAAAAAAGAATTGATCGCTTCCCACATAATAATAAATCTCCTTTTTCTTTTAAAAAGTGTAATATATTGTACAGCTGGGAAACAAAGTAATAACAGACCGTTTCAAAAATCAGAAGTTCAGAAAATACTGTTCATATAGTTCATATGAATCAGCGGGGATGATAAAGCATCCTCTGTCCTTTTGCCTGAGAGATTCAAGACACGAATCAGATAACCATTTGTGGGCAGCTATTGATAATTCGTGTTATTTGCACCTTCGGCCCCCGATCTAACGGGTGTCTCCAGAGAAACGATCCATTTGCAGTTCTTCCCTGCATCCAGGGAACCTGAGAGTTTTACTCCTTCGGCGGGTATAGCCTTTTGTGTGGCTTCCTCTTTCCTGCAAACTTCACCTCGTTAATTTGCTGTTACTGTGGTATACTATAGCTCTTAAATTTGAACTCGTCAATAGAAAATTAAACTTTTATAAAAAAAGTATAAAAATTCCAGAGATTTCCACCTTGTAAAATCCCTGGATATTTAAATAATTTTTATACATCAGCCATATCAGCTGCAAACAGTGCCGCGCCAAGTGCACCGCAAAGCTGAGCCTTGTCACTGATTACCAGCTTTGTTCCAAGCTTCTCTTCCAGTGTCTTTACCAGGCCCTTATTCTTAGAAACACCACCGGTCATCATATATTTCTCCTCACCGCCCACACGTCTGGTAAGGGCGGCAGTCTTTACGGCAACCGCCTTATTCAGGCCATGGACAATATCATCTGTTGCCTTATTCTGGGCGATCAGGGATACAACTTCTGATTCTGCAAATACTGTACACATACTGGAAATTGTAATATCTTCTTTGAATTCCAGCCCACATTCGCTCATCTGATCCAGATTCATTTCCATGGTACGTGCCATCATTTCCAGAAATCGTCCGGTTCCTGCCGCACATTTGTCATTCATAACAAAGTTTGCAACTGCACCGTTCTCATCCAGTCGGATCACCTTGCTGTCCTGTCCGCCAATATCAATAACAGTACGGACTTCCGGATTCAGGAAATGCGCACCTCTTGCATGACAGGTGATCTCTGTGATACTCTTATCACCATTTTTAATGGCAGTACGTCCGTATCCGGTAGTAACCAGCGCATCAATATCTTCTCTCTGCAATCCGGCCTCCTTCAATGCCTCTGCAAGGGCACGGTCTGCTCCGATAGCAGCTCCTGCTCCTGTAGGCAGGATAATACTGGTCACAATCTCATGATCTTTATTTAAAATCACCACATCTGTACTGGTGGAACCACTGTCAATCCCTGCGAAATAACCTTTTCCCATTTTTCTCTCTCCTTTTGTGTCTCCATCTATGGTCTGCTCCAGTGTTTCAGGCTGAATGCTCTCTGCAAAAGCTTCCAGTCTGGTAAGAAGCTGACCGCTACTCTGAATAGTATAATCTGATTCGATTTTTAAAAGAGGTACATCTGTATGATTCTTGATCTCAGCATATTCGAAGCTGTAAAAATCACAAAACTTCACTGTATGATAAATAATCCCCGCAACAGACGGATCATTATAAAGCTTCTTACGACCTGTCGGGTCCATCATACGCATACATGGAATCTGCCCCAGAATCTCACCTGCATACCAGTCCATCAGCTCATCAAAAGAAGCACCCTCCGGTGGAAGTATATTTCCCACAGAACGGTTATGCACGCAGGTATCATTCTCTACAGGAAGAGGCATAGCCTTGCTGGTCATTTCAAATAATTCCTGCCCCATTCTGGCGCCAAGCACTGCAATATGGGACTTTGTGATTCTCTCCTGTGCATGGAAAGCAGCCCGGAATTTTCTAGCATCAAACTCTGTGCCTTTGTACTGTGCATAAGCCTTCGCCAGCCCTTTTAACTGTACAGCCATACGCTCTCTGCTGCAGTCACTGTCACAGTGAAGCACATCCAAAATATAGAGAAAATCCAGCTTGCCGCTTTCAAGCAGAATGTCATAGACACTCCGGATAGTATCACAGCAGCTCACCAGGACAAGTTCCTTGATTTTCCCCTCCATGACTCCTTCCAGAAGTGTTTTTCCAAAACCGCAGATATTGGGATGGGAAACCTGATCGGCCAGGTCAAATCCCTCCGGCATATGATTAAAGTTCTCACATTCCCCGCCAAGAGATTCCAGAAGTTCAATTGGGGTATATTTACAGACATAGTAAGTTTTATTCATTCTCAGCACCTCCCAGCATTTCCAGAAAAGCTCCCAGCCTGGTGGAAGTTTGTCCTTCTCCTCCATGGCTTCGATCACACCCGTCACCGTCCAGGATCAAAAGGGGCAGACCGGCTTCCTCGAACTTCTTCTTTGCAAGCTGTGCCGCACCAAGCGTATGTTTACATCCCCAATGTCCAAACCACACAGCACCGTCTGCTCCTGCCTGTTTCGCATGGCGGATACCGGCTTCAATCCTTCTAAGGGCACTTCCGTTCAGTGAATGATATACCATTCTTTCTGCCATTGCTTCAAAAGGGTTCTCAGGATCAAAATCCGGCTCACAGGTTTCTGCAAGTTCACATCCTACGATCTGGGCTTTCTCACTGAAGCAAAGCTCCTGGCGCACTGCATCCGACCAGAATGGAATGGTATGCATCCAGTAAATGTGTTTCCCTTTCGCTGCCGGTGCTTTCTTAATATCTTCAAGAAGCATCTGTGTATACTTCTCTTCTTCTGCTGTTCCCAGAAGGATATTGTTTGTCATTCCTGCATACAAGGGTGTGACCAGATCAGAGGGCACATATCTGTCTGCACGCATCTGCTGATATTTTTTGTAATTCTCCAGAGTCCGCTTACTGCAGGCAAGACGTTCCCTTAATCTGTCCTCAGAGATTGTTTTTCCTGTATTTTTTTCCAGAAATATTTTTAAATCCTTTAACTGATCTGCCACATACTGTACATTCTCTGTGGTCTGATTCCATGGTACATCAATGGCAAATACAGGTACCTGGTAAAAATCTGCCAGGGTACGGAAGGTGAGCAGGTTAGCATCGCAGGTCAGGTTGGTATAAACAATACATTTAGGCTTTGGCAGAAGTCCTTTCTGCGCTGCACCAAGAAATGTCTTGTGATAACTGCACAGTGTCTCTGCAATTCCCTGATTCTCTGCCTGCTGCAAAAACGCCCTCTCTGCTTTGCTTGCAGAAAGATAGCAGGAAAATCCTTCTACATTATAGGGATGTAATCCCACCTCCTGCATCATTTCGCAGGGTGTAAAAATACTTACAATAACAGAAGCTTCCGGTTTCTGAAGGGGCCGCAGCATGGTATCCATCATCAGATTTGCAAGATGCCTGTCTGCAGGCATCAGTCTCTTGTCCTGCATGTAACGGAACTTCAGATTCTGCGCCTCCCAGCCGGTTTTTAACAGCCGGCGGGCTGACTGAGGCTTTTTATCCGTCAGATTTTCCACATAATGACCAAATGTCTCAATAATCTCCATAGTCTGTCTCTTCCTCATTATGGTAATAATAATTTATCAATTGTCAGTGCACAAATAGTGCCACGGAATATTTTAATAATATCTTTTTTTGAAGTCAAGCTGAATTTTCTCCAAAGTTCATCTGTTTTTGCACATTCTTCTTGACAAAAAAGTCTTAAATGATACACTTTTGAATGTATTATTTTTCAAAAAAAGGAAGGAATAATATAAGAAAGATTTTTACGAAAGGAAGGAATTTTTAAAATGCGTTCATTGACGGTTTATTTAAAAAACTACAAAAAAGAAAGCATCCTTGCGCCATTTTTTAAATTTCTGGAGGTTGTATTTGACCTGATCGTACCTATCGTCATTGCACAGATCATAGATGTAGGTATTGCAAACCACGACAACGGATACATTGTCCAGAGATTTTCTATTCTTATACTAATGGCGGCTCTTGGTCTTGCCAGTACCATCACAGCTCAGTTCTTTGCCGCTAAAGCCAGCGTGGGCTTTGCCACAGAATTAAGACAGGCAGTTTATGACCATGTACAGCGTCTGTCCTTTACGGAGCTGGATACCCTGGGAACAGACACCCTGATCACAAGACTTACCGACGATATCAATCAGGTCCAGAACGGACTGAACATGGGGCTTCGTCTTCTTCTTCGAAGTCCGTTTATCGTACTTGGATCCATGGTCATGGCATTTACCATTGATTTTAAATGTGCTCTGGTTTTTGCTGTTGCGATCCCGTTTCTGTTTCTGGTTGTCTTTGTCATTATGTTTCTCAGTATTCCTCTGTTTAAAAAGGTACAGGGAAAACTGGACACAGTAACTGGACTGACCAGAGAAAACCTTACAGGCGTCCGCGTTATCCGTGCATTCTGCCGCGAAAAAGAGGCAGTTGCAGAATTTGATACCCGCAATCAGGAGCTGACAAAATTAAATCTCTTTGTAGGAAAGCTTTCCGCTTTGTTAAATCCGGTCACTTACGTACTGATCAATATTGCTACTGTTATTCTGATCCAGAAAGCAGGAGTAGAAGTAAATCTTGGCGGTATGCAGCAGGGACAGGTTGTTGCCCTTTATAACTATATGGCTCAGATGATCGTGGAACTGATCAAGCTTGCCTCCCTGATCATCACCCTGAACAAATCTGCAGCCTGCGCAGGACGTGTGGCAGATATCCTGAAAGTGAAATCTACTATGGATTACCCCTCTTCCTCCACATATTCTGCTCAGATATCGAAGGACCTTGCAACAGCAACTGCTGATGCATCACTTTCAGAAAATGCCGTCGTATTCGATGATGTAACCTTTGCGTACAGCAAAGCCGGTGCCCCCAGTCTTTCCCATATCAGTTTTTCTGTAAAAAAGGGACAAACAGTAGGTATCATTGGTGGTACAGGAAGCGGAAAAACCACTCTGGTAAATCTGATCTCCAGATTCTATGATGCCAGCAACGGAACCGTTCTGCTGGATGGTCAGAATATTGAAAATTACACCAGAAGTGATCTCCGCTCCAGAATCGGCGTTGTTCCCCAGAAGGCAGCTCTTTTCAAAGGTTCTATCCGGGACAATCTGAAATGGGGCCGGGAAGATGCCTCTGACGAGGATCTGTGGCAGGCACTTACCACAGCACAGGGAAAAGAGGTAGTAGAGGGTAAACCGGGACAGCTTGATTTTATGCTGGAACAGAACGGTAAAAACCTTTCCGGTGGCCAGAAACAAAGACTTACCATTGCCCGTGCCCTGGTAAAAAAACCTGAAATCCTGATTCTGGATGACAGTGCCAGTGCCCTGGACTTTGCCACTGATGCAGCACTGCGTAAGTCTCTCAACAGACTTGACTGGAAAGTAACTACATTTCTGGTATCCCAGCGTTCCTCCAGCATTCAGCAGGCAGACCTGATCCTTGTCCTTGATAACGGTACTCTGGCAGGTAAGGGTACTCATGCTGAACTGCTGCGTACCTGTGATACTTACCGGGAAATCTACTTCTCTCAGTTTCCGGAGGAAAGAGCCAGATACTCCTCTGTATCTGCAGGTAATATAATGAAGGAGGTGACTGTATGAGCAGATCAACAATAAAAGATCCTGCTAAAAGCAAAAGCAGCGAAACTTTTTTTAAAATACTGCGTTTCATCGGAAGATACCGTTTTCTGCTGATCCTCAGTATCATACTGGCAGCAGTTTCCGTTATCCTTCAGCTGTATGTCCCGATCCTGTTCGGAAATGCCATTGATCAGGTCATTGCCCAACATCAGGTAAACTTCGAAATGATGTGGTACTACCTGTCACGCATCCTTGTAATGGTCATCCTCTCTTCTGCTGCCACATGGCTTATGAATGTGATCAATAACCGCATGACCTACCAGACAGTAAAGGATATCCGTGCCAAAGCCATCCGGCACATTCAGGTACTTCCCCTCTCTTACCTTGACGGACACAGTACCGGAGATATCATCAGCCGTATTATCGCAGATACAGATATTCTATCCGATGGTATGCTGCTTGGATTTACCCAGCTTTTTTCCGGAATCGTAACGATCATCGGAACACTGATCTTCATGTTCTCCAAAAACTTCTGGATTACATTGATGGTCATTGTCCTGACCCCCGTAAGCTTTTTGGTGGCCAAATTTATTTCTTCCCATACCTTCCAGATGTTCCGGAAGCAAAGCGATGCCAGAGGACGTCAGACCGCTCTCATCGAAGAGATGATTGGAAACCAGAAGGTTGTTCAGGCTTTTGGATATGAGGAAAAATCTTCTGAACGCTTTGCAAAGGTTAACGAAGAATTACAGGAATGCAGTCTGAAAGCTGTTTTTTACAGCAGCCTGACAAACCCTTCCACCCGTTTTGTCAATAATATTATTTATGCCTGTGTTGCACTGGTGGGTGCATTCATTATCCCTGGAGGCAGACTGACAGTCGGAGGACTTTCCGTACTTCTCTCCTATGCCAACCAGTATATGAAACCATTCAATGATATCAGTTCCGTTGTTACAGAACTTCAGAATGCTCTTGCCTGTGCAGGCAGAATCTTCGATCTGCTGGAGGAGGAACCGGAAGTTGCAGAGGCTTCTGAGACACTGAAAGATGTAAAGGGTGAAGTAGATATTAAGAATGTGTGCTTCCATTATGATGAATCAAAGAAACTGATTGAGGACTTTAATCTCCATGTAAAACCAGGTATGCGCGTTGCCATTGTAGGACCTACCGGATGCGGTAAGTCAACCTTTATCAACCTTCTGATGAGATTCTATGATGTAAATTCCGGATCTATTTCCGTTGACGGCAAACCGATCAGAGACATTACCCGCCATTCTCTCAGAAGCAGCTATGGTATGGTGCTTCAGGAAACATGGATCAAAAACGGAACTGTCCGCGACAATATCTCGATTGGAAAACCGGAAGCTACAGATACTGAAATCATCGAAGCAGCCAAGCTTACCCACAGCTGGGAATTTATCCGAAGGCTTCCTAAAGGACTGGACACCATGCTCAACGAAGACAGCTTAAGCCAGGGACAGAAACAGCTGCTGTGTATCACACGAGTTATGCTCTGTCTGCCTCCGATGCTGATCCTGGATGAAGCCACTTCCAGTATTGATACACGAACAGAATTACAAATTCAGGAAGCGTTTGAACGAATGATGGAGGGAAGAACAAGCTTTATCGTAGCTCACAGGCTTTCAACCATCCGAAATGCAGATCTGATTCTTGTTATGAAAGACGGAAGTATCATTGAGCAGGGTACTCATGATGAGCTGATTGCAAAAGGTGGATTTTACCATACTTTATATAACAGCCAGTTTGCAAAAGTTTCTGAATAAAACAAACCAGATAATAAATCAAAAAGGAACAGCTGTCCATCACGGCTGTTCCTCTTTTTGATTTTGTAAAATGTTTTTTTATTTTTATCAGATTGCCCGGGTAGCATCTTTCAGCCATTTTTTTTCTTCTTCGTTCAAATACGGAGAAATCTTCTCATATACCTGTGCATGGTAATCATTGAGAAGGTTACGTTCCCGGACACTCATCAGTTCCGGCACCACTCCATCCAGATCAAAAGGTACCATAGTCAGAAATTCAAAGCACATAAACTGACCATACTCTGTTTTTTCAGCTTTTTTGCAGACCATCAGATTTTCATGACGGATTCCAAATCCATCCTCTCTGTAATATCCCGGCTCATCAGAGGTGATCATTCCCTCCTCCAGCACTGCATTTCCACCCGGAACAATTTTCCATCGGAAGCTATTGGGTCCTTCATGGACATTCAGAAGATATCCTACTCCATGACCGGTTCCATGTTTAAAATCCTCTCCCATTTCCCACAGCGGCTGTCTCGCCAGAATATCCAGATTTACACCGGTACAGCCATGAAGAAATCTGGCAGCTCCCAGATTCAGAGTTCCCCGCAAAACTGCTGTGAAGTACTTTTTCTCTTCCTCAGTAGTCGGCCCCATGACAACAGTACGGGTAATATCAGTAGTTCCCTCTTTATAATGTCCTCCTGTATCTGCCAGAAGAAAGCCGGATGGTTCCAGAGGAATATCCGTTTCGGGTGTTGCAAAATAATGTACAATAGCAGCATGCTTTCCATAGGCAATAATCGGATCAAAACTGTTATCTATGAAATCCTCCTGTTCCGAACGGAATTCATACAGCTTTTCTGCTGCACTTAATTCTGTGATCGGAATCCTTCCAACATTCTTCTTTAACCAGTATATGAACTTTGTAACTGCAACTCCGTCTCTGATATGCGCAATGCGTTCATTTTCAACCTCAACAGGATTCTTCGTTGCCTTGGGAAGAAGTGTAAGATTTTCTTCATCCAGAATCCGGGTGTCTGCCGGAATATTGCTAACCAGACGACTGTTGACTTTCTTTTTGCAGAGAAGAACTTTTTTGTCCTTTTTAAATGTTTTCACATACTCATAGATACTGTCATAGGGAAAAAGGGTCACACCATCTTTTTCCAGCGCTTCCAGTACATCTGTCTGAAAGGCTTTCTCATTTGCAAAAAGTCTGATCTCTGTTTTTGTCATTACAAGATAAGAAAGAACCACCGGACAACAGTGGATATCTCCCCCACGTATATTTAACAGCCAGGCAATATCATCCAGAGAAGTCAGTACAAATAAATCTGCACCCTTCTTCTCCATTGCTTTGCGGATTCTTGCGCATTTATCAGCTCTGGATTCTCCTGCCCATTTTATATCCAGCTCTGTAACCGGTTCACAGGAAAGTACCGGACGGTTTTCCCATATATCGCCTGCCAGATCGTGATCAACACTGAGAGACACACCGTTTTCATCCAGCATTTTCTCCAATTCTGCTGCCTCTTTTGCACTGACAGTACGTCCGTCAAATCCCAGACACCTTCCCTGTGTCAGATTTTTTTTCAGAAATTCATGAACTGTGGGAACTTCCGGTTCACCCATTTTAAATAAAGTAATTCCTGTTCCCTCCAGCTGATCTGCAGCCTGGATAAAATAACGTCCATCCGTCCATAATCCTGCCATATCCTGCATGATCACCGCAGTGCCTGCAGAACCGGTAAATCCTGTGATATATTTTCTGCATTTGAAATATTCACCTACATATTCTGAACCATGAAAATCATCTGTAGGAATCAGATATGCATCAATTCCTGTCTCTTTCATGCGTGCACGAAGTGCTGCTATTCTCTCTTTTACTGTCATTCGTTTTTACCCTTAAGGCTGCTATCTGCAGTCGTTTTATCATTTTCGCCAAGTGTTTCGTTCATACTTCCCATACGATATCCCAGAATATCCATGGTCACATAAGTGAATCCATACTCCTTAAATTTCTTTGCAATATCCTCTCGGACATTTTTTTCCAGAAGTTTCGGAAATTCCTCCGGCATGATCTCAATTCTTGCAAGTGAACCGTGAATACGGACACGTACCTGATGAAATCCATAGTCAAGTAAAAGCTGCTCTGCTTTCTCAACCATTCCAAGCTTTTCCTCACTGATGGTCTCTCCATAGACAAACCTGGAGGACAGACAGGCAAATGACTGTTTGTCCCAGGTCGGAAGCCCCAGTTCCTTTGAGTATTCTCTGATCTCCGCTTTCGTCAGCTTCGCCTCACGCAGCGGGCTCTTAACTCCAAGTTCTTTTACGGCGATCAGACCTGGTCTGTAATCGCCGTTATCATCCATATTTGATCCCTCTGCAATATATTCAATCCCATTCTTTTTTGCAATATCGCCAATCTTCTCAAACAGTTCTTTTTTACATAAATAACATCTGTTCGGAGGATTCTTTGAAAATCCTTCAATCTCCAATTCCTCAGACTGGCAGATCACATGCTTAATCCCTTCTTTCTCGCAGAATGCCTTCGCTTCATTCAGCTCTCTTTTCGGGAAAGAACAGGATTGAGCCGTAATCGCAATCGCCTTATCACCCAGCACATCATGAGCTACTTTTAATAAGAATGTAGAATCCACTCCACTTGAGAAAGCAACTGCTACACTGCCAAGTCCCTTCAGATATTCTTTTAAATGTTCCAGTTTATTTTCCATATCAGTCTGCCTCTTGTCTGTTTTTATTGTACCTGCAGCACTCCTCGTAAATAATGTATATTAATCCGGCTCAACAGAGCGTGAAAGTTGAACTTTCTCAAATGTATTATTTAACAGGGTGCTATAGCTTCATTATAATATAGGCAACGACTGTTCAGCAACTTATTTTTCGCATTGCGAAATGTGTTACTGAAAATAGAACGAACAATATTGATTTATGTTTCTTGTATCTTTTCTAACGCTTCCCCGACTTCTATTACTTCTTTAAATAGTTTCTAAAGTAACAGCCTCTCTTAACTTCTTTATTTACAGTTTGTCTACTTCTTTTTCTGAAGCAGTTCTCCGTTTGTTTCTTCTCCATTCATACATGACATAATAATTAACCACTACCCCATATTATAAATAACACCCAGAGATACTTATTTCAGACTGATAATCAGATTTTTATTGAATTTATTAATCTATATGTTATGACAACATATCTTTCAGACATGTACTCCGGTAGTCACTCGGTGATATTTTATATCTTTCTTTAAATACTCGGTTAAATGTTCTCTGACTTTCAAATCCACTATCCAGACAAATGTTTGTAATAGAATCACTCGTATTTTCCAAACGATGGCATGCATAGTTCAGCCTTGCATCGTTAAGATATTGATTAAAGTTTCTATGGAATGTTTTGGAAAAGAGTCTGGATAAAACATATTTGCTCACCCCCAGATCTTTTGCCATCTCTTCCAGAGAAAACTTCTTCTTAAAATTTGCTGATATATAGGAAACTGTCTGGTAAATAAGATCGTTGCTCCCCACATTACTCTTTTCTACCAAATTTAATTTTCCTATGCAGCGTGCCAACACAATTTGAAGATATGCCTGTGCAACAGTAATATCCGACTGTTCTGTCTCTAAAATTGCATTTATAACCCTATATACCTCCGGTTCAACCTTTTCCTCTTTGATGATTGGGTATTCAGGAGCCATGGATTGCATGATATCTGCAAATTTGGCTATCGTAAATGGCGATGCAATCAGATAAGTCGCTTTATTTACACCGGGTGTCAGTACCTGATAGTGATGAATAACATCTGGAAATACAAAGCCTATATCTCCTTTTTCCATATGGTATAGTTCCTGTCCGACACCAAATTCTAATGCTCCACTTGTTACACAAACGATCTCCAGTGCATTATGAAGATGTGGTTCAATATGTTTTGACTTCCTATTTATTGCTATGATCTCCTCTTTTGTGTCAACATATTTTAACTGCATGAAATACTCCCCTTTGCAACATTTGTCTATATCTTCTTTCGATTTGGCAAGCAATCCTTTTACACCTATCTTATAATCAACTTGTAAATAAGGAAAGGAGGAATTGCAAATGAGCAACCTAAAAAAATATCTGAATGACCTTTTAGTATTCTACACTGAATATTTTGAGCATCCTTACCATGTATAAATACTAAAAGGACTATTTTGTGAAAACTGAATATTTTCTTAAGGCCATTTCACAAAAATGAAGTGGTCCTTTTTTATTTTCAAAATACAGTTCAATCACTTTATATATAGAAAAAAGACACTGTCTCATCGAGCAATGACCAGACAACGCTTTCTCCTGTCAATTCTAATTTATGTCCGATGCATCTGTTACTTCATCTGCAGCAATTTCTTTTTCTGCTTTCAGTTTTTTATTTGCATCTTCTACATTCATTCTTGAAAGTACAAACATAATCAATACATCAAAGATTAACGGAAGCCAAAGATACATAAACTGCATCATATCAAGTGCAGACTGCGGCTGAGTTGCATTTGTTCCGACATATCCACTGAACTCAAGCATCCATCCAACAACAGCGGTTCCAATACCTCCACCGATTTTTACGCCAAGAGAAGTACAAGAGTACATCGTTCCGTCAATTCTCTTTCCCTGTGTAAGATAAGTGTATTCAGAGCAGGATGCGATAACTGCATTCATATCTCCCTGCCATGGTCCCTGACCTAGGGCTGCAAGAGCTGTAAACGCCATCATCAGCGGAACACTGCCCATATATCCAGCAATAACAACAAGTGCTCTACCAATGACTGCTAAAACATAACCTCTTAAGTTCAGTTTGTACATACCTTTCCACTTACCAACTAAGGTTGGTGTAAAAATTAAGGCAATGATCAGTGGAATATTAACTGCCCATGCAAATTGTCCAAACAAATTCTTATTTTTCAGTACCCATGTCATGTAATAAATGCCAGCTCCAATCATGGCACCATATAACTGCTGTAAAATATATGTTCCACAAATCATCATGTAATATTTGTTTTTAACAAGAAGCTTGAATGCCTGTACCATTCCGTACTTTTCATTATCATCCTTTACTTCTCCTTCGTTAAGTTCTTCCTCAGGAAGTTCCTTAACAGAAAGTGCTGAAATCGTATTTATGACAAGACCAATGATTGCATAGATAATAGCAACCGTTCTCCATGCCGCAGCATCTCCACCACATTTATCTACAAATCCAACTGTAATCGCCTGAATCAGAAGACTTGTTGAAAATGCAAAAATAAAACGGTAAGATCCCATCTGCACACGCTCTTTGCTGTTCTTTGTAATCAGTGACGTAAGTGCTGAGTAAGCAATATTGTTTGCTGTATAAAACACACCATTTAACAGTGTATAAGAGATAAAGAACCATGCGTATTTAGCCGTTGTTCCAAAGCTGACTGGTATTGCAAAGCAGCAGACCAGCGTAATGGCACAACCAATGTATCCGTATAGCATCCATGGCTTCGCTTTTCCCATTTTACTGTGTGTTTTGTCAATCATTGATCCAAAAAATATATCCGTAAAACCATCAAATAGTTTTGATACGGCAATCAGGGTACCTACGACACCTGCAGCAAGTCCTACTGAGTCCGTCAGATAGACCATCATGAAAGATGTCAGGAAGGCATAGACTACATTACCTGCAATATCACCTGATCCATATCCAATTTTGTTATACCATTTCAAATACTTTTTTTCTTCCATCGAATTTCTTTGCTCCTCATCTTCATCGCACTTAGAATCTCAATATGTCTAACCGTATGATGTCTAATTATATTTTTTTCTCTGTTTTTGTCTGATTGCTCTGTATATCCGGACTTTACATTGCAATCAGACTATCCTTCTTTGTTTACGAGTTACATGAAACTTTATTATCCCTTTACATACGGTATCAGCGTAAACTGGAACCGGAATAATACATCATCAAATCGGTACTGATCCAATACAACTGGACCACAACTATTAGAACCAATGCCATTTAATGCGTAGTCAACGCAAAATACTACACTATCTGATTCTGTCAGTTCATAATTATGCGTTTTCTTCTCAAGTTCTTCCTGCGTATAATAAGAAGCATTGAATGAGAAGGCATTTTCCGCAGATACCACAATTCCATATCGGCTGTTGTTAAGCTCTACATATTCACAATCATAATGGCTTCCATTTTCCTGTGGGCGAATATAATCCTCATGCAAATCATCTACATTTGCATGATACAAACCGTGGCTCGCAGCCTGATGTTTGTCACAATAGCTTTCCTGTGGTCCCATTCCAAAGTATCGTGCAGCTGAAAGTTTTTTATCCAGGAACATCCTCACACCAAATCTTGGCAGGTCCGGAAATTCATCATCTTTTGTTACTGCAATATCTGCATCAATCTTTCCAGCAGCTTCTATTTTCCATGTGATCGTCACATCAAGAATCTTCTGTACTGTCTCTGCCACAACGGATGCATGGCTTGTAATTTTCACACCATGCTTTCCCTGCACGACCTCTGTCGTGTAAGCTCTTGTATAAGCTTTATCATAATGGGCTTTCTTCCATTCAGACTTGATGTACATATCATTATCTGTTGGTGCCCTCCAGATATTTAATTCCATCGGGTGGTTCAGATATTCCCGACCTGCAAATTTCATCTCTGTAAAAAGTGCAGTCCGTCGGTCGATTGTATATGCGAATTCACGACCTTTGATATGAATCTGTGTATCATCTTCACTCACCTGTAATTCAGAATCCGTCACTGTTTTTTCAACCCATTTTTCTGCTAACTGGCATTTGGCATCCTTCTGGCTTACTTCGATCTCATCAAATCCAAGGATATGGTCTTCATCCAACAGTGGCAATTCCTTTTTCAGATGGTAAATAAATTTTAAATAACATTTTCCACTCTCTGGCACATTGATTTTAAGGTTTATTTTTCCTTCACTGTGTGGTGCTGCTGAAACTTCTGGGAGTTTACCTTTGCTGATTACAAGCCCGTCCTGCGTCAGTTCATAACTGATCTTCACATAATCTTTCAAGTCATCAAAATCCATGTAGTTATGAAGCACCAGTTCTCCGCTTTCTTTGTCATAGGAAATAACCCTTGCCGGGCGATAAACATTCTTGTATTCCAAAAGTCCTGTATGTACCGTTCTGTCCGGATATACTAATCCATCCATACAGAAGTTGCCATCATGAATTTCTTCGCCATGGTCGCCCCCATAAGCATATATAGTCTTTCCATTCTCAGCAGTTCCATGAGCAATCGCATGGTCACACCATTCCCAGACAAAGCCGCCGCACATTTTATCATTATCCTGAATCATCTGGAAGTAATCTTCAAAATCTCCAGGTCCGTTTCCCATGCTGTGACAGTACTCTACCAAAAGGAAGGGTTTGCTTCCATCTTTATCCAGATATTCCTGAATTTCGGAAAGCGCTGGGTACATCCGGCTGTACACATCCAGATTGCTATAATCATATGTTTCATCATAATTACGGTATCTTGCACTCTCATATTGTGTGATACGGTCTGGATCAAAATTCTTTGTCCATTCCAGTGCTTTTTCAAAGTTGCAGCCATAAGCACTCTCATTTCCCATTGACCACATGACAATACAGAAACGGTTTTTGTCACGTTCCACCATGAGTTTTACGCGATCAACGATTGCCTCTTCCCATACCGGATCATCTGCAATCTTCTCATTCCATCGTTTGAACCGATTGTAATCGGTGTCTTCTTTTCTGTAGATCATAAATGGACCATGAGCTTCAATATCTGCTTCATCTATTACCATGAATCCATACTTGTCACACATTTCATAGAAAAATGGTGCGTTCGGATAGTGGCTGGAACGGATCGCATTAAAATTATGCTGCTTCATTAACGTAAGATCGGTTGTAATCTGTTCCAGATTGATTGTAAATCCAGTAACCGGATCAGAATCATGTCGATTGACACCACGGAATTTAATCTTCTGTCCATTTAAATAAATAACCTGGTCTTTAATCTCTATCTTTCTTAATGCAATGTGATCTACAATTACTTCATTCTCTGTTTCAAGAATCAGTTTATATAGATATGGATTTTCTGTATTCCAAAGTTCCGGACTTGCGATTTCTAATACAGCTGTTCCTTCTTCAGCAATACTTCCTAGTGCTACAACTGCTCCGTTTCTATCTTCAATCGAAATTTTTACATTTAACGGAGAGTAGAATTTCATTTCAATTTCTACTTTCGCAAGCATATCCTCAATTCTTGTTTTAATATGATAATCACTGATTGCCTGTTTTGGGCGTTTCAAAATGTACACATCCCGGAAAATACCACTCATACGGAATTTGTCCTGATCTTCCAAATAGGAACCATCACACCACTTCATGACCAGAACCGCTATGCTGTTCTCTCCGTCCCGAAGGAGGTCGGTGATATCAAACTCACTGGTCATATGAGAAACCTGGCTATACCCTACATAAGAGCCATTGATCCATACATAAAAGCAACTGTCTATTCCTTCAAAATTCAAAAAAGCTTTTGGTGCATTTTCATCTTTGTGATAGACAAAGGTATGTGCATATGTTCCACATGGAATATCCTGTGGTACATACGGTGGATCAAATGGGAACGGATACCTGATGTTTGTATACTGATGTGTGTCATATCCTGCCATCTGCCATACACTCGGAACCTGAATCTCATCAAAATTTTCTGTATCATAATCTTTCTCAAAGAAGGGTTCCTGAACATCATAGATACTGTTAAAATACTGGAACTTCCAAGTTCCGTTCAATAACTGCATTCGGTCTGACTCTTCCCTGTGCTCCACCAGGTTATCCATTCTTTTGGATGCCGGAATAAAATAGGCTCTGGCTGGCATTGTATTTTCATGCAGTACGCTTAAATCCTCATAATAACGTGGTACAATCATAAATAACTCTCCTTTAATACATATACATTTTTTTGCACTTTGTTTTTCCACAGCAAACCTTGTCTTTTACTTTTATGTTTACGCTTCTCTGTTTTGCTATATATATCTTATCCTAATCTGCAAAACATGTCTATGAATTGGATTAGACAAAATATGCACTAAATAGATACAATAACAAAAAAGAAAAAGGAAAAGGAGGTACGGTCTACCTACTATAGTATATAC
>ENA-OQIS01000132-OQIS01000132.1-human-gut-metagenome-genome-assembly--contig:-NODE-132-length-17431-cov-3.508206_pt1 | contig 17431 bp, 23 predicted proteins | sample MGYA00242589_ERZ504754 | MGnify/ENA primary metagenome ERZ504754 (study PRJEB26092, sample SAMD00036351) | human gut metagenome | host: Homo sapiens | study: EMG produced TPA metagenomics assembly of...
TCCTTAGGTAAAGTATCTTGTTTTTGGATGAATTTATAACAGTTCTTTTCAATTCATTCCAGATTGCCTGGCGGCAATGGTAATTTTGGCTTGTATGCCTCGGGATAGTGGTGTATGAACAGTAACAAGACTGCTATTAATTTTTTTTAATATATATTAAATTTTCATGACATTTGTTAAAATATATGCTATAATCATACCATGTTAAAAAGGAGGACATTATGAAATTTCGTTGGGACAACCGATATTTACACTGGGGTGTAACCGCTTTTCTGGTAATTGCCGCCAGTATGCTGTTTTATTATGGCATATTTCACATGAAAACCCTGATCGTGGGAATCAAAACTTTTCTGGGAATTATGGCGCCTATTATCTATGGTGTAATCCTTGCTTATATTCTCAGTCCGCTGATCAATCTCTTTGAGCAGAAGCTGATCTATCCGCAGCTGGAAAAAGCATAATATTAAGTTACAGAAAAAAAGGAAAACGGGCTATTCGATGGGGATGTGTCCTTTTTTCCATGTTCCTGTTCTGGATTATCATTTACGCATTACTGATGATGGTGCTTCCTCAGTTGATCCGAAGTATCATGAGTATTATTTACAGTTTTCCGTACTATATAAAAGTTATTGAAAAGTGGCTCAATTCATTTGTTGAGCATGGATGGAAACTGAATCCTGAAATGCTCGATATGATCAACCAGTATTCTGTAAAAGCACAGGAGTATCTTACTACCGATATTCTTCCGCAGATGCAGGATATGCTCAAAAATGTTTCAGCAGGTATTTTTGATATCCTGATCTTTATGAAGAATTTTCTGATCGGTGCCATTGTAGCTTTGTATGTACTTGCAGACAAAGAGAAATTTGTTGCCAAAAGCAAAATGATGGTATATGCTATATTGCCTCATAAATGGGCAAATATGCTTATACGCGTTATGCGTTTTACAGACAAGACTTTTGGTGGTTTCATATACGGAAAACTTCTGGATTCTGCTATTATTGGAATTTTGTGTTATTTTGGAATGTTGCTTTTGGATTTGCCGTATCCAATTCTTATCAGTGTAATTATCGGTGTGACAAATGTCATTCCGTTTTTTGGTCCTTACATCGGAGCCATTCCATGTATTTTGCTTATTTTAGTAGTAGATCCCATAAAAGGTCTGTATTTTGCAATTTTTATCCTGCTTCTTCAGCAGTTTGATGGAAATATCCTTGGTCCGAAAATTCTCGGAGACTCTACCGGACTTTCCAGTTTTATGGTTATTGTTGCCATCATGATCGGGGGCGGTCTCTTTGGGGTTCCGGGAATGATCGCAGGAGTTCCTGTATTTGCTGTACTTTATGCTCTGATCTGGAGACTGATCAATCATTCTCTTAATGACAAAAAAATGCCGGCAGAAGAGGAGACATATATAAATATTGACTGTCTGGATGAACAGACAGGTGAAGTACTTCCTCTTTGCAAGGAAGAAAAACACAAGGTTTCACCGGAAGAACTGGAAGCGAGAAAAAATAATTTCTTTATGAAAATATGGAATCCGCTTTCCGGACTGGTCATAACCATATGGAAATATCTCCTGCGGATTTTAAACATAATATGGGGATATATCAAAAAAGCAGGGATTTTCCTGAAGAACAGATATGTTGAATTAAAGAATAAACGAGAGAAAAATAAGTAAACCTTCACAGTTACAAAAAAAAACACACACAGGAGTTACTATGAAGAAAAAAAAGTTATATTTGACAGCTTTTCTTTTGGTTCTGGCACTGGCTCTGCAGGGGGGAATCTTTTCCGGTTTCTCTGTACCGGTTCAGGCTGCAGCAACTTCCAAAAAGCAGACAGGATTTGTGAAAAAAAACGGAAGCTGGTACTATTATGATAAGAACGGAAAAAAAGCTACCGGCTGGTACAAAAGTGCTGCAGGAAATCAGTACTATTTCGGAAAGACCGGTGCAGCCAAAGCCGGAATTCTGACCATCAGTGGAAAAAAGTACTGTTTTAATGAAAAAGGTAAAATGCTTACTACCTGGCAGACAGTAAATGGAAAAACGTATTTCTTTGATGAAAAAAAAGGGTATATGCATACCGGATGGGTTACTACAGCTGCAGGGAATAAATACTATTTCTGGAATGACGGGGTGATACGATCCGGTTTCCATAAAGTAAATAATGTATATTACTGCTTTAATGAAAAAGGAAAAATGTATAAAAACTGTTTTCGCAAAAGCGGGAATTCCACCTATTATCTTCAGGCCAATGGTACTATGGCAAAAGGTCGTCTGAAAGTAAAGGGAAGCTGGTATTCCTTTAACAGAAATACCGGTCAGCTGGTCAGAAGCGGATGGTATAAAGAAACAGACGGTTCTTATTATTATGCAGCTTCAAATGGTAAACTTGTCAAAGGCTTCTATAAACCGGATTCCTATTATCGGTATTTCAGGAAATCAGATTGTAAACTGGTTACGGGATGGCAGACGATCAACGGACACAAGTATTATTTTAAGAAAACTAATGGAATCCGTTACGATGATATTATCCTGAAATCGTCATCTGGGAAAAGATATTATTTTGAGTCTGACGGAAAACTTGCCAGCAGTAAGTGGATCACGAAAAAAAGTGCTCATTATTATGCGAAATCAGATGGGGTGCTGGCCTCTGGATGGCTGACAGTAGACGGAAAGAAATATTATATGAACCCTTCTACATGTGAACGTGAAAGTGGGTGGGTTACTGTAGATGGAGAGAAGTATTACCTGAGTTCCTCCACAGGTGCTCTGGTTACAAATCAGTGGATTGATGATAATCATTATGTTGGAGAAGATGGTTCTCTTATTCCTGACTATCAGAACGGAGTTTCTTTTCGGTGGCCTTTAAGCTCCGGTTATTCCTATATCAGCAGTTATTTTGGAAACAGGGAATCTCCGGGAGGAATCGGTTCTACCAATCATAAAGGAATTGACATTCCTGCTCCTACAGGAACACCGATTTATGCGGCAGCATCAGGAACCATTGTTGCCATGCTTTCACCGGCATCGTCAGGCGGTGCCGGATATTATACCAAGATCAATCATGATGGAAAGGGACTTATCACAGAATATATGCACCAGTCTAAATTTAACCCAAATCTGAGTGTAGGAGATAAGGTCAAAAAAGGTGATATTATCGGATATGTAGGAAGCACCGGGAACAGCACCGGTCCTCATCTTCATTTTGGGGTTATGGTTAATGGGGTAAATCAGAATCCTCTGAATTATGTGAAGAGACCGTCATAATTAACCGGTTTCAGACACGCTCTAGTATATCGTTTCGCAGACAAGCGAGTGGTATAGTTATTTTCATTTTATAAATATATAAAAAAGGATATATGGTATATGAAGGAAGAATCAGAAAAAACATACACTTATTACAGAAAAGCGCAATATCATGAAACAGACCAGATGGGCATTATCCATCACTCTAATTATGTAAAATGGATGGAAGAGGCCAGGATTGGATATATGAGCCGGATGGGTTTCAGCTATAAGAAAGTAGAAGAGTTGGGAGTGATCTCCCCTGTTGTGGAAATTTCAGTTGCATATAGAAAGCAGGTTTTCTTCGATGATGAAATCCGGATCCGCGTTGGCATTAAGCAGTATAATGGAATTTCTCTGGAATTTAATTATGAATTTTTTTAATGCGAGCAGAAATGAAATCTGCACAACCGCTTATTCCAGACATTGTTTTCTAAAAGATGGGAAACTGATCGCTCTCAAAAAAGAGCTTCCGGAATTGAATCGCATTATTACAGATTGTCTGTAAAACTAATGACTTTGGAAAATCACGTATAGTAGTGATCAAATCCCGGTTGGGACAGCCTATAGCGGCTTTTTCGGGAGATGACGTGTACTGGGAAGTTCCGGAAGACCTTCCCCAAATGACGAAACTTATGGTTGACGGAAAAGCCTTGTATATACATCGGGCAAACTACCAGATTATTGACAAAAAATTGCTGTAGAAAAAATTTAAATTGAACGCTAAGTAATTCAATCAATGTTTTTGACATGAAGGCAGAAAAAAGTTATTATTTGATAAATACAAACAATTAGCACGCAAAAATAAATCCGGAAACAATAAATGGATGTACTGGTTGGCAACAATAAGATAACAATAAAAACATACGAAAGTAGTATGTTTTTATGTTATCTACATCTATACGACAAACGCGAGTTTTTCATATAGATGTAGGCTGCAGCTGTCTTTGCGCTGTAATCGTTTATTGACAAAGGCATTTTCTCTGCAATTATTAATCATTATCAACTTTGATGATTTATATGTCTTAAATATTCTCAACAATATTCTTAACATTAAGAAGTTATAAAATAATTTTTTTAAGGAGATTTTTTATGGATAAATATATTGATTATTATAATGATAGCAAGAAAGTCACTTACCACGAACAGACCGATATTTCAAATATTTTGAAGCTTCGAGCTGTTTTGAAAACACTGCCTGATTTCTGCAAGGATTATTTTCGTGCTATGGATCCGCTTACTACTACCAAAACACGAATTTCCTATGCGTATGATATCCGAATCTTTTTTCAGTTTCTCCTGGATGAAAATCCTGCCTTTAAGGACTATTCCATGAAAGACTTTACCGTTGATGTTCTGGATCAGCTTAAAGCTATAGATATCGAGGAATATCAGGAATACCTTAAAGTATATAAAAATGGTGATAAAACAGAAACCAATGGTGAACGTGGCCTGAAAAGAAAAATTTCTGCATTGAGAAGTTTTTATGCATATTATTATAAACATGAATTTATCCAGACGAACCCAACTGTTCTTGTAGATGTTCCGAAAACTCATGAAAAAAATAATTATACGTCTTGATGCTGATGAAGTTGCCATGTTATTGGATCATATAGAGCACTGCGGCGATGAGCTTACCGGACAGAAACGTGTTTATTATGAAAAAACCAAGGAGCGTGATCTTGCCATCGTTACTCTCCTGCTTGGTACCGGGATTCGTGTATCTGAATGTGTAGGACTTGATGTTGAAGATGTTGATTTTAAAAATAATGGGATTAAAGTCACCCGAAAAGGTGGAAATGAAATGGTTGTATATTTTGGACATGAGGTAGAAAAAGCTTTGAAAAAGTACTTGGAAGTTCGTAAGAATATCGTTCCTGTAGCAGGGCATGAACACGCTCTCTTCTACTCTACCCAGCGAAAAAGGATTGGCATCCAGGCTGTTGAAAATCTGGTAAAAAAATACGCAGGTGCCATTACGACCACAAAAAAAATCACACCACACAAGCTTCGCAGTACTTACGGTACTACTTTGTATCAGGAAACAGGCGATATTTACCTTGTAGCTGATGTATTAGGTCACAGAGATGTAAACACCACAAAGAAACATTATGCAGCTATGGATGATGCAAGACGTCGTAAGGCGGCCACAGCGGTGCATTTACGCGAAGATTAAAAACATAAAAAGATAAAGTATGAAAAATGACAGATATGTCTTATGTCTGGAGTTTTGTATAGACTTTAAATAACAGACATAAGACATATCTGTCACATACTTGATTCTGTTTGGGTTATGATATGTTTTTCAGAATTCTATTTACTAACTGTTAAAGCTATTTTTATTTATCAAAATCAGTTTCAAATACGCCTTCCGGAGTACGTATTGTCAGTAACCCAAGATTGAATTCATCATCCATTACAGTAATATGATATTCAAAAATAACATCATCTTCAACCTTGGAAAGTAAAACGTAAGAGCCATTTTCTTTTCCTTCAATTTGGTCGCAGATATCTCCGTAAACCATTTCACCGGAAATTGCTCTTGGATATCCTGCATCTTTAATTTTTTGCTCAATTATTCTGTATAATTCTTCCATATATCTCTCATCTCCTAATATTTATTGTTTTTCCATGATAACAGGTATGCTTACAAAATGCAATAAAAAGGATATCTGCTGAAAATATCTTAACAGGTATCCTTTTTATTTATGTTATGTAGTTTTTAGTATTAATAATAAAAGATGGTTATAAAGCTACACTGATCTTACCATGGAGCGCTTCAGGAATCTCTTCTTTGTCTAAAGATACGCTAATTACAAAAGTAACATTAAATTGTTTACCAATCTCATCTAACTGTCCCAGAGTACCTGTAATGTCTTTATCTTCCAATTTTGCTACCTTAAGGAAACTGTCAAGATAAATCTGCTCAAGATCGTGATCCTGAGAAAGGATACCACAGATAAATCCTACAAATTCATCTGCATTCTTAATAGGGAATCCGGATACATCAATAAGACGTACTTTATTGTTGAGTTCATACATATGTTTTGTGCTCTTGTCTAAGTAGACAATACTTCCATTTGCCTCTTTTACCGCACCATTTACCTTATCTAACAGTACTTTTGTTTTGCCCTTGCCTTTCTTTCCTACAATCAGTTCAACCATGCTGTTTTCCTCCTTAGACACATATAATATTAATTTAGACTAAAAACTTTAATTAATATGTTTTATATTATAGTGCATATTATTCAAAAACACAAGTGGTATTTACATTTTTTTGTGAAATTTTGTTGAAATTATAAAAATTATATGTTTTTACTGGATTTTTGGAGATATTTATCACTATGAGATATTTCTATTCTATTTCATAACTCTATGTATTTTCTTATATCTTCTTACATCTTGGTATGTGTTTGGTGTAAAATTGGTGTAGTAAAGCCCTTTTTGACCGTTTCAGAATCAATTTTGTAATCTCGATCATTTCTCCATCAATATTTGCGTAGTACTTTCCTTCATAAAAATATAGGTGTTCAATATACATATCCGTTCCTCCTGAATTTGAAATCTTGTTGCTCGTTTCAAATTCAGAAGGCGGACCTCTGTTTAGGATCATGCCTGCTCCACCTTTATCCTGCCGGGACATCCCCGCAGTTATTGGCCGAGAAATTCAGGCACGAAAAAAAGCCCCAGTAGTTTTTTTCTTAACTACTGAGGCTTTCGTCTCTTTCTTGTATTCAGTTATCTATGCCTTCTTTCATCAGCATAATCATTGTATCAGGATAAAGTTCACAAAGTATCCGCAATACGTTCCCATAAGTTCATGTCATTATTGAAATCGTACATATTTCAGTATAAAAAGTTCACTATTCAAATTCTGATTATTATTTCTCCACATACTCTTCTGCCATATGTACTGCCATAGCACCATCTGCCACTGCTGTTACTATCTGACGAAGTAACTTTGTTCTGACATCTCCTACAGCATAAACACCCGGAATACTCGTTTCAGTGTTTTCACCTGCCACAATATATCCTTTATTATCCAGTTCTATCTGATTATCTAAAAAATCTGTTGTCGGTTTTCTTCCTATACTCACAAACAGGCCGTCACATTCTATAATGTTTTCTTCTCCTGTAACTGTATCTTTCAACCGCACACCAGTCAATCGTTCTCCATAAATCAGTTCATTTACTGTATTGTTCCATCGAAACTCTATATTTTCAGTTTTCATCAGCTGGTCATGGTAGATTTTCGTTGCACGTAATGTATCTCTACGATGAACAATGATGACTTTCTTAGCAATTCGACTTAAAAGAGCAGCATCTGATACAGCAGAATTTCCACCACCAACCACCACCACGATCTTATCTTTATAAAACATGCCATCACAGGAGGCACAATAAGCAACCCCATGACCTATCAATTCTTTTTCTTTAGCGAGACCAAGTTCTCTTGGATTTGCTCCAGTAGCAATCACTACTGTTTTCCCAATATAAATTCCCGAACTAGTTTCTACTCTCTTAAGCTTTCCTGTTAAATCCATATTAAAAACTTCAGCATATTCACTTTTAGCGCCAAATTTTTCCGCCTGTTTTTGCATTTTCTCTGCCAATGAAAATCCGTCAATTCCATTTTCAAAACCAGGATAGTTATCAATCTGCCAGGTCAATGACATCTGACCACCTGCAGATAATTTTTCTAAAACAATTGTATCAAATCCTGCTCTGGCTGCGTATAATGCTGAAGTATACCCTCCAGGTCCTCCCCCCACGATAATCATATCGTAAACATGATTTTCATTCATACAGCAGTCCTCCTTTTATTTTTCCAATGCTTCATTAATAAAATTCTCTATCATTATTTTTGATTCAGGTGCAACAATAGAATCTATTGCCTTTCCATCTCGATATAAAACCAGCGTAGGAATTATCTCAATCTTTTCAGTTTCTGCAATCTGTGGTTCTTCATCAATATTTACTTTTCCAGCAATAAGAATATCGCTGTATTCTTCACTTATTTTTTTATAAGCCGCTCCAATTCTACGGCAATAGCCACACCAAGGTGCCCAGAAATCAACCAAAACCGGTTTTTCCTTATGAATTAATTGTCCAAACTTTTCTTTATTTATATTTATAGATGTCATATTTTTCAACTCCTTCTCCTATTTGAACTTAATATACCCCAAATAAGTGCTTGCTTCCGTGATGATATCACAGAAAAGATAATTTACTTTATTACACTTCTTTTTATTTCTATTTATGGCATATGCCAGTTATATAATTGACGCATCTAAAAAAAGCAAGTATACTATGTTCGTAAAGGAGATAACGGTTATGAACTTCGAAAATTGTTTTCCACTATGGAATGACTTAAATACAGCACAGAAAAAAATAATTTCAGACAATTTAATCACACAGTATGTAAAAAAAGGGACAATCATTCACAATGGAAACCTGGATTGTACTGGATTATTACTGGTTAAATCCGGGCAGCTTCGAACTTACATACTTTCAGATGAAGGACGAGAGATTACACTTTACCGTCTGTTCGATATGGATATGTGTCTTTTATCCGCCTCATGTATCATACGCTCCATTCAATTTGAAGTAACCATTGAAGCAGAAAAAGATACTGATCTTTGGATCATCCCTGCTGAAATCTATAAGGGCATTATGAAGGAATCTGCTCCCGTCGCAAACTATACCAATGAGTTAATGGCCACCCGTTTTTCTGATGTCATGTGGCTGATTGAACAAATCATGTGGAAGAGTTTGGATAAGCGTGTTGCTTCATTTCTTTTAGAAGAGACCTCTATCGAAGGAACAAACGAGCTGAAAATCACTCATGAGACGATTGCTAATCATCTTGGTTCCCACAGGGAAGTTATCACTCGAATGCTTCGATACTTTCAAGGCGAGGGTCTCGTCAAACTCTCCCGCGGCAAAATCACAATCCTTGATCCAAAAAGACTGGAAACACTCCAAAGGTCATAAAATTGTTTTTCTGTAACATATAAAGAAGAATCCTCCATTTATCAGAATTATAAAAGTCATTCTAATAAATGGGGGATCTTTTTATATTACGAGAAAATTATAAAAATATTATGATTATTTTTAATAATCCATACCACATGCATATGCCTTTTCAATCAGCGCACGGTCATTGACAACTGCATCATAGAAGCGGAATCCGCCGGAGAAGTTGTATGTTTCATATCCATTTCCTTCCAGAATACGACTGGCAATATAACTTCGCAGCCCACTCTGGCATATCAGGTAAACAGGCTTTCCCTTCTCAATTTCATTGATACGTTCCCTTAGTTCATCTACAGGAATGTTTTTGAATCCATCCATATGCCCCCTGTTAAATTCACCTACAGTTCTCACATCCAGCAACACAACACTTTTATCTCTAGAAATCTTATCCATATCTTCCAGATGCCATTGTTTTAAGGTACCTTTTGCTATATTGTCTATCATGAATCCTGCCATATTTACAGGATCCTTGGCAGAGGAATAAGGCGGTGCATATGCGAGATCCAAATCCTTCAGCTGGGTTGCCTTCAGCCCTGCATGGATTGCTGTTGCCAGCACATCAATACGTTTATCAACTCCTTCATATCCAATAATCTGAGCACCAAGCAAACGATAGGTCTCTTTTTCAAAAACCACCTTCATGGTCATCACTTTTCCACCAGGATAGTAACCGGCATGACTCATAGGAGAAAGAATTACTGTATCTACCTCTAATCCTGACTTTTTGGCATTGGTTTCATTGATACCTGTAGTGGCTGCTGTCATATCAAACACTTTTATAACGGAGCTTCCCTGACTGCCCAGGTAACGACTATCACCGCCACAAATATTATCAGCGATGATTCTGCCCTGTTTATTGGCTGGCCCTGCCAAAGAAATCAGCGCATCATTACCCGTAACATAATGTTTTACCTGAACTGCATCACCTGCAGCATAAATATCCGGTACAGAGGTTTCCATTCTGTCATTCACTACAATACTTTCCTTGATGCCAAGTTCCAGACCGGCTTCTTTTGCTAATACTGTGTCTGGTGTGACTCCGATTGCCAGAACTACCATATCAGCCTGAAGGGATGGATTATCTTTCAACAGGACCTCCACTCCGTTGTCTTTTTCTTTAAATCCTTCTACTGTATAGCCCAGTACCAGTTTTATCCCATGCTTTCTCATTTCATTATGGATCATGGATGCCATATCCGGGTCAAAAGGGTTCATCAGCTGCTTAGGCCGCTGGACAATCGTAACATCCATGCCAAGCTCCCTCAAATTTTCTGCCAGTTCCAGACCAATAAAACCGCCACCTGCCAATACAGCCGATTTTGGATGATTCTTATTTATATATTCCTTTATCCGAAAAGTGTCTTCTACAGTACGAAGTGTAAAAAGTTTATCAATACCTACTCCGGGAAGTCTCGGCTGTGTTGGCTTTGCACCTGGAGAGAGGATCAGCTTATCATATTTTTCTTCAAATATCTCACCATTCTCTAAATTTTTCACTGAAACCGTTTTACGTTCCGGATGTATGGAGATAACTTCATGATGAATTTTCATGTTAATACGGAAGCGTTTAAAAAAACTCTCTGGTGTCTGTAGTGTAAGTTCTTCCGGGTTTGTGATCACGTCTCCAATATAATATGGAAGTCCACAATTTGCATAGGATATGTATCCGGATCTTTCAAACACAGTAATTTCAGCATGTTCATTCAGTCTGCGTATTCTTGCTGCGGCTGTAGCTCCTCCGGCTACACCTCCTACAATTATTACCTTCATCTTATTTTTCCACCTTTCCTGAGTAAGCTGCAATGCCACCGATATTATTTACTTTAGAATATCCCATTCGTTGCAGTATCCCAGTTGCCTGGCGGCTTCGTGAACCGGAATAACAGTATACAAACAGTGGGATATCCTTATTCTTCGCTACAGAAGCAATATTGTCAAGTTGCTGCAACGGCACATTTTTACTTTCTGGTATATGTCCTTCCTGATATTCCTGCGGTGTACGTACATCCAGCAGAACTGCATCATCAGTCCTTTTATATTCTTCTATGCCTTGATTAATATTCGACTGTTTAAAGAGATCAAAAAATCCCATTAGCACACCTCCCTAAAGCATTTCTAAAATCGCATTCTTAGGTCTCGCCCCTGAAACCTGCTGTACAATCTTCCCATTCTTCATAACCACTAAAGTCGGAATGCTCATAATACTGAACTTATTTGCCAGTTCAGGCTCTTCATCTACATTAATCTTTCCAACTTTAATATCTCTACGCTCACTTGCAATCTCCTCTACAATAGGTACTACCATGCGGCAAGGCGCACACCAAGATGCCCAAAAATCTAAAAGAACGGGTTTATCGGAATTCAGTACTTCGTTCTGAAAATTATTTTATTGATATTAATAGCAGACATTTTACAGTCCTCCTTATCTTTTCTTTTGTAGATTTATTATAGTCTTAATTTCATTTGTTTTCCGTGATTACATCACCATACCTCATTAACTTAACTTCTTGCCATACCATCTACACTTAATATAACACCTGTAATGTAACTCGCCTCATCTGAAGCAAGAAACACAAACGCATTGGCAATATCTTCTGGCTGTCCAAGACGACGCAATGGAATTCTTTCAATCATAGGTTCGATAACTTCCTTTGGCACGGCCTTCATCATATCAGTTTCTGTAATCCCAGGTGCAACAGCATTAACACGAATACCTTTAGGTCCTAGTTCTCTTGCTAATGATACAGTCAATCCGTTTACTGCAAACTTCGATGCCGGATAAGCAAACCCACTTGGCTGTCCCGAAATACTCACCATGGAAGAAGTTGAGAGAATGACCCCCTTGCCTCTTGCCACCATACATTCTGCTGCTACACGAGTAGTATTAAATACTCCTTTTACATTTAGATCCATGACTTTATCAAAAGTCTCCTCTGTATAATCCATAAATGAGGTGTTTTCTGAAATCCCTGCATTATTTACCAGTATGTCGACACATCCATATTTTTCAGTTGCCTCTTTAAAAGCCTTTCTGACAGACTCCATGCTTGCCAGATTTGGACTAATTCCAGCAACTATTGCATTGGGATATTTTTCTTTTAATTTATCTACAGCAACATCTGCCGATTCCTGTGAACTTGCTGCCAACACAACTGAAGCACCTTCCTTCAAGAATTTATCAGCTGTAGCAAATCCTATACCACGGCTTCCACCCGTAATGATTGCAACTTTATCTTTTAATCTCATTTAGACTACCTCCTTACTTTGTTTGTAGTTACATTATAAGCAAAAGGTAAATCATTTTCTGTGATATCATCACAAACTATCGCGAATAAAAAACCCTGTTGCTCACACGCACCAGGGTTTTTGTTTATCTATCCGTATTTAAATAATCAAAATTTTATTCAACTTCTGAAAACTGATCTTTTCCAACATTACATAATGGGCATTCAAAATCTTCTGGAACGTCCTCCCACTTTGTTCCTGGTGCAATACCACCTTCAGGATAACCTTCCTCTTCATCATATTCCCATCCGCAAACGTCACATACATCGATTATATTTAAGAAGATTCATCTACTCTGAGCTGAGCGCTAATTATATTTCTTACATAACTGTTTATTCTTATACATATAAGCATCTGCATCATCCAATAACATCTGCATTGTACACGCTATATCATCGGAGGATAATGCCCATCCGCATGCATAGTCGATTGGTAATTGATTTTCACAACTATTTAATCTCTCTTTTTCTCTTGACAATGATTTTAATATCTCCTTAATTTCCGCCTCGCTCGTATGATAAATAACTGCTATAAACTCATCTCCGCCATATCTTCCAACAAAATCCTTTTCTGGAATGACACTGCACAAAAGCTTTGCGAAATTCAATATCAACTGATCTCCTGCGGAATGTCCCATTGTATCATTTACAGTTTTTAGATTATTTAAATCAAACATTATGCATGCTGTAGAATCTGTAATTATATCTTTTTTATTAAGTAGCTCATTACAGGCATTTTTATTTGGCAGTCCAGTATGGGCATCTACGAATGCTTTTTGTTCCAGCAGTCTGTTTTGCATTGCCATCTGCATTGCCTTTAGAGTCTGCATAATAACCAATATCACCAGACTCAACATATCAAGTGCCGACAAAAGCTCTATGGTACGAATCTTTACAGCGATTTTTTCTGAATAACTTTCTGCGGCAGAGACAGTTTCATCTGCCATCGTAAAATATATTTCACTCATATTAACAATGTCTGTATTTTCGTATCCCTTGTTTCTTACTGCTTCAATTTCTGTTTTCAATTTATCCCAGTAATCACTCTGGATTTGCAATTTTTCCTGATACTCTTCGTCATTGAGTTTTACCAGGTCATAATGTCCATCCTGATATCTCAATCCAAGAAGAATATCATCCAAATATTTAATTAATTCGTCATTTTGGTTTCCTGTAATTTCTAATTTTATTTCGCGCTGCGTAGCTCCACGTACCAGACCGGCATAATTTATTACGCGTGCTGTTCCCTGCAGCCTACTAATCTGAATCATCATAAAAATAATAAGAACTACCAATATCAATATAAGGAAACTCTGTATAATACCTATTAAATTTTTACTTTTCTTGTTTGTCTTCATTTCACAATTTATCTCTAACCTTAAATAATATTCATTTCAATAAACTATGCTATTCATTTACTTTCTCTATATTTTGGACAAATACCTTTAAATATAATATCATAATCGTTATTGGTAATGATTTTTTAAGAAAAATCGAATTACTTTATTAAAAAAATACCCATAACAAGTATCTTTTTAACAAGATGTTATCTCTGTTTTCCGTTCAAAAACATATTCTGCATCTGATGATAAATCAGAGCGGAATGAATAGCCTAGTCTATCAAATTTCTTAATATCCTCAGGATTTTCAATTCTGTTTTCAGCCATGAACCTAACCATTTCACCACGGGCCATTTTAGCATATGTACCTTTTGTCACCAGTTTATCTCCTGATAACTCACAAAATGTAATCGTAATGTATCTATCCTGTCGTGTCAGATATTTTTCATGCACTTAGAGTATTCTTTCGATGCCAGATTGATTATAATCCTGCTGTTATCAATCACTGAGCGGTATAATAAATCTCCCCAGTACTCATACAGATTTTTTGTTTCTCCTATTCCAACCTTCGCCTGCATTTCCAAACGATAAGGCGTCACACCATCCCTTGGTTTTAACACACCATAAAATGCAGATATTATTCTCAAATGATTTTGTACATACTCGAACTGACTGTCCGCAAACACGGATGGAGCCATATATTGAAAAGCAATTCCTTCATATGATAAGACAGCTGGGGTAAGTAAATGATAAAGATCCATGTTTTCCAATCTATTGAAGTTCTGTTCTGTAATTTTGTCATTACATTTCCAGATAGTCTTCAGTTCTTCTTTTGACTTACTTTTCAACCAACTTTGTATCTCTGTCGTCTTTTCAATAAATTCAGGCAATCCATCCGGCGCTATGCTGTCAGTATCTGTAATCATCTTTTTAGCAGGGGATAATATTATCTTCATTAATCTAATTCCTTGAGCATATTTTCAGGATCATCTGCAGCCTTGACTTTATCATTTGCCTTTATAATAATCCCCTGTTCATCAATAAGATATGTGGTTCTTACTACTCCCATAGAGACTTTGCCATAATTTTTCTTTTCTTTCCATACATCATACGCTTCAATAACTTTCCGCTCTGGATCTGCTAAAAGTGTAAATGCCAATCCATATTTTTCCTCAAATCTCTTATGAGAGGATACAGAATCCTTACTGACTCCAAGAATAACTGCTCCTTTTTCGGTAAACTGAGGGTATCGCTCAGAAAACCCACATGCCTGTTTCGTGCATCCCGCTGTATTATCCTTGGGATAGAAATATAAAATCACTTTTTTTCCTGTATAATCCGATAATCTATGTATTTTCCCATTTTGATCTGGCAACTCAAAATCCGGTGCCTTAACCCCTACTTCCAACATTATTTATCCCTCCCTTTCTGTATCTTTCTCTTTATTCGCCTTTTTCTTCCTATTCCCGGTAATCATTTTATGACCTGTATATATCGCCATTACCATACATAACATAGAACTTAAAGCAAAGTATTTGTGACTTGATTTTTGCTTTTTATATCCAGTGTAAAAAGTCCCAAGCATTGTGATCAATGCTCCTACTGACCAATATTTATGTGCTTTCATGTAATTCCTCCATTTTTTCAGTGTATTCAATTCTAATTATACGCTACCATATTCCTATGTCAATTTGATAATAGAGCATTCCTATAAAATTTTTCAAAATATCATTGTCAAAACTATGTATTGTTATCCTTTAATTTTTCTTTGAAATAATTGACAAAAAGCTTGCTTTCAGGAGATTACTATTTAATCTCTTTTCCATCTATATATAGTTGAAATTTATCAGGATTATTGACAACATCATAGTCCTTTCCGTATTCTACAGGTCTATATTCGGCTGTCATTACCGATTCCCCGTCTTCAATATCCTCTTTCCCTAAATAGATGTTCATATCAATGCTCGTCGCATATCCTCTGTCTGTGAAGAATTTTGTCGAATGAAAAGAATCATCCTTGTACATCTGCAAAAGTTTTCTTGCAAACGCTTCTCTATCCTCAATATCTTCCCTATTTGCGACCACGGTTATATTTTCATCCCGATTTACAGAAAAAGTTCCAACTACATCTGGTTCGCCTTCTTTATGACTGGATTCAAATTTCCCATAAATACTTCCTGCAGCAATTATCAAGATTGCTGTTCCTGAAATTACTGCAATTATCTTTTTCTTCATATTTTTAATTTCCTTTTAATTTTTTTACTGCGTAATTGATTACTTCTTCCGGTGTGGGCCTGTCTCCTTTAAGTGTCATTTTCTTCCATTCTTCCTACACAGCCGGGTCAGGATTATCAAATCCTGCATCTATGGCTATCTGCATTTCTCTGCGTACTTCTTCTGGTGTTGTGTTATACTTTTCTGCAATCTTCTCATATATAGTTTTCTCTCTCATTCATTTTCCTCCGATATATAAGTGGAATTATATCTTGTTCTATAAAATCAATTTAGCATATTTCTGTTGGCATGAAAAGAGACTTTACAACTTAAAATTGGATAAAAAGAACAAAAAAAGAAGAGCTGCTTGCTCTTCCCATATAGTAGTAGTAAAATAATATGTCATGCCAGCGCAATATATTACCTAGAATATCGCTATAACAAGAAAGGGGCTGCATTGTGGCAGCCCCTAGTTTACTTCATCACGTTGTCTACATTCTGAGTGAACTCGTTCCCTGGTTTATTTTAGCATCGGTCTGGATTTTGTTTCATAAAGATAAATTTTGCCACAGAGCGGTCGTATGTTTTAATGTGTCCAAACAGCCAGTCGATTACATTTTTCTGTACAAGTTCACTGAACCGATCTGTTGGTCCTTCATACTCCTGAAGGTATTCATACAGTTCCTGAATTGTCTTTTTAAACTCTTCATGTTTTTCATAATGTTTTTCACGCTCTGGATAACCGGCTTTTTCCTGAAGTGCTTCTTCTTCTTTAAAATGAAAGTCAGTATACTCGTTAAGATAATCCAGAAGTTTGATCGCCTTTACCTTGCTGTCGCCATTTTGACAGGCAATTACAAAGTTCTGAATACGGTCAATCAATTCTTTGTGCTGTGTATCGATTGTTTTATTTCCTGTTACTAAATTGTCATCAAAGGTAATGTTTAAATCGTAAGTCATAATTTAACCTCCATTTCTTTTATATGTTCTCTTAGGCTCTTTTAATGTCTGGCAGTTTCGTACCTGCATTTTCTGCTTAGTCTTCTACAGGAACGAAAACATCTTTTCCTAATCCGCAGATTGGGCATGTCCAGTCATCTGGAATATCCTCAAATGCAGTTTCTGGAGCGATACCGGCGTCTGGATCTCCTACTGCCGGATCATAAATATATCCACATGGTTCACATTCATTATTTTTTCATAGTCATTTTCCCTTTTCAATGTCGATTTATTTTTGTTACCAAGTTCCTAGCAATTTTTCTAA
>ENA-OQIS01000139-OQIS01000139.1-human-gut-metagenome-genome-assembly--contig:-NODE-139-length-15973-cov-2.555345_pt1 | contig 15973 bp, 17 predicted proteins | sample MGYA00242589_ERZ504754 | MGnify/ENA primary metagenome ERZ504754 (study PRJEB26092, sample SAMD00036351) | human gut metagenome | host: Homo sapiens | study: EMG produced TPA metagenomics assembly of...
AGACCCCAAAGGGGAAGTCGAAGCCCAAAAATGCTAGCCGCTTCGCTAAACGCATTTTTTGGGCTTCTCCGGTTTACGGCTCCGCCGATGGTGTTACCTCTCTGCTGACGGTAAAGTTCTGCTAAAGCCTGAAATCTTCGGCGAAGCCGTAAAACGGCGGAGAGCGAAAATGCGGTTAAGAGATCTTCGTGCGAATGCACGAATCTCCAGCATTTTTGCTTGGAGCCCACTTCTTCGGAATTGTTAAGGGCGAGCAGCCCTTAACTCGTTGCGGGGAGAGTGGAGTCCAGAGGTAGGGAGGGGGGATTCGAAACACCCCTCCCTACCTCTGGCCCGCGCGGAGCGCAAGCCGCTTGACCGAAAGAAAAACATCCCCCGCGCCACCAGCGCGAGAACCTGCTTAAAGAAAAACCAGCCCTACGGCAACAGCGCTCTGTCCCGCGCCATCGGCGCGCGCAGAAGCAGAAAGGACAGAAGATGTTTACCGCCAAACAGTTCGCCGGCACCCACTGCGGCTGCCGCTACCAGCAGGACTACCGCCCCACGCTGGGCAAAGACGGCAAAAAGGAGTCCGGCACGCTGGAAGTCATCAAGTTCTACTACGACGGTGCCATCCGGATGGAGCAGCACTGCTACGGCGAGGCGGCGACCTTTGTATTCGGCGTCTGGGCCGAGGGGATGGACGCCGACGGCACCCTCCACTGGGCGCTGCCTGACCGCCGCAAGAGCTACTACGACGAGGACTATCTGCCCCGAAAGCTGGACCGCGTGGACGAAGCGGGAAATCTCTACTTCGACGGCAGCCCTTTCCCGTGGAAGCTGGCCGACGATTTCGACGAAGACAAGCGCTGGGGCTACCCGAAATGGAAGGTGTTGCTGGGAAAACTCACCGGAAAAGGCCGGAAATGTGACTGAATCACGAAATTCGAGTATTCCCATTGACATACTAGGGAATGATATGATATAACTATTCCGTCAAATGGAATCTATGCGGGCAGCGCCCCGGCCCCCTGGAAGGCGCGGTGCTCCCGCATTTTAGCAGAAAGGAACCATTCCTATGGAAAACACAGAAAAAGTGGTTTATCTGGATAACGCTGCTACCACTGCCTGCGCTCCCGAGGCACTGGCTGTGATGGTCGAGGCGCTGAACGGCGCCTGCGGCAACCCCAGCAGCCATTATAGTGTGGGCTATGAGGCCAAGGAGTTCGTGGATAAGGGCCGCGCACAGGTGGCAAAGGCCATCAACGCCTCCACGTCCGAGATCTTCTTCACCGGCTGCGGCTCTGAGGCCGACAACTGGGCTGTGAAGGGTACTGCCTTCACCAAGGCCCGCCAGAACAAGAAGCACCTCATCACCAGCGCTTTCGAGCACCACGCCATCATGCACAGCATGGCAGCTCTCGAGCGTCTGGGCTTCGAGGTCACCTATATCAAGCCCACCACGGAGGGCTACATCCGCCCGGAGGATGTCGAGGCTGCTATCCGCCCCGACACCGCCCTCATCAGCATCATGATGGCCAACAACGAGATCGGCACCATCCAGCCCATCAAGGAGATCGCTGAGATCGCCCACAAGCACGGCGTCTGGATGCACACCGATGCGGTTCAGGCTGTGGGTGCCATCCCCGTGGACGTCAAGGAGCTGGGCGTGGATATGCTGTCCATGAGCGCTCATAAGTTCAACGGCCCCAAGGGTATGGGCGCGCTGTACTGCCGCAAGGGCATCTGGCCCCAGAACCTCATCGACGGCGGCAGTCAGGAAGCACGCCACCGCGCCGGTACGGAGAACGTCGCCGGCATCGCCGGCATGGGCAAGGCCCTCGAGATGGCGACCGAGCATCTGGAGGAGCGCATGGCCCACGAGAAGGAGCTGCGTGACTACGTCATCGACCGCATCCTGAAGAACATCCCCGAGGCCCGTCTGAACGGCGGCCTTGAGCATCGTCTGCCCGGCAACGTCAACATCAGCTTCCCGGGTCTGGAGGGCGAGACCATCCTGCTCGACCTCGATATGCACGGCATCTGCGCCTCTACCGGCTCTGCCTGCAACTCCGACAGCCTTGACCCCAGCCATGTGCTGCTGAGCATCGGCGTGCCGGAAGAGATCGGCCACGGTTCCATGCGGTTCACCTTTGGCCCGCAGAACACGATGGAAGAAGCGAAATATCTGTGCGATGTGCTGGAGGAAGTCATTCCCCGCCGTCGTGCTATGAGTTGTATGTGGCTGCAGGGCCAGAACACGGCCCGTCACTTCAGCCTGAAGGGAGAAAACTAAAATGGCAGGTATGTATAGCGCAAAGGTCATGGAGCATTTTGCACATCCGCACAACGTGGGTGAGATCCCCGACGCAAACGGCGTGGGTGAAGTCGGCAACCCCAAGTGCGGCGACATCATGCGGATGTACCTCAAGATCGAGAACAACGTCATCGTTGACGTCAAGTTCCTCACCTTCGGCTGCGGCGCTGCGATCGCAACCAGCAGCATGGCCACCGACCTCATCAAGGGCAAGACCGTTGACGAGGCCCTGAAGCTGACCAACAAGGCCGTTGTCGAGGCTCTGGAAGGTCTGCCTCCCATCAAGGTCCACTGCTCTGTTCTGGCTGAGCAGGCCGTCAAGTCCGCTCTGTCCGACTACTACCGTCGTCAGGGCATCGACCCGGAACCCATCGTGGGCAAGCTGGAAGAGGACTGCGACCACTGCAGCGGCGAGAGCTGCGGCCGCTGAGGCGCACTCCTGAACCTTAAATAAAAAAGTAAGGCCCGGCGGATGCTGTAAAGCGTCTGCCGGGCCTTTTTGCACCCTCGGCACACCCTCTGCATAGGATGGCACACCGAGCATGTGGGAGGGGGCCTTGCAGTGGAAGGAAAGAAATGCTTTGCGGTGGTGGGCGGCGACGCCCGGCAGGCCGCAGCGGCCCGGGCGCTGGCCCGGGCCGGGTACAGTGTGGGCGGGCCGGAGATGATAGCGGTGGCAGATTACATCCTGCTGCCCCTGCCGCTGGACGAGGCGCGGACGCCGCTGGCCGAATTGCTGCGGGCCGCAAGGCCCGGTACGCTGGCGCTGGGCGGGATGCTGTCGGCAGAGGCGAAAGCCATCGCCGCCGAGGCCGGGGTAGAGCTGGTAGACTACTTCGCCCGGGAAGAGCTGACCATCCGCAACGCCATCCCTACGGCGGAAGGGTGCATCGGCATCCTGATGAAAGAGCGCAGCCGCACCCTCTGGGGCAGCAGCATCCTGCTGACCGGCTTCGGGCCGGTGGGGCAGGCGCTGGGCGTCCGGCTGGCGGCGCTGGGAGCGCAGGTGACGGCGGCGGCCCGCCGCCCGGCCCAGAGGGCGCTGGCCGAGAGCTTCGGGCTGCGGAGCGTCCCCATCGACCGGCTCGGGCAGATAGCGCCGGCTTTTGATACAGTGGTGAACACGGTGCCTGCGCCGGTGCTCAGCGAGACAGTGCTGGCCCGGCTGCGGCCGCAGAGCTTTATCGTAGATCTGGCGTCCCGCCCCGGCGGCACCGACTTCGACGCGGCCCGGCGGCTGGGCCACAGAGCCATCCATGCGCTGAGCCTGCCCGCCGCCTGCGCGCCCGAGACGGCAGGCGAGGCGGTGGCCCAGACGGTGTGCGATATGATCGGGCAGAGGGAGGAAGCATCATGATAGAGAAGAAACGACGCTGCGCGGCCTTTGCGGTCTGCGGCAGCTTCTGCACACTGGAAGCGGCGCTGGATGCGGCCCGTGCGCTGCGGGGGCAGGGGTGGGAGCTTCTGCCGGTGATGAGCTTTGCGGCGGGGCAGGACACCCGCTTTGGCCGGGCCTCCGGCTGGCGGCATCAGCTGGAAGGGCTGACGGGCCGTCCGGTTCTGGATACCCTGCAGGCGGTGGAGCCTCTCGGCCCACGGCATCTGGCCGACGCCCTCGTGATCGCGCCCTGCACCGGGGCCACGCTGGCCCGGCTGGCCGAGGGCCTTTCCGACACGCCGGTGACGCTGGCGGCGAAGAGTCTGCTCCGGGTGGGCTGTCCCGTCGTCATCGCTGTCTCGACGAATGACGGGCTGGGCGCTTCCGGGGAGAACATCGCCCGGCTCTACCAGCGCAAGCACTATATTTTGTGCCTTACGGGCAGGATGACCCCAACGCCAAGCCCCAGAGCCTCAAGGCACGGTTCGAGTTGCTGCCCCAGACACTGGAAGCGGCGCTGGAAGGGCGGCAATTACAGCCGGTGCTGCAATGTCCGTGTGGATGAAAGGCGTCTTTCAGGCAGGGAAAGTGTGGTATACTAAGTTTATCTATGAAGATTTGTGGAGAATGAACGAATGAAAAGTACCTCGCTGCACTTTTTACAGCGTTGCTCCTGCTCTGCACGGCGCTGTCTGCCGGGGCGGTGGGTCCGGCCCTGACCACGACGGAGGCTTACTGCATCATTGATGCAGACACCGGCCTCGTGCTGGCACAGCAGAATATGAACGAAGAACTGCACCCGGCGTCCATCACCAAGGTGATGACGCTGGGTCTTGCCTGCCAGAAGGCGCAGGGAAACTGGGACGGCGTGAAGCTCACAGTCTCCCATGAGGACGTCTACTCCCTCGCAGGCACCGATTCCAGCCACATCGCCCTGCGGGAGGGGGAGGAAGTCCCCCTGCAGGACGCTCTCTACGGCACTATGATCGCCAGCGCCAACGACGGCGCGAACCTGCTGGCCGAATACTTCGGCGGCGGCACCATCGAGGGCGGCGTGGCCGCGATGAATGCCCAAGTGCAGGCGCTGGGCCTCGAGCACACCCACTTCGCCAACCCCCACGGCATCAGCGGCGATGACCACTACACCAGCTGCTACGACATGGCCCAGATCCTGCGCTGGGCGCTGACCCAGCCGGGCTTTGAGACCATTTTCACCCGGCTCGAGATGTACACCATGGCGCCCACGAATGTCCAGCCGGTGACCCGCTATTTCTCTCAGCAGGACAAAATGCGGCTGAGCTGCAGCCGGTATTACATCCCGGCCATCCGCGGCTCCAAGATCGGCTACACCAACATCGCCCGCTACAGCTACGTCTGCCTCGCGGAACAGAACGGCGTCCGCCTCATCTGCGTGACCATGCAGAGCGAGATGAAGACCGATAAGTACAACGACGTCCGCACCCTGCTGGACTACGCTTTCGCACGCTACACCGGCTACACCGACCTGCCCTCCCAGGGCCTGACCGGAGAGGTGGAAGTCGTGGGCGGCGGCGGAACGCTGGGCAAGGTGACCGTCACCGACCCCGGCGTCCGGCTGCTGCTGGCCGACGGCGTGACGGCGGGGGACGTCTCGGTGTCGCTGGAGCTGCCCGAACGATACGTTCTGGGTACTTCGCCGGAAGTGTACGCGGTGTATACCGTCAATGGCGGCGATAAGCAGGAATCGACGAGCGTCCGGGTCCCGGCGGTACTCACCGGGCTGGATGCGCTGCTGGAAGCGAACGCGGGCAGAGAGCTGGACACGGCCTCTGACGTTAAGCCTGCCAGGACGGCGGGAATGCTCATCGCCATCTCGCTGGCCTGCACCGCAGCTGCTGCCGGTGCCACGCTGTGCGTGATGCGGGTGGTGCGCCTCCGGAAAACCAAAAAGCAAAAGCCCTCGAAACATTAAAGATCGCGCAAAAGCCGCAAAAGGCTTTTCCATATACCAGAAGCCGTTTTTATAAGCATTGCACCCCGCCTGAATGGCCTTTTTGCCCGCATACTGCGTTGCTTTCCCTTGCAATCCACCAAGGATCGCTGCGGAAAATCGCCTTGCCTGCGGAGACAAAATCCTCGTCATTCGGCGCACCCTGCTTACGAAAACTGCTTACTACAAAACGACAAAAAGTGATAAAACAAAACAGAGAGGAAAATAATTATGGGCAAATTCACCTTTACGCAGACTGAGATCCCCGGTGTCGTCGTCATTGAGCCGCAGGTGTTCGGCGATGATCGCGGCTATTTCATGGAGACTTACCAGAAAGACCAGTTCGCCGAGGCCGGCATCGACAAGGAATTCGTGCAGGACAACCAGAGCCGCTCCACCCGTGGCGTGCTGCGCGGCCTCCACTTCCAGAAGAACCACACCCAGGGCAAGCTGGTGCGTGTGACCAGGGGCGAAGTCTACGACGTCGCCGTGGACTGCCGCCCCAACAGCGCCACCTTCGGCAAGTGGGTGGGCGTGACCCTCTCCGAGGAGAACAAGAAGATGTTCTATATCCCCGAGGGCTTTGCCCACGGCTTCCTCGTGCTGAGCGATGTGGCCGAGTTCTGCTACAAGTGTACCGATGTCTACGACCCCACCAGCGAGGGTGGCATCCCCTACGACGACCCCACCGTCAACGTCCAGTGGCCCGACTGCGGCTGCGAGCACAAGACCAGCGCCAAGGACAAGCTCCATGAGCCCTTTGCCGCCCAGAAGTTCGAGTATTTTGAAAAGTGGTGATCGCCTGTGAAAAAACTCAAGGCAATGTTCAACGGCCTGTGGTGCTACCGCTATCTGCTGTGGAACCTCGTCAGCCGTGACTTTAAGCTCAAATACCGCCGCAGCGTGCTGGGCGTGGTGTGGAGCGTGCTCAACCCCCTGCTCATGTGCCTGGTGTACTGGGCAGTGTTCAGCAGCCTGATGGATATGCGGGGCAGCGGCATCGACAACTTCCCGGTCTTCCTGATGTGCGGCCAGCTGCTCTTCAACTTCTTCAACGAGGCCACCTCCACCAGCATGAGCAGCGTCCTCGGCGCGGCCTCCCTGCTGAAAAAAGTCTATATCCCGAAATATGTCTTCCCGCTGGAAAAGTGCTGCTTCGCCATGGTCAACTGCGTCTTCAGCTTCGTGGCGCTGGCGCTGGTCATGGTGTTCACCGGCAGCCCCATCCATTTCACGGTGTTTGAAGCCCTCTACCCGCTGGTGACCCTCTTCTTCTTCAGCCTCGGCGTGGGCCTCTTCCTCGCGGCGGCGACGGTGTTCTTCCGGGACATCATGCACATCTGGAGCGTCTTTATCACGGCGCTGCTCTATTTCTCCGCCATCTTCTACGACCCCACCCAGATGACCTTCTCCATCGGCGGCTTCAACATGCAGCAGATCATCAAGCTGAACCCGATGTACTGGTATATCACGGGCTTCCGCCGCACCCTGATGTGGGGCATCCCGCTGGACATCAACATGTTCCTCGTCTGCGGCCTCTGCGCCCTCATCTCGATGCTGGTGGGCGTCCAGATGTTCCGCAAGACACAGGACCGCTTCGTGCTGCATATATAAGAGGGAGGAGAGAACGATGGAACCTATCATCAAAGTGGACAATGTGTCCATGTGCTTCAACCTCTCCACCGAAAAGCACGAGAGCCTGAAGGAATACCTCCTTGCCATGGTGCAGGGACGCTTGCAGTACGACGAGTTCTACGCCCTCAGGGACGTGAGCCTCGACATCATGCCCGGCGATTTTTACGGCCTTGTGGGCCTGAACGGCTCGGGCAAATCCACCCTGCTCAAGACCATTGCGGGCGTGTATAAGCCCAGCAAGGGCAAAGTGACCGTCAACGGCACCATCGCCCCCCTCATCGAGCTGGGTGCGGGCTTCGACATGGACTTGACCGCCCGGGAGAACATCTACCTCAACGGTACGGTCCTGGGCTTCTCGCCCAAGTATCTGGACGAGAAGTTCGATGAGATCGTGGAGTTCAGCGAGCTGCAGAACTTCCTCGATGTGCCGCTGAAAAACTACTCCTCCGGCATGGTGGCCCGTATCGGCTTTGCCATTGCCACCATCACCAAGCCCGACATCCTCATCGCTGACGAGGTGCTGGCGGTGGGCGACTTCCTCTTCCAGCAGAAGTGCGAAAAGCGGATGAAGGAGCTGATGGCCGGCGGCACCACGGTGATCCTGGTGTCCCACTCCATCGAGCAGATCGAGCGCATGTGCAGCAAGGTGGCATGGCTGAGCCACGGCCACCTCAAGATGAACGGCGACACCGAGACCGTCTGCAACGCCTACAAGGCTGTGCAGCGGGGCGAGGCATAAGAAACTATGAATGTACGACTCAAACGCGCCAAAGAGCTGATGGGCTATGCTGTCCAGCTCACGAAAGACGAGGGCCTGCCCACCATGGTAAAGCGGGGCGCGGGCTTTGTCCGCCGCCGTTTCTTCGGCAAGCGGGCGCGCTATCTGCCCGGCAGAAAGGTGCTGGAAGCTCAGGCCGCCGAAATGGTCGGCAAGACCGCTGAGAACTGCGGCCTGCCCACCATCTCCATCCTGACCCCGCTGTATAATACGCCCGAAAATTACCTGCGGGAATTTCTGGACTCCTTCGTGAACCAGACCGCCCCCAATGGCCAGCTCTGCCTTGCGGACGCCTCCGACGACGCCCACCCCGAGGTGGAGCGTGTCGTAAGGGAATATCAGCGGAAAAATCAACGCATCGTATACAAAAAGGTCGAAAATAAGGGCATCGCCGCCAACACCAACGCCGCCGAGACGCTGGCGACGGGCGAATATCTTGCCCTCGCCGACCACGACGATGTGCTGGCCCCCCACGCCATGTACGCGATGGGGAAGGCTGTCCTGCAGCTCCGCGAAAAGGGTGAGCCGGACGGTTTCCTCTACAGCGACGAGGCGCTCTTCACCAAGGACATCAAAAAGCCGATGGTGGGACACTTCAAGCCCGATTATGCCCCGGATTATCTGCTCTGCTGCAACTACATCTGCCATCTGGCGGTCTTCAAGCGGGCGCTGTATGAGCAGCTGGGCGGCGAGCGCCCCGAGTGCGACGGCAGTCAGGACCACGACCTCTTCCTCCGTCTCATCGAACAGACCGGCGGTGCGGCTCATCTGCCGCAGGTGCTCTACTACTGGCGGGTCCATGCCGGTTCTACTTCCGGCGGCACCGATGCCAAGCCCTATGTGGCGGCGGCGGCGAAAAAGGCGCTGGCCGACCATCTGAGCCGCACCGGGCGCACCGGCACGGTGGAGGATGGGCTTTTCCCCAGCACCTACCGGGTCAAGTGGGACATCGAGGGCGACCCCAAGGTGAGCATCCTCATCCCCAACAAAGACCACACCGACGACCTCGAGAAGTGCCTGTACAGCATCTGGTCAAAGACCGAGTGGGACAACTTCGAGGTCATCGTCATCGAGAACAACTCCACCGACCCGGCCACCTTTGCCTATTATAAGGATGCGGAGAAGCGGTACGAGGGCCTGAAGGTGGTCACCTGGACCGGAAAAGGGCTTCAACTTCTCGGCCATCAACAACTTCGGACGGAAGGCGGCGCAGGGCGAGTACCTGCTGCTGCTGAACAACGACGTGGAGGTGCGGAACGGCGACTGGCTCACCGAGCTGCTGCGGCAGTGCGCCCACCCCGGCGGTGCGGCCATCTGCGGCGCGATGCTCTACTATCCCGACGAGACGCTCCAGCATGCGGGCGTCGTCACGGGTCTGGGCGGCTACGCGGGCCACAGCCATAAGTACAAAAAGGCGGGCGGCAGCGGCTATCTGTTCCGCGCCGCTGCCGTGCAGGACTTCTCCGCTGTCACGGGTGCCTGCCTGCTGGTCAGGGCCAGCGTGTGGGACGAGGTGAAGGGGCTGGACGAGAAGTTTGCCGTGGCCTTCAACGATGTGGACTTCTGCCTCCGGGTGCGGGACAAGGGCTATCGCATCGTGTGGACGCCCTACGCCCAGCTGACCCATTACGAGAGCAAGAGCCGGGGCGGCGACGAGAAAGACCCCGTCAAGGCGGCGCGCTTTGCCGCCGAGCAGCAGCGGCTCTACGACGTCCACGGCAAGGCGGATATTCTGGAGGACCCCTATTATAACCCCAGCCTGACCCGCGACCGGGAGGATTTCTCGGAGAGCGGCGATCTGCGGAACCTCAAAGAGGGAAAAGTGACAGTGAGGTGGCGGAACGCATGAACATCAAAGGCCATTTTGAGACCATCACCCGGCACAAGCTGCTGGTGATGAAATACTGCTTTGCCTGCGGGCTCTACGAGCAGGGCCTTGCCCACGATCTGAGCAAGTACAGCCCCGCCGAGTTCATCCCGGGCTGCATCTACTATCAGGGCGACCACAGCCCCAATGAGGCGGAGCGGGAGGCCAGGGGCTACACCTCGGCATGGCTCCACCACAAGGGCCGCAACAAGCATCACCTCGAATACTGGATCGACTACAGCACCACGAAGGCCGGCCTCACCGGCATGAAGATCCCTCTGCGGTACGTCTGCGAGATGGTCTGCGACCGTGTGGCCGCCAGCCAGATCTATCTGGGCGGCAGGTACACCGACGCCTCCCCTTGGGAGTACTATGAGCACAGCAAAGACCACTATCTGCTCCATCCCGAGACGAGAGCGCTGCTGGAAAAGCTGCTCCAGATGGTGCGGGACATCGGGCAGGAGCGGACCTTCGCGTACATGAAGTTCCTGCTGGGCTGCGAAAAGGATTACTAAAAAGACAGAATGCCCCCGGATGCTCTGTATCCGGGGGCATTCTCAGCAGGCGGCACAGGCCGTAAAAGCCAAACATCCCCCAGCCCGGGCGGCACACCGTTCAGGCTGGGGGATGACTGCGTTTCAAAAATGCGAGGCTCAGTCTTCGCTGTTGTCGATCTGGATATAGCGGGGGCCGTGCTTGTCCACAAAGAGCAGCACGCCGGTCAGCGTGACAGCCAGACAGGTCAAAAACAGCGAGCATTACTTTCAGAAACTTCATGGTAGAACCTCCTTGACGGCTCAGACCGCACGGCGCGGGATGCGCCTGCGTGTTCGTTTGGTTGTAGTATAACATATTCTTCCCGGAAAGGCAAACGACCGGACTTTGGGAAAAGTTGTGCGATACTAACGAAAAAATTGGAGGTTAGTCACAGCTAATCGTTAAAAACAGCCAAGAAATTTAAGGAATTTCCATCATTTTGGCCTTGTTGTCGTTGACTTCCCACCGCAAAATGATACAATAAACATGTTAAGCAGCAACTGTCCCTGTACCAGTGCGCCTGCATGGCGTGGGGACAGCAATTCAAGCAGAATGGGGGATTTGATTCCATGTTGAACAAGCTGAAACGTGCGGCGCTTGGCGCGCATACGCCGCATGACAAGGCAACTGCTGCAAGCAAACCGGTCCCGATGCCTCTGCCCGCGCAGGTACGCATCCTGATGAGTCAGCATATCGGCGCTCCCGCCAAGGCCTTGGTGAAGAAGGGCGACGAGGTGTTCGTCGGTACCAAGATCGGTGAAGCTGGCGGCTTTGTGTCTGCAAATATCCACTCCAGCGTCTCGGGCACCGTGGCGGCTGTGGAGCCGTTCCGTCTGTCCAATGGCCGGATGTGCGACTCTGTGGTCATCAAGACCGATGGCAAGCAGACCGTAGACCCCGCCGTGAAGGCACCCGAAGTGACCGATAAGGCCAGCTTCCTCGCCGCCGTGCGGGAGAGCGGTCTGGTGGGTCTGGGCGGCGCAGGCTTCCCGACGGACGTCAAGCTGCAGCCCAAGGACCCCGTGGACACCCTGCTCATCAACGCCTCCGAGTGTGAAGTCTGGCTGACCAGCGACACCCAGGAGATGCTGAACTGCGCAGACGACATCGTCCGCGGCATCGAGGCTGTGCTGAAGTACACCGGCATCCCGAAGTGCGTCATCGGCATCGAGAACAACAAGCCCGAGTGCATCGACCTGCTGTGCCAGAAGACGAAAGATAAGCCCGCCATTGAGGTGAAGCCCCTGCCCAGCGTCTACGGCACCGGCGCAGAGCTCATCCTCATTGAGAAGTGCCTGGGCCGCGAGGTCCCGCACGGCGGCCTGCCCGCCGCTGCCGGCGCCATCGTCATGAACGTGACCAGCGTGTCCAGCCTCGGCAAGTATCTGGCTACCGGTATGCCGGTGGTCAGCCGCGTCATCACCGTGGACGGCGATGCCTGCGAGAAGCCCCAGAACCTCATCGTCCCCGTGGGTACTTCCTACGAGGATGTCCTGAACACTGCCGGCCTCAAGGGCGGCGTCACTCTGGGCAAGGTCGTGGCCGGCGGCGCTATGATGGGTCCCGCCGTGCGTGACCTGAGCTACCCCACCACCAAGACCACCTCCGGCCTTATCATGCTGAGCGAAGCGACCGCACAGCCCCCGCAGGTCAACCCCTGCATCCGCTGCGGCCGCTGCGTCGAGTACTGCCCCATGGGTCTGGAGCCCGTGGAGGTCAACCAGGCTTACGCCGCCCGCGACGTCCAGGAGCTGGGCAAGCTGCATGTTGACTACTGCTTCAACTGCGGCTCCTGCACCTTCGTCTGCCCGGCCAAGCGTCCCTGCACCCAGATGATGGGTCTGGCCAAGGCATTCTATCTCGGTGAAATCAAAAAAGGAGGCAATAAGTAATGGATACGAAGCTTATTGTTTCGGCCTCCCCGCACCTGCGCTCTGAGGAGACGACCACCGGCCTGATGGCCAACGTGATCGTGGCCCTGACCCCGTGCGTCGTGGCCTCTGCCATTATCTTTGGTCTGCGTGCTCTGCTGGTCACCGCAGTGTCCGTCGCGGCCTGCGTGGCTTTCGAGTGGCTGTACTGCAAGCTGATGAAGAGGGCAAACCCCATCAGCGATCTGTCCGCCGTCGTCACCGGCATCATCCTCGCCATGAACGTGCCTGTGGGCATGCCCATCGGTGAGCTGCTCATCGGCGACTTCGCGGCCATCATCGTGGTCAAGCAGCTGTTCGGCGGCATCGGCATGAACTTCGCGAACCCCGCTCTGGTGGGCCGTATCGTGCTGTTCGTCAGCTTTGCCGGCGCGATGAACAACTGGGTGTTCCCAGATGCGGCGGTCGATCAGCTGTCCTCCGCGACTCCTCTGGCTGTGGCTGACCCCAACAAGCTGAGCCTGCTGGACCTCTTCATGGGCGTCCACGGCGGCGTTCTGGGCGAGACCTGCGCTCTGGCCATCGTGCTGGGCCTGATCTACCTCGTGGTCACCAAGACCATCAGCATCGCCATCCCTGCCGCTTACGTTGGCAGCATGTTCGTGTTCTACCTCATCGCCACCCACAGCGTCCACGCTGCACTGGTGGCTGTGCTGAGCGGCGGCCTGCTGTTCGGCGCTGTGTTCATGGCCACCGACTACGTCACCAGCCCCTTCACCCTGAAGGGCAAGCTGATCTACGGCGTGGCTCTGGGTGTCATCACCTTCGCCATCCGTTACTGGGGCAGCTACACCGAGGGCGTGTCCTTCGCACTGCTGTTCATGAACCTGTGGGTCCCGTACATCAATGATATGACCCGCCAGACGCCGTATGGCTATGTCAAACCTGCTAAGAAGGAGGCTGCTGGCAAATGAATAAGTCTACTTGGGAAAGCACGGTAAAGCCGGTAGTCGTGCTGAGCGTCATCGCACTGGTGGTCAGCTTCCTGCTGGCCCTGGTCAACTCCTTTACTGCGCCTATCATCGAAGCAAACCAGAAGGCCGCCACGCTGGCAGCTTACGTGGACGTCATGCCCACCGTTTCTGACGCCAAGACGCTGGAAGAAGTGACCGGCTACACCACCGAGAACGTCACCGGCGTCGTCAAGGCCGAGGATGGCAGCATCGCCATCAAGGCTGAGGAGAAGGGCTTCGACGGCGGTGTGCTGTCTGTCATCATGGGCTTTGACACCAACGGCACCGTCACCGGCATCTGGGTGGACGCTTCCACTCAGACCAAGGGCATCGGCTCCAATGTCGCAACCGACACCTTCCTTGCCCAGTTCAACGGCATGGACGGCACCCAGAATATCGCCATCGGTCAGGGCGGTTTTGACGCATACAGCGGCGCGACCATTTCCTCTAAGGCACTGTTCGCCGCCATCAACGACTGCGTCAACTGCTACAACGAGCTGGCATAAAGGAGGTTGGTAAGAAATGGCATCTGAAAACAAGTCCAAGGTAAGCATCCTTACCAACGGCATCATCAAAGAGAACCCCGTTCTGCGTCTGGTCCTGGGCACCTGCTCCTGCCTGGCAGTTACCACGGCAGTCTCCAGCGCACTGGGCATGGGCGCGGCCTTCACCTTCGTGCTGGTCTGCTCCAACATCCTGATCTCGCTGCTGCGCAACGTGATCCCCGCAAAGGTCCATCTGCCCTGCTACATCGTCATCATCGCAGGCTTCGTCACCATCGTCCAGATGGTCATGCACGCCTACATGGACAGCCTGTACACCGCACTGGGCGTCTTCCTGCCCCTGATCGTCGTCAACTGCATCATCCTTGGCCGTGCCGAGATGTTCGCCTGCAAGAACAACGTGGTCGATTCTGCACTGGACGGCGTCGGCATGGGCATCGGCTACACCCTCACCGTCGTGCTGATGGCTACCATCCGCGAGGTGCTGGGCAGCGGCACTTGGCTGGGCTTCCAGGTCCTGCCCGACAGCATCGCCCGCATCAGCATCATGACTCAGGCTCCCGGCGCATTCTTCTGCTACGGCGTCCTGATGGCCGGCTGTATCTGGCTGGAAGGCAAGCTGGATGCGCGCATCGAGCGCAAGAGCTGCTGCGACATCGACAATCTGAAGAAGGAGGGCTAATAAGATGCTCGTCAAACTCGCTGCTATCTTCTTCAGCATGATCCTTGTCAACAACTACGTGCTGGTGAAGTTCTATGGCATCTGCCCGTTCCTGGGCGTTTCCAAGAAGCTTGACTCCGCTGTGGGTATGTCCGGCGCTGTCATCTTCGTCATGTTCATGGCTACGGCTGTGACCTTCCCGCTGCAGATCTTTGTTCTGGACCCCGCCGGTCTGAGCTATCTGCAGACCATCGTGTTCATTCTGGTCATTGCAGTTCTGGTGCAGTTCATCGAGATCTTCCTGAAGAAGTATGTCGTTGCGCTGTACAACTCTCTGGGCGTCTACCTGCCCCTGATCACCACCAACTGCTGCGTTCTGGCTGTCACCATTCTGGTCGTCGATGACTACGGCGCAGACGTCGAGGCTCTGAGCTTCGGCGCGGCCTACATCGAGGCTCTGGTCTGCGCCATCGGCGCAGGCGTCGGCTTCATGCTGGCTATGGTCATGTTCAGCGGCGTGCGCAAGCGCGTGGAGGCCTGTGATCCCCCGGCTCCCTTCAAGGGCCTGCCCATCACCCTGCTGGCCGCAGCGATCACCAGCCTGTCCTTCATGGGCTTTGGCGGCATCGTTGAGAATCTGTTTAACGTGACGCTGTAAAGGAGGAACAGGATTATGAATATCGCATCTGCTGTTATCCTCTGCACCATCGTCGGTGCTATCGGCGCAATCATTCTGGTCGCCGCTGCCAAGTTCATGGCAGTTGAGGAAGACCCCCGCATCGAAGAAGTTGCCAGCTGTCTGGCCGGCGCAAACTGCGGCGGCTGCGGCTACGCAGGCTGTGCCGACTACGCAAAGGCTGTCGTCATGGACGGCGTGCCTTGCGACAAGTGCGCTCCCGGCGGCCCCAAGGCTGCTGCTGCCATCGCCAAGATCATGGGCGGTGAGGCAAGCGCTGTGGAGAAGAAGGCCGTGGTCCAGTGCCAGGGCAGCTCCGAGCACTGCAAGCCCGCTTACGACTACAAGGGCATCCAGACCTGCGCCGCTGCTGCTGCCCTGTACGGCGGCCCCAAGGCCTGCTCCTTCGCCTGCATCGGTCTGGGCGACTGCACCAAGGTCTGTAAGTTCGACGCCATCCACATCGTGGACGGTGTCGCCAAGGTGGACAAGGACAAGTGTACCGGCTGTGGTGCCTGCGCTAACATCTGCCCTAAGAAGGTCATTATGATCGACGTCGGCGGCCCGCGCAAGCCTGTCGTTATGTGCTCCAACCAGGATAAGGGCGCTGTCGCCAACAAGCTCTGCACCACCAGCTGCATTGCCTGCGGTATGTGTGAGCGCACCTGTAAGTTCGACGCGATCCATGTCGTTGACAACGTGGCCCGCGTGGACTACGACAAGTGCAAGGGCTGCGGTATGTGCGCCCACGAAGTAGCCCGAACGAAGATCATCCTCTTCCCCTCCAGG